>Ga0116142_10003226_pt1 | contig 16615 bp, 13 predicted proteins | sample AD_UKC033_MetaG_FD_89785 | JGI IMG/M metagenome (GOLD analysis project Ga0116142, IMG submission 89785) | Active sludge microbial communities of municipal wastewater-treating anaerobic digesters from USA - AD_UKC033_MetaG | ecosystem: Engineered > Bioreactor > Anaerobic > Digestate | place: USA... | reverse complement strand
GGCCTGAATGAGCGCGCCGTCCCCCGCGCTCGGCTCGAGGACCCGTTGGCCGTCGCGGAGGTCGGCGGCCTTGACGACTTCCCGCGCAATCGCGAACGGGGTCGGAAAGAACCCGAGGTCCTTCGCCGTCGTGACCTCGCCGGACGTCAACGCCCGGTCAAGGACGTCGGAAGGGTCCTCGTGGAAGACGTGCGCCTTCGCGTAGCGGTCCCACTTGCCGCCGAGCGCCTCGAGGATCTTGCCGATCTGCGGCTCGCCGATCTCATAGGCCGACTTGTCGTCGAAGTAGGTCTTGTCGATCGTGCCGCCCGTGGTGACGATGGACAGGTGCTGCATGGGATGGCCTCGGCTGTAGTAGGCGGGTCAGGATTCTGCGGATTCGAGTACGGCGAGCGTGTCGGCGTCGGCCGTCGGCCTCGTTGGCAGGCGCGAAAGGCCCTGGCCGATGAAGCGGGAAAGGGCCAGCGCGGGGCGTCGGTCGCCATCGATACCTATGCGCACCGCATGGTGCGCCAGCGTCGCCGCGGCCAGCGTGCGCGCCAAGCTCAGCGCAAAGCCGCGCGTTTCGGCGGTGCGACCCGGTACCTCGCTGCGGGTGCACAGCCAGGCATCGAGCGTGTCGAGCATCGCGAGGATCACGCCTGCCGATCCGGCATCGGCATCGGCAACGAGTGCCTGCACGTGGCGGCGCACTGGCCCGAATCCGCTGCCGGCCAGTGCGCGCAGTGCATCGAGCGCGAGCACGTTGGTGGTGCCTTCCCAGATCGGATAGACCTGCGCATCGCGCAGCAGCAGCGGCATTCCAGTGTTCTCGATGTAGCCGGCGCCGCCGAAGGCCTCACAGCATTCCGAGGCGATGCGCACGGCGAGCTTGCCGGTCCACAGTTTGACCAGCGGGGTCAGGACGCGCAGCAGGGTGCGCTCTTCGCCCCCGGCGACACCGTGCTCGACGCGGCCGAGCCGGTGCGCAACCTCGAAGACGAGGTGAAAGGCTGCTTCGAACGGCGCCTGCAGATCGGCCAGTGTTGCCATGTGCAGCGGGTGTTCGGTAAGGCGCCGGCCGAATGCTTCGCGGTCTCGGGCGAAGGCGAGCGCACGCTCGATGCAGCGGCGCATGGTGGCGAGCGCACAGACCGAGTTCCACAGGCGCGTGACGTTGAGCATCGGGGCGATGTGGCGCACGCCGTGAGCGGGTTCACCGACCGCTTCGGCGAGCGTGCCGTCGAGATGGATTTCCGCGGTCGGCAACTCGCGCGTGCCGAGCTTGTGCTTGAGGCGATCGACGCGAATGCCGTTCCAGCGACCGTCGCCGTCGCGGGTCTCGACGAGGAACAGGCCGAGCGCAGCACTGCCCGCAGGTCCTGCATCGACCGGGCGCGCGAGCGCAAGCGCCATTTCGCCGATCACCGCCGAGGTGAACCACTTGTGGCCGTAGAGACGCCAACGACCGTCGGAGCCGCGTTCGGCGCGCGTGGCCGTGCGCGAAACATCCGAACCGCCGGCCGTCTCGGTCATCCACTGGCCCGACAGCCACAGTGCATTGGAATCGCGCGAAATCAGGAGCGGCACCACGCGTTCGATCAGGGCGCGATCACCCGCTGCCTTCAGGGCCGTCGCCGCACCATCGGTCATCGCCAGCGGACAGGTGAAGAATTCGCTGGCGACGTGATGCAGGTACACGCGCATGAACTGGTCGCAGCGTGCGAACTCGCCATGGGTGGATTCGTGGCCGGCGGCGACCAGGCCGTAGCGCGCCGCGTGTTCGCGTCCACGCTGCCAGATCGGAGTCGAGTCGATGCGATCGACGCGTTCGCCCCAGGCATCCCACTGCATGAGCTGCGGTTCGGCGACAGCGCGCACGCGCGCTTCGGTCCATGCTGCCGCGGCATGTGCCCCGAGCGCATCGAGATCGGGCGTGATCGCCTCGCGCATTGCGTGCGGCAGGTTCGCGGCCATCCAGCCGCGCAATACACGGTCGTCACGGAAACCGTTGGCGGGAGCGGACACGGACTGCACGAAATCCATGCCGGCGATTATAGACCGCGTCACATGCCGGCCCGTGGGCAGGGGTCTTCCCGTGAGCAAGCCAGCCGTTGCGCATTGCACGCATGCCGAGCCAAGTTGCGGCCTGGCATCGTCATGCGCACGGACTTGATTGCGGCGGCGGCCGCGTGTGCACGCGCGTGCACCGGGAGCCCTACGCGGATGCGGCCGGCTTGCGTCGTCCCGCGCGCGCGATCGCGCCGAGGGTGAAGATCAAGCCCACGCACAGGGCCACCTCGACCAGCGCCGGCACGCGTGCGACCGGGTTCGTCCATGCGACGACGATGCCATGGCTGAAGTAGCCCAGTGCGATGATGCCGGTCCACAGCAGCATGCGCCGCGCGCCGCGGCGGGCGGCGAGCAGGGGCAGCAGCAGGGGCGGCAGGGTCAGGGCCAGCGCAAGCCAGCCGAGGCCGTTGGCCGGTGGTGCTGCCCACAGGTACCAGAGCGGTTGCAGGACGACGAGCCCCGTCCAGGCGCCGAATCCGATCGTTGTCAGGCGCACGGCGGCTCCGCGAGGCGCGCGGCGATGGTCGCCACGCGCTTGCCGAGTGCGCGCGCAAGCGTGCGTTCGTCGTCGCTGAGCGGATTGCCGCCACTGGCGCCGCCGACGTGGCTCGCCCCGTAGGGCGAACCACCGCTCAGCGTGCTGGTCAGTACCGGCTCGGTGTACGGCAGGCCGACCAGCAGCATGCCGTGATGGAGCAGGGGCAGCATCATCGAAAGCAAGGTGCTTTCCTGGCCACCGTGCATCGTGTTGGTTGCCGTGAACACGCCGGCCGGCTTGCCGGCGAGCACGCCGGATGCCCACTCGGCGCCGGTCGAATCGATAAAGTGTTTGAGCGGCGCAGCCATGTTGCCGAAGCGCGTCGGACTGCCGAGCAACAAGCCGCAGCATTCCCGCAGGTCGGCGGCCTCGACGTAGGGCGCCCCCGCGTCCGGCACCGGCGGTTGTGCAGTCGCGGTGACCGCGGCGACCGGCGGCACGCTGCGCAGGCGCGCACGCATGCCGTCGACTTCCTCGACGCCGCGTGCGGCCAGGCGTGCGAGCTGGGCGACCTTGCCGGTGCGGCTGTAGTAGAGGACAAGTACCTCGCGTGGCGTCATGCGGGGTTTCCTGGTGCGGGCGCCGGCCATGGCTGGCGCGTGGAGGAATGGGTGGCCCTGCGTTACGCTCGCCGCATGGGACTGCGCGAGTTTGCCACGCTCCGCCTCGATCGCGAGCGGATATTCACCTTCCTGCGCTTCACCTGGAAGCGATTCCTCGAAGACCGCTGCCTGCAGACCGGTGGCGCGCTGGCGTTCACCAGTCTGTTTGCCCTGGTGCCCCTGACCACGGCTGTCCTCGGCATGATCGCCGCGTTCCCGGCCTTCGCCGGCTGGAAGGATCGGCTCACCGCCTTCGTGTTCGAGAACTTCGTGCCGGCCACCGGCGACGTCGTGCAGCGGTATGTGACCGAGTTCGCCGACAACGCCAGTCGCGCCACGGCGGTTGGCGTGATCGTGCTGATTGTCAGTGCGATCTCGCTGATGATGAGCATCGAGGATGCTTTCAACCGCATCTGGCGCGTGGCGACCTCGCGTGGTGCGTTGTCGCGCTTCCTGATGTACTGGGCGGCGCTCAGCCTCGGCCCGCTGCTGGTCGTCACCGCGCTGGCGATCAGTTCCTACCTCGTCGCGCTGCCGTTCATCGATGCCGCAGCAGCACAGTTTTCTCTGAAGGCACGCGTGCTGTCGATGCTGCCGTTCCTGATCGTGTGGTCGGTGTTCGTGATCGGCTATGTGGTCATCCCGAACCGTGGCGTACGCCTGCGTGATGCCATCATCGGCGGCTTCATTGCCGCCGTGCTGTTCGACCTCGCCAAGCGTGGCTTCGCCTGGTACGCGACCGGCGTGGCGAGCTACGAACAGGTGTATGGCACGCTGTCGATCGTGCCGATCTTCATCTTCTGGATCTATCTTTCGTGGGTGATCGTTCTGCTTGGCGCATCGATCACCGCGTCGCTGAGCGCGTTCGATTACCGCCCGCAAGCGATGCGCCTCAAGCCTGGCCAGGTGTTTGCTGGCCTGGTGCGCGTGATCGCGCATTTTGCCGAGGCGCACCGGCTTGGTCGCGGCCTGCATGGCAATGAGCTGCGGCGGCGTGAACCCTGGCTCAGCGATGACCTGCTGCGACGCTACCTCACCGATCTCGACCGGCTTGCCATCGTGCGCCGCACCGAAACCGGCGAATGGGTGCTCGCGCGCGACCTGGCCAACGTGCGCCTGCGCGACCTGCACGATGAGGGCAACTACCGCCTGCCGACCGACGCCGACGCGCTGCCCGGCAATGAATCCGAACCGGTTCCTTGCGCCCTCGCCGCCCTCGCCGCCGCCGTCAGCGGCGGACTCGACGTACCATTGTCCGACGTCGTCACCCCGGCCGTTGCCGCCGCAGGCGACCCTCCACAGGAGTCCCCATGATTCGTTCCCCGTCCGTCCTGCTGCTCGTCTTCGCCGTTGGCGTGGCCGTTGCCGCCGAATCCGCCAAGTCGCCCACACTGAACGTCACCACTCTCGACGGCACGACCTTCGATCTCTCCGAACAACGCGGCAAGTGGGTGATCGTCAATTTCTGGGCGACCTGGTGCGCGCCGTGCATCGCCGAGATGCCGGAACTCTCGGCCTTCGTCGACTCGCGCCACGACGTCGTCGCGATCGGTCTCGCCTACGAGGACACCGACAAGGAGGAGATCGTCGAATTCCTCAAGATACGTCCGGTGTCCTACGCGATCGCCCAGGTCGACGTCAGCGATCCGCCGAAGGATTTCGCCACGCCGCGTGGCCTGCCGACGACCTACCTGATCGCACCCGATGGCACCGTGGCCAGGCACTTCCTCGGCCCCATCACCGAGAAGGATCTCGCCGACGCGATCGCCAAGGCAAAGTCCGGCAACGCCGGCAAGAGCGCTCCCGCCAAGGGCGATGCAGGCAAGGCCGGAAAGGACTGAGCCGCCCATGGCCGAGGTGCGTTTCCTCGTCTCGGGACGCGTGCAGGGCGTCGGCTTCCGCGCCGCCACCCGCAGCGAGGCGCTGCGCCTGGACATCAGCGGTCACGCCCGCAACCTGCGTGACGGTGATGTCGAAGTCATCGCCTGTGGCGAAGACTCCGCGGTCGAGGCCCTTGCCATCTGGCTCCACCGCGGCCCACCGGGCGCGCGCGTCGACAGCGTGACCCGCGAACCCTGGGACGGCGAGCCGATGAAGGGATTCCTGACGCGCTGAGCGTGGTAGCTCCTGCAGGAGCCTCTTCGGAGGCGATGCCTGCACCACCATGAACGCCCCCGATCGCCCGTAAACCGGCTCCTGCGAATTGTTTTGCCTGCAAGGGAGCTACCCCTCCGCCGTCTCCGCGTACGCGTCGACTGGAATGCACGCACAGAACACGTTCTTGTCGCCGTGGACGTTGTCGACGCGGGCGACCGGAGGCCAGTACTTGGACTGCTTGAGGCTGGCCAGCGGGAACACGGCGAGTTCGCGCGGGTAGGCGTGGGTCCATTCGCTGGCGGCGACCATGGTCGCGGTGTGCGGCGCGTTCTTCAGCGGGTTGTCGTTGCGGTCGAGGCGACCATCGGCGACGGCGCGGATCTCTTCACGAATCTGGATCATCGCGTCGATGAAGCGGTCGAGTTCGTGCAGCGATTCGCTTTCGGTCGGTTCGACCATCAGCGTGCCGGCGACCGGGAAGCTCAGGGTCGGGGCGTGGAAGCCGAAGTCGATGAGGCGCTTGGCGACGTCCTCGGCGCCGATGCCGGTGGCATCCTTGAGTGCGCGCAGATCGAGGATGCATTCGTGGGCGACCAGGCCGTTGCGGCCGGTATAGAGCGTCGGATAGTGCGGAGCGAGCCGGCATGCCACGTAGTTGGCGTTGAGCATCGCAACCTGGGTTGCCTTGCGCAGGCCGTCGCGACCCATCAGCGCGATATACATCCAGCTGATCGGCAGGATCGAGGCGCTGCCGAAACTTGCGGCACTGACCATTGCGTTGCTGCCGGTGCCGTTGGTGCGCACGCCACCCTCGCCGAACGCCTTCGGCAGGAATTCCTTCAGATGCGCTTTCACCGCGCACGGACCCACACCCGGACCGCCGCCGCCGTGCGGGATGCAGAAGGTCTTGTGCAGGTTGAGGTGCGAGACGTCGCTGCCCCACTTGCCGGGCTTGGCGACGCCGACCAGCGCGTTCATGTTGGCGCCATCGGTGTAGACCTGGCCGCCATGCTTGTGGACGATCTCGCAGATCTCGACGACGTCCTCCTCGAACACGCCGTGCGTGGACGGGTAGGTCATCATGATCGCGGCGAGGCGGTCGGCGTGCTTCTCGGCGTTGCGGCGGATGTCCTCGACGTCGACGTTGCCGTTGGCGTCGCACTTGGTCACCACCACGGTCATGCCGCACATCTGCGCGGACGCGGGATTGGTGCCGTGCGCCGATTCGGGAATCAGGCAGATGTCGCGATGGCCCTCGCCGCGGCTGCGGTGCCAGGCACGGATCGCCAGCAGGCCGGCGTACTCGCCCTGCGCACCGGAGTTCGGTTGCAGGCTGACCGCGTCGTAGCCGGTGCACTCGACCAGCATCGCTTCGAGGCCTTCGATCAGTTCCTGATAGCCCCGCGCCTGTTCAGCCGGCACGAACGGGTGGATGTTGGCGAACTCGGGCCACGTGACCGGAATCATCTCGGCGGTGGCGTTGAGCTTCATCGTGCACGAGCCGAGCGGGATCATCGTGCGGTCCATGGCCAGGTCCTTGTCGGCCAGCGAGCGCAGGTAACGCAGCATCTCGTGCTCGCTGTGGTGCGTGTTGAAGACCGGATGGGTCAGAAACGCGCTCTTGCGTTCCAGTTCGGCGGGAATCAGCGAAGGCGCAGTCGCGTCGAGTTCGTCGATCGAAGGCAGCGCGGCACCGTCACCGCCGAAGATGCGCCAGAGCAGTTCGATATCGGCGCGGGTCGTGGTTTCGTCGAGCGAGATGCAGATGTACTCGTCCCAGGCCTTGCGCAGGTTGGCACCCAACGCCCGCGCCCGCGCGAGCAGCGTGTCGGTGCGCTCGCCGGTGTTGAGGCTCAGCGTGTCGAAGCAGCCGCGATCATGGTGGAAACGGTCGTAGCCGAGCCGCATCAGGCCAGCCTTCAGGATCGCGGTATGGCGCGCCACGCGCCGCGCGATGCGCGTCAGTCCGTCCGGTCCGTGATAGACCGCGTACATCGCTGCCATCACAGCGAGCAACACTTGGGCGGTGCAGATGTTCGAAGTCGCCTTCTCGCGGCGGATGTGCTGTTCGCGTGTCTGCAGGGTGAGTCGATAGGCGGGTTTGCCTTCGGCGTCGATCGACACGCCGATCAGGCGGCCCGGCATGCTGCGCTTGTAGGCATCGCGGCAGGCCATGAAGGCAGCGTGCGGTCCGCCGAAGCCGAATGGAACACCGAAGCGCTGCGAGTTGCCGATGACGATGTCCGCACCCATCTCGCCGGGCGGCTTGAGCAAGGTCAGGGCGAGCAGGTCGGTGGCGAACACGTAAAGTGCGTTGTGCGCGTGGATGGTGTCGGCGTACTGCCCCCAATCGGCCAGCCAGCCACTCGATGCCGGGTACTGCACGAGCACGCCGAAGTAGTCGCCCTTCTGCAGTGCCTCGTTGAAGGCGTCGGCGGAGTCGGCGACTTCAACGGCAAGGCCGAGCGGCTCGGCGCGCGTGTGCAGTACGGCCAGGGTCTGCGGATGCGTGTCGCCGGCGACGAGGAAGGTGTTCGATTTCGATTTCGCCGAGCGCTTCGCCAGCGTCATCGCCTCGGCAGCGGCGGTCGCCTCGTCGAGCAGCGAGGCGTTGGCGATCTCCATGCCGGTGAGGTCGGCGCACATGGTCTGGAAGTTGATCAGCGCCTCCATGCGCCCCTGTGAGATCTCCGCCTGGTATGGGGTGTAGGCCGTGTACCAGGCCGGGTTCTCCAGAATGTTGCGCAAGATGACGTTCGGCGTATGCGTGCCGTAGTAGCCCTGGCCGATGAAGCTGCGCAGCACCTGGTTGCGTTCGGCGATGGCACGGATCCTCGCCAGTGCATCGACTTCGGTCTGCGCTTCGGGCAGGGCGAGCCCGCCGGTCGACTTGATGCCGGCCGGCACGATGGCATCGGTGAGGGCGTCGAGCGATTCGTGGCCGACGACGCGCAGCATCGTTGCGATCTCGCTGTCGTTGGGGCCGATGTGGCGGTCGACGAAGGCCGAGCGGTATTCGAGGTCGCGGAGTGAGGGCGTGGACATGGCAGGCATCCGGCAGGTCGTGGGAAGCGGCGCCTGTGCAGGCGCGGACGTTCGCCGGGTCCGCGGCCACGCCGCGAAGTACCGGCCTGCCCCTCTGTCCTTTTGCCTGAGAGTTTGGAAGCGCAGGCGCTTCTTGCCCCTTCGGCGCCGGTTCTGCCGATGATCCGGCAGCCGGTCTCTCCAGAGTGTCCGTCCGCGCGGTACCGGGCCTGAGCGATTACGGGCGTTGCGCCTTCGGCAGCGGCCTAGGAGCCTGCGCGGCAGAAGCCAACCCGGCTGCGAAGTCCGCTGCGCGGTCCATTTTTCCGCCGCTTCTTGGCCCGTAGAACCACTACGGGCCGGCGAAGCGTCGAAAAACTGTCCTCGCGCCGCGAACTTCTCGCCTCGATTGCTTCTGCCGCGCAGGCTCCTGGGTCACTTCTCCCGGCGCGGACTAGGGACCGGCGGAGTATAGCCGGTTGGCCGCCTGCGCGATCCGGTGGGGGTTGTCCGTGGGAGCCCGTTCACGGTCGATTCGCATTGGCGTGGCCCGGAGGAGAAGCATCGCCCCTGAAGGGGCTCCTGCAGGGGCCATCAATACGAATCGCGGATCAGGAACTTCTTCGCTACCCGTTCGCGTGCCGGGCTGGCCTTGAGGGGCGGCAGGTCGAGCTTGGGTGGTGCCGGTTCGCGCTGAGGCAACTGCTTGAGCAGGTGCGCGATCAGGTTGAGGCGGCCGCGACGCTGGTCGTTGAAGTCGACGACGAACCAGGGGGCGTGACGCGCGTGGGTCGCTTCGAGCATGGCGTCGCGGGCCTTGCCGTACTTCACGTAGTCGGCACGCGCCTTGACGTCGACCGGCGACAGCTTCCAGCGCTTGCGCGGGTCGCTGGCGCGCTCGGCGAAGCGCTTCTCCTGCTCGGCCTGGTCGACACTGAGCCAGTACTTGATGAGGATCAGGCCGTCGCGAGTGACGAGGCGTTCGAACTGCGGGCAGTCGGCGAGGAACTGCCGATATTGCGCGTCGGTGCAGAAGCCCATCACGTGCTCGACGCCGGCGCGGTTGTACCAGCTGCGGTCGAACAGCACGATTTCGCCGGCCGCGGGCAGGTGCTCGACATAGCGCTGGAAATACCACTGGCTCTGCTGGCGCTCGCTCGGCCTGGGCAGGGCGACGCGGCGCACGAGGCGGTCGTTGAGCGGCGCCTCGATCGCCTTGATGACGCCGCCCTTGCCAGCCGCGTCACGCCCCTCGAACACGATCGCCACGCGCTTGCCGTTGGCGCTGACCCAGCGTTGCAAGTCGATCAGTTCGCCCTGCAAGGCCTCCAGCGCTTCCTCGTAGGCCTTGCGCTTGATCTTCGTCATGGCGACTCCTAAGGGTGACGGCCGGTCAGTGTTCGCCGAGACGCGAACGCAAGCCGGCCAGGTTGCACGGTCGCGTGCGCGCGTCGAGCTGGCTGCGGATGATCTTCTCCCAGGCCGTGCGGCAGGCTGAGGTCGAGCCGGGCAGGCAGAACACGAAGGTCTCGTTGGCGAGGCCGGCGAAGGCGCGCGATTGCAGGGTCGACGTGCCGATCTCGTCGAAACTGAGCGCGCGGAACAGTTCGCCGAATCCCGGCATGGATTTGTCGAGCAGCGGCCCGATCGCCTCGGGCGTCGAGTCGCGCCCGGTGAAGCCGGTGCCGCCGGTGACCAGGATGCCGTGCACCTGTTCGTCGGCGATCCACTGCGAGACGATCGCGCGGATCCGGTACTTGTCGTCGCGGACGATCATGCGGTCGTGCAGGCGATGGTCGGCCTGGCCGAGGGCGAGGGCGAGATAGTCACCCGAGGTGTCGCTCTCCGGCGTGCGCGTGTCCGACACGGTCAGCACGCAGAGGTTAAGCGGAACGAATTCGGTTTGCGCGGTCATGCCGGCGAGACTAGCGCGCGGATTCGGCTGCGTCGATGGCGACCGGGGCAAGGCCGGCGCGGTGGCGGGCGGCCATCGCCGCCAACACGGCGGTGAAGTCGGCGGCAAAGGCTTGCATGTCGAACAGGCCGCTCGTCATGCGCGCATCGGCAAGGCGTGTGCGCAGGTTCGCGCGCGCATCGGCATCGAGGCCGAGCCGGACCGCGGTGGCGACGAAGGCTTCGTCATCGACGACGTTGAGTTCGGCGAGGCCGAGGTGATGGTTGAGGCTGGCGGCGACGCGCCCGGCAAAGGTGTCGCCCGGTACGGTCAGCACCGGGCAGCCCGCCCAAAGCGCATCCGAAGCGGTCGTGTGCGCGTTGTACGGGTTGCAGTCAAGGAACAGGTCGGCGTGGCGATAGCGCTGGAGGTACTCGTCATGGGCGAGTTTCGGCATGAACACGAGGCGTGCCGGATCGAGGCCTTGCGCACGGGCGTGGTCGCGCAACGCCACGTCGGTGCCCGCAGGGCCGGCCAGCAGCCACAGCACCGAATCGGGCACGTCGCGCAGCACGGTGAACATGCGTGCCATGCTGCGCGGGTTGAGCTTGTAGCTGTTGTTGAAGCAGACATAGACAACGCCCTGTGCCGGCAGGCCGCAGGCTTCACGCGGCGGCGGATCGCCGACGGTGCGGGTCGGGTCGGATGGCTGGAAGCAGCGCGGCAGCCAGGCCACCTGTTCGGAGAACGCGGCACGCATCGATTCCGGCAGCACGATGCGGTCGGCGACCACGTAGTCGAGCCATGGTGCGCCAGACGTGCCGGGGTAGGCGAGCCAGTTGACCTGGATCGGTGCGGGGCGCACTGCGAAGGCTTCGCTGACATTGCCACCGCCCCAGACGCGCAGGTCGACGAGGATTTCGACGCCGCTCGCGTGCAGGCGTTCGGCCATCGCACGCGGCGCCAGATCATGGATCTCGTGCCAATGCGCGGCGGCGCGCAGGCGCTGTTCGACGGCCTTGCCGTCAGGCGCTGCGGTGGCGAACAGATGCACGTCGAGCGGCTGCGTGCGCAGCGCCTCGAACAGGGCGACGGTGAGCAGGCCGGTCGGGTGGTTGCCGAAGCCATTGGAGACGAAACCGACACGCAGCGCGGCGTCGGCCGGGCGGCGTGCATGCGCGAACCCGGGCGCTCGCACGAAGCTGCGCGCGAATGTGCGCGCGCAACGTAGTTGTTCGCTGGCATCGGCCGGTTCGGCGAGGAAGCCGAATGGAGTGATTCCCGGTGCATCGGCGGCAACCGCGGCGCGGAGGCGGGTGGACAGCGCATCGAGACCATCCCAGGCGATGCGCTGGCGTTCGATGAAGGTGAGCTGGGCCAGCGCGGCGGTCATGCCCGGATCGAGCGCGAGTGCGCGTTGGAAGGCAGCGGAAGCATCGGCGAGGCGCTTGCGATCCTCGGCAACGAGACCGAGTTGGTAGGCAAAGCGCGCGTCGCCTGGCGCGAGCGCCGCGCCGCGCGCGAAGGCCGCGGCCGCTTCGTCGTGACGCTTCTGCGCGAGCAGGGCCTGGCCGAGCAGCAATTCCACTTGCGGATGTGCCATCTGCGCGAGTACGGAGCGTGCGAGACGCTCGCATTCGGCCGTGCGCCCGAGCGCGAGCTCCGCCGCGGCAAGATTGATCCATGCACCGGCATGTCCAGGCGCGGCGCGTGTTGCCGCCGCGTAAGCCTCGCGCGCGGCCACCGCGTCGCCGAGGGCGGAATGTGCATTGCCGAGACCGTTGAGCACGGCAGGATGCGCAGGCGCGAGCGCACGCGCCGCTTCGAGTGCGGCCAGCGCAGACTGCGCATCGTCATCGGCGAGCAGCGCGCTGCCGAGGTTGCACAGCACTTCCACCGAGCGTGGCGCGATGCTGCGTGCATCCTCGAAGGCAGCGATCGCCTCGCGCGTGCGGCCGAGCTGGAGCAGGGCGATGCCGTGCAGGCGCAGGATTCCCGCCTCGCGTGGAAAGCGCGCGCGCGCCTCCAGCACCTTCGCAATGGCGTCGTCGAGGCGGCCCTGCTCGATCAGGTCGGCGATGGCGGACAGCGTGGCGTGCAAGGGCTGCGACTCCAGGATTGAAGGCTGAGGCCATGATCGAGTCCCATCGTGGCACAGGCCGCTGCCGCGAACGCGATGTTCCGTGCACGAGGATATGCGCGATGGACGGAACATCGAGATCGGGTGCAGGACCGTCGCTGGGCTGGTGCAGTGAACAATCGATCTCCTGGCGTTTTGCACCAGCGTCCGCGCCTGAGCACGCCGGCGAGCGGTGCGGTCCTCAGCCCGCCTCCGTCATCAACCGCAACTGGTCGACCTGGTCTTCGCGCGTGAGCGTGTCGACGAGTTCGTCGAGGTCGCCCTGGAGGATCTCGGGCAGGCGGTACAGGGTCAGGTTGACGCGGTGGTCGGTGACCCGGCCCTGCGGGTAGTTGTAGGTGCGGATGCGCTGGCTGCGGTCGCCCGAGCCGACCTGCAGGCGTCGCGACTCGGCCTGTGCGGCAGCCTGGCGGCTGCGCTGGTCGTCGATCAGGCGCGCCTTCAACAGTGACAAGGCGCGTGCACGGTTCTTGTGCTGCGAGCGTTCGTCCTGGCATTCGACGACGAGGCCGGTCGGCAGGTGGGTGATGCGGATCGCCGAGTCGGTCTTGTTGACGTGCTGCCCACCGGCACCGGATGCGCGGAAGGTGTCGATCTTGAGGTCGGTGTCGCGAATGTCGATGTCATCGATCTCGTCGAGCTCGGGCAGGATCGCCACGGTCGCCGCCGAAGTGTGGATGCGACCCTGTGATTCGGTGGCCGGCACGCGCTGCACGCGGTGCGTGCCGGATTCGAACTTGAGCCGCGAGTAGGCGCCCTTGCCCTCGATGCGCGCAACGACTTCCCTGTAGCCGCCGTGCTCGCCTTCGCTGGCCGACAGGATCTCGGTCTGCCAGCGGCGGCGTTCCGCATATTTGAGGTACATGCGCAGCAGGTCGCCGGCGAACAGCGCGGCCTCGTCGCCACCGGTGCCAGCACGCACCTCGAGGTACAGGTTGGCCTCGTCGCGGGGGTCGCTCGGCAGGAGCAGCAGGTTCAGTTCATGGTCGAGTTCGGCGAGGCGCACGTCGAGCGCGGCGATCTCCTCGGCGGCCATCTCGGTCATTTCTGGATCATCCAGCATGCTGTCAGCGGCGGCGCGCGCGCTGACGGCCGTGTCGTAGGCGGCCAGGGTCGCGGTCAGTGGCGCGAGGCGCGCATGCTCCTGCGAGAGTTCGCGCAGGCGCTTCGCATCGGCGGCGACATCGGCGCCTGAGAGCAGGCGTTCGAGCTCTTCGTGGCGTTCGGCGAGTTGTTCGAGCTTGCGGCGGATCGAGGGGTTCATCGGCATTCCGGGCCGCGTTCGCGCGGCGCGCGCATGATACGCGAGCCGCCGCGCCGGTCTGCGCCGGCATGACTTCATGGCCGTGCGGCGAAGGCCGGCCAGCCCGACAATGGCTCGTCCCCCGTGGTGGAGAACTCCATGTTCAAGCGTGCGTGTGCCTGGGTGCTGGTCGCGGCCCTTCCGCTGTCGGCTTGCGCCGCCGCCGACCGCTGGCAGTTGCCTGTCGCGGTCAAGACCCTCGACAACGGCCTGACCGTGGTTGTCAGTGAAGACCACAGCTCGCCGACCGTCGGCGTCAGCGTCGTCTACCACGTCGGCATGCGTCTCGAACCCAAGGGACGCACCGGTTTCGCCCATCTGTTCGAGCACCTGATGTTCCAGGGAACGCCGGAAGCGCCGAAGGGCGTGTTCGACCGCGTCATCAGCAGCGGAGGCGGCTTCAACAATGGCTCGACGCGTGGCGACTACACGAACTACATCGAGACCGCGCCCGTATCGGCGCTCGAACCGATCCTCTGGCTCGAGGCCGACCGCATGAAGACGCTGGACTTCTCCGCGGAGAACCTCAAGAACCAGCAGGACGTGGTCAAGGAAGAGATCCGCGTCAACGTGCAGAACCGCCCGTACGGCCTGTTCTTCTGGGACGGTCTCAACGCCATCGCGTTCTCGAAGTGGGAGAACAGCCACGACGGTTACGGCAGTTTCACCGACCTCGAGAACGCGAAGCTGGAGGACGTGCGCGCCTTCCACCGCGATTTCTACGGCCCGAACAATGCAGTCATCGCGATCGCCGGCGATGTCGAGGCCGAAGCGGTGTTCGCCCTGGTCGAGAAATACTTCGGCGGCATCGCGAAACGGCCGGTGCCGCCGCGCGCTGACGTCGACGAGCCGCTCAATGCGCAGGAGAAGCGCGAGCGGCAGACTGATGCGCTGGCGCAGGTGCCGGCCTTCGCGGCCGGCTGGAAGATGCCGGCGCGCGGCAGTGCCGACCACGCGCCGATGGCGGTGCTCGCCCAGTTGTTGGTCGGCGACACCGCGTCGCGTCTGTACCAGGGTTTGGTCAAGGGGCGCGAGCAGTTGCTCAATGTCGAGGGTGGCCTCAACTGGCCGCTAGGCGACGCCTGGGACTATGACGGTCCGACGCTGTTCGTGCTGTTCGGCCTGTACAAGCCGAATGCCTCCATGGATGCGATCCTGTCCGCCATCGACGAGGAGGTCGCACGCGTGGCCGGCAACGGCATCGATGCGGCCGGCCTGTCCCGCGTGAAAACCCGGATGATCGCCGATTACTACAACGGCCTCGACGCGTTCATCTCGCGCGCCGACGCGCTGGCCAAGGCGCAGGTGCTGTGGGGTGATGCGAATGCCGTCAACCGCGTACCCGGCTGGATCGATGCGGTTACGACCGACGATGTGAAGCGCGTCGCCGCAAAGTACCTGGTCGCTGCCAACCGTGTCGCCATCGACCGCGTGCCGGTCGCCGCCGCGACCGCCACGGACCCGCAATGAGGCCATCCATGAAAACCCCGATCCTTTCCCTCGTTGCGGCATTGTCCCTGGCCTTTGCCACTGGCGCGACCGCCGCCGAACCGTTCGTTCCGAAGGGCATGCCCAAGTTCGGTGCCGACAGGCCGCTGCCGATCCCCGAAATCGCGCAGAAAACGCTGGCCAACGGGCTTGCCGTGTGGGTGCTGCCACGCCGCGGCGGCAATCCGAAGGTCGACCTCGTGCTCGCCGTGCGCGGCGGCAAGGCGGCTGATCCGCTCGCGCGACCGGCGATGTCCGATCTGCTCGCCGACCTGCTGGTCGAGGGCACGTCCAATCGCGATTCGGTGCGCATCGCCGAGGACTTGCAGGCACTCGGTGCCACGCTCACCGCCAGTGCCGGCAACGAAGGCATCAGCCTGCGCGCAGCCGGCATCGCCTCGGGGGCCGAGTCGCTGGCCCTGCTGTTGGCCGATGTCGCGCGCCACGCCAACTTCCCCGCCGCCGAGATCGAGCTGGCCAAGAGCAACGCGATGCAGGCACTCAAGGCCGCCGAGGCCGAGGCCAGCTACCAGGCCGACAATGCCTTCGACGAGGTCGTCTATGGTGATCATCCGTATGCACGCACTCGGCCGACCGAGGCTTCGATCGGCAGCACCGATCGCGCTGCCCTGGTCACCGCACACGCCGCACGCTTCCGCCCTGATCGCGCCCTGCTGGTGATTGCAGGCCCGATCACCGGCGAACGCGGCTTCGCGCTTGCCGAGAAGGCCTTCGGCGACTGGAAGGTCAAGGGCAAGGCGATCGCCGACGTGCCGAAACCCGAGCCCACGCGGCTCGCACAGCGTGTGTTCGTCGAGCGTGCCGGCAGCGTGCAGTCCGCCGTACGCATCGGTCGCCCCGGCTTTGCCGCCGGCAATGCCGACGAGATCCCGGCGACGATCGCCAATGCCGTGCTCGGCGGCGATTTCTCGAGCCGCCTGTCGAGGGTGCTGCGCGAGGAGAAGGGCTACACCTACGGCGCTTACAGCGCATTCTCGACGTACCGGCTCGGCGGGGCGTTCGCGGCCTCGGCCGACGTGCGCAACGAGGTCACTGGCGACGCCGTCGGCGAGTTCCGCAAGCAGATGCAGATGCTCGTCGACACGCCGGTCGCTGCGGAGGAGCTCAACCGCGCGAAACGCTCCGTGGCGGGCAATTACCTGTTTCGCAACCAGTTGCAGGGTGCGGTCGCCGCCTCACTGGCGAACGGCTGGCTGCTTGGCCGCCCGCCCGAGTACCTCGGCGAATATGTCGGCCGCACCAATCAGGTCACGGCTGCGCAAGTCCAGGCGATCGCAACGAAATATTTCGACCCGAAGCAGCTCAGCATCGTCGTCGTCGGCGACCAGGCCGTAGTCGCGCAGCTCACGCCGTACGGCAAGTTCGTGACCAAATCGAAATAGGCATCCGCCCCGCAGAACCCAGCCGCAGGAAGCGGCCGTAGGAAGCGGCCGTAGGAAGCGGCCGTAGGAAGCGG
>Ga0116142_10003222_pt1 | contig 16621 bp, 7 predicted proteins | sample AD_UKC033_MetaG_FD_89785 | JGI IMG/M metagenome (GOLD analysis project Ga0116142, IMG submission 89785) | Active sludge microbial communities of municipal wastewater-treating anaerobic digesters from USA - AD_UKC033_MetaG | ecosystem: Engineered > Bioreactor > Anaerobic > Digestate | place: USA... | reverse complement strand
TGTCGCTCGAGACCCGCCACGGCGTGTGGGTTGCCCAGGTGCCGATCAAGCCGAAAGGCATCAGCAAGAAGAAGCGCACGATCGGGGCGCCGGAGTTCCGGCATTACACCGACGTGCAGGGGCGATTTGCGGATCTGCTGCCGGTGAAGGAAGGCGAGGGCGGGCCTTCCGGCACCCTGCACTGAGGCCGCCGGGGAGGGCGCGCGCATGTGCGGTCGTTACTCCCTCTACGGTCCGGTTTCGCGCCTGCGCGAGACCTTCGACGCAGTGCCCGTCGGGAGGCTCCGCTACCCAGTGTCTCGCGTGAGCCACAATTAGCTGCGGTTTGTTATACACAGGTGGAAATCCAGATGAGTCGCCCCGTCAGGAATCTATAGGGCCGCTCAAGAGATAATCTACTGAGCGATTTGTGAGCATCTCGATCTGCTCTTCGGTAAAGTCAACCCATTCGCAGACTTGGTTCATAGCAGGGAACCATCGCTTAGTCAGAAGCTCATTTAGCCGCTCTGGGTAGTGTTTCCGTTTGGCTTCTGCGGTTAGGAACGGAGGAAGAAAGCAGTATGCAAGGCATTGGAGGCCGAGCGCAGTTTTGTCGAGGAAAAATAGCCAATAGGGAAATTGTTCATCAAGGGTATAAACAAACTCACGAACTTCTGAGATTTCAAACAGCTCCTCACGAGTTTCGTTGTAGCCGTGAAAAGCGATGTCGACTGACTCAAAATATTGTCGCGCCGCCTTGGGCGATGAGATGAGTACGCGCAGTGCATTGAGCGCAGAAGATGTGTCCTTCGTGACAACCTCATTGCGGGTAATAACGATTTTGGGCGAATACATATGATTTTCCGCCAGTCGGATATTATATGGGTTGGTTCAAAACGTCACGAATTGCATGCTTGTTAAGCAGGCTTTTTCTTTGCCGAGATGGATGGCGTTTTTTGGCTTTGCCACGGACCCATCGTGGAAAATTAAACGGGAATCTATATTAGGTGGCGCGCAAACTGAGTTGGTCATGCAGACGTTTCCTGTGCTGACCAACGCCGAAGTCGGGTCTCGCCAACGGCAACTATGTCATTCGTTGATCTGATCACAGGTCCAGAAACATTGGCAGCAACTAATCGCCGACTGCAACTCTAGTAGCCCCCCCGTGTTGCGTTACCCGAGGTCTACACCGCAGCTTAACCGCGCCCCTGGAGAACGATTCGTCAGTTGCCTTGCTCGACCATACATAGGCCTCGCCCGCCTTGAGTTGCGCCATGCGTTCCGGCGTCAGATTCCCCAAGGCTGCGTTCGCCTTCTGGATGTGCTTGAGCCAAGCTGGCGAGTTGAACTTGTGCATGATGATCTGGCTTGAGAGCTCAATTAGGCTCACGGGAACCGAAGGTGGATCCTGGCTCGCCACCATGATGCTGACGCCCTTATGGCGCATCTCACGAACTACCTCGATCAGGCCTGCCACGAGATCCGGACTTTCGATGTACTTGTGGGCTTCGTCGAAGACCACCAGCTTGTTGAAACTGCGCCCGTCGATACGGGCATCGGCAAACAGCTGAAGAAGCACGACGAATAGCCCCAGCGCTTCATCCTTCTCGATGAATTCATCGCGTAGGTCCACGATGATCAAGCGTCCGGGCCGCACGACCTCGCTGAGCGAGGTCGTGTCGTTGATGTACTCGGCGGCGAGATCCAAGCGCATCCTGGCCAGGTCCTTGAGATGATCAGGGACCGATGACGCTTCAATGCCGGCACGCAACCCGTCCAGGCTGATGTCGTCTCGCATGGACTTCATGATGCGCATGATCTGCCGGATGTAGGTCGCCTGGTTACCTACCGCTCCCATAAGGAACTTCCAGTGCGACGCCTTCAGTTCCGATGCGCAGAACTGGAGCGGAAGGACCTCGATGTCCGGATACTCGGAGCGTCGCTCGTCGATTTTGTCTGCGGGCACCAGCAGCACAACATCGGCCAGTGCCTGTGGCTCGGCGCCGTAGGTTTCCCGTAGCGCTCTCACCTGATCCTCGACATTGTTCGCCCCGACCATCGAGGTAAACTCCGGCTTGTAGTCCATGGTCGGGCTGTAATGGAAGATCACCGTAGCCAACGGTTGGGGTAGGGCGTTGATGCCAGGAATCGCCAGGGACGCCATCTCCGCGACACTTCCCAGCGTGTAGCTCTTTCCGCCTCCCTGGACCCCAAACAGGCTGATGGTGTGCGTCTGGTTAAGGTCGAGCGCGACCTTGCGACCGGAGACCTCACCCAGGATGCCAAACTGCGGCGTCGCGCCTGTTGCACCGAGCATGATGTCATACGCTGCCTCAGCGGCCAGGGCCGCGGCAGCCTCAGACTTGGGACGAGGCGTGTCTGGAACCGCCGGTGTGGCTGTCATCATAGCCACGGGCGTTGGTGCGGCCACCGGCGTCAATATTGCCTCCTGCTGAGGAGCACGAGGCTCGGGGGCGTCGCTACCCCCCGCTGGCAAATCCCCGACCGGCGCGGGCTCACTCGCCCTGACGCCAGGTGTTGAGCCGGATTCGGAATACGGCACTCGCGGACTTTGGTCCCAAGCCAGCGTCCTGTCTCGCGGTGGGCTCAGGAACGCAGCAGTCTCGAACGTCGGAACAGCAGGCGCCAGGCTCCTGCGACGCAGTAGCTCCTGAGTCGCCTCGCGCGTGACGTCCGCAGACTGCCCTGCCTGAACGCTCGCCAGGGTTTCCGTTTCTTTCACAGCCGCCTCGACCAGCTGACGAATCAGGTCGCTGCCGATGCGATAGAACTCGATGCCGTTCTCGTGTTCGGCCGGCTCTGTGCCCGGTTTGTTGAAATCAAATACCACCGCACTCCGAGTGAACTGCAGCGTGTATGACCGCTCATCGAGGCGGCGCAGGAAGAATCTAGCCTCCTCGGCAGCCTCCGGGAAGACCACCCCATAACGCTCGGAACGGTCGAGATAGAAACCCAGCAGCGCGGCAAGGTCGCGATTCTTGATTGCGCGATCTGGACGCTCCACCTCGCCAAACTTTGGATCGAAGTGATGAGCGAGCACGTGTTCGGTCTGTGCAATCTGCTCGGCAATCGAGGACTTCAATTGCTCATAGGCATACAAGTCGCCCACTTGGGCATAGCACTTTACTTCCACCAGGCGACACGTCACAACCCGACTTACCGGGTCAAGGTCGAACAGGGCGAGATCGGTGCGCCGGAAGCTCACCTCATCCCCAACCTCCTCCGCGTTCTGGCGCAGCGCCTTGTACAGCTCCAGATGGGCATCCAGCGGCACCACAATCTGGTTCTGGAAGACCCCCTGGTGCTCCAGGAACAGGCGGGAGAGCGCAAGCCCCATGGCCTCCGCGCGTTGGGTGGGTGAGGACAAGAGCTTCAGGGCCAAGCGTCCTGACAGCGACCGTAACTGATCTAGCAGCACCAAGGCATGGCGCTCCGAATGCGGCACCCCATAGTCGCGCAAGATGGGAGACAACAACGCTTCCAACTCCGCAACCGAGCGTGATGTGATGACCAGACGATGACTCATGGCATTTGCCATGTCCGGCGAGTGATCGATCAGATAGTCGGGCCGCGTCGAGTGACGACGGTGATCGAAGAATTCGATACCGAGGTTACGGTCGATGGTCATCACCCAGTCGCTCACCTCATGCACCTGGTGGAGCATGGCGCGCTCATCTGCCGACAGGCTCAGTGCCACTACCGGGCGTGCATGCGGCAGATACTGGCTACGCGCCACGGTCGCGACGGCGACTGAAACCGAGCGGGAAAGCCCCCCCATAAGGTCCGACAAGGCCTCCGCCCCTTCGATGGGCTGGGTCAAGCCGTGCAGGGGGCGGCGGAGCCAGGTGACCGATTGCTCGTCCTCGAGGTAATCGACCTCAAAGGGCTGGACAAGGCCGTGGACGAACGATGAATCGTCCGACTCCTGGACATCAATGGCCCGAATCTCTTCGGCTGGGAACAAATCGAACAAGAACGAAAGGTGCGCTGCATGAGCCTCCGGATCGTCCCGGAACTCCTTGATTGCCCGGATCGCCAAGCGCAGCTTCGGGTGCAAATGACTGTCTGTCGGCGTAGAGAAGGCGTCGGCTTCCTTGGCGGTGGTGCCGGAGTCTGGCTCGAGCAGCTCCAACAAAGCCTCACCGGTAGCCGGGGCAGCAGGGTCAAGTGCAAACAGCCGAATGTCGTAGCACAAATCCGCAAACTCAGAATGGCGCTGAAGTGCGAGCAGCACCTCGGCCAACGCGGCTGCCCGGCCTGCATTGAAGGCATTGATCGTCAGCGTTTCCACGTACGGATGCTGAATTAAGTAACGCTGTACGCGTGCCGCAAGATAGGCGCTATCGATCGCCGCACCGCCGATGGCCGGCTCAGGTAGCCCGAGCGCTGAACACACCTCGCCGACCAAACCCCGTGGGTCCTTCTCTTCGGTTGCTGCATACAGCGACCAGAAAGGGTTGATGTTGTCCACGGCCAGCGCGGTGCGCCCCAGCTCCTCTCCAAAGGGCAGGACTGGCGGGAAGGAAGCGGGTACCAACTGCTTGAGTACGGCATCGCGAGTCGGCACCACGAACTCACGGTCGCTTAAACGACTGCGTTCCAACCACCGTTGACCCACCTGGGCCCAGGCGACATGCCAGTTAGCGCGTAGCGGATGCGTCGGCCCCAGAAGCTGCGCGTCACGCCTGCGTCCCTGGTAGTCCTCCAGCACCAAGCCCACCGAATCGATCGTGAGCGCACAGCGCAGTTCCTCGAAAGCATGGCGGACGACGAGCGCGTCGGTTGAATCACATCGCGCGAGCACAGCGTCGATCCAGGCCAGGTAAGCCGCCGCGTAGTTCTGCGCAGGCTCTGGAAGGCTGAGCAGATCGCTCGCCTGCATGATCAATCGTCGATCCCCTTGCATGACAGCGGCAAAGAATGCCGCACGTGCATCCTGGAATCTGAGCGCTTCATCCGAGTTCGGCCACTTGAAGGAGACAGTCGATCGCGTCGCGACGCCAGACGCGTTGATCGACAGCCTCAATCGATTAACGCCGCTGGGGTCTTCCAGAAAGGCGCGCTCGAGATTGGCCAGTACGCCAGATATGAGCACATTCGCCTTACCTTCTTTCCCGAGCCGAACCTCCAGCGTTTCACCGCTCGCCGCAAGTTTGCTGCTTCGCTCCACCCATGCAGCCCCCGTGATCGAAACGGAGGCAGGGTCACGATCCTGGACCACTGCAGCAAATCGCGTGCGCAGCAGCGCGTGCGTCAAGCTCGGATCACGCGGCACGGCCCGCTGTGGCGGTTCGATCTCGACCTCTTCGTCTGTGACGACGTAAAACAGATCGCTTTCATGAGGTTTCGTATGAGCCCCCTCCGAGCCATCACTGAAGCGAATGGGATTTCCCTCCCCATCGGCCAGCGGAATACGCTCTCCCTCGTCCGTTTCGGCGTAGATGCGGACGAAGTGCCAGCCCTCTTCCCAGTCGATCTTGCCGATCGACGTAAACGAAATCAGCCCAGCTTCGGTATTCCTTGTCCATGCCGCCTTACGGCGGCGCAAGCCGGTCGGCCCGTTGTCGCGCGAAACGACTTCTGCCACAAAACGGGCCAAGCCCCCGACCTTGGAAGGTGCAGGGTCCACCCTGAAGGACACGCTGAACTTCTTCAGTCCGGTCTTGGAAATGGGCAGTACGCGATGACCAATCAGTTCACCGAGCCGGGGGTCTTCCTCGTCGTCCTTCACCAATGGCAAATCTGGCAGTTCGACGTCGCCGATGAATATGGAGTCGGGGGCAACGCCGCCGTCCTCGAAGTGCCACTTGTTGAACGCCAAGGGCCAGTTGGCGCGATCGCGAACGATTAGGCGGGTCCAGTCCTTGGGGTTGGCAATGCCGGCCCTGGCGAAGAACTCGCCCAATTGCTTGCAGAAGGCTGGGTCGACCAGCCCGAGCTCCAGCGCCCGAACGCGCTCCGTCTTGGTCGACCAGGTGATGCGCTCCACGCATTCCCGGTTTCGTGCAATGCGCGCGGGGGCCCGCTCGGTTTGCAGGAAGAGCTCGAAATCTGGCACCAGAGCCAGCTCGAACAGCGCTGCCCCCATCGCGTCGGGGTCAAACTCATTCACCCGGCAGGTGAGCAGGTAACGCGAGACAGCAGCATCGTCGGCGTATTGCCACCGGGAGCCGTTACGGCGCAGTTCGCTGAAGCAGGCTTCAACCGCAAGCCGAAGCTGAGCCGGAACCTGTGCTAGCAGCTGCATGCTCAGCTCTGCGTACACGCCATCGATCGACACTTCTTCAAACGTGGCGACACCAAACGAATCCTCGGCGGAGGCTCGCAGATCGTTGGGCACGAAAACCAGCAGTGCGGGCCGTAGCTCATCGTTGGGTAGCGGGTTGCGCAACTCGACGAGCTTGGTGCTCGTCACTGCCAGATCCGGCGCCAGAGTGCGCAGCGCCTCGTCCGCTAGGACTACCACATTGGTCGCTGGAACCATGGCTCGCAACCCACCCGCCAAGCGAACCATCAATTCGCGATCGAGGTCGGTGACCCGCATGCAGTGCCCGTGCTCGCGGGCCGACAACAGTTTGGCAAGCCGCGGCAGGAGGACCGACTCCAACGCCGCGTTCAACTCCTGGCTTGTCAGTTCGCGCAATCCCTGACTCATGTGCGCGCTCCCTCGGTCTTTTCTTCAATCGTGTAGCGCGGCACCACGGTCTGGGTCACATACGCGTCGGACAAATCCCGGTAGAAACCGATCTCACGTAGACGTCCAGTGAAGCTCTGGACGTTGCTGCGCAGCGCTTTGCGCTCATCGATGGTAGGCGCTCCAAAGCCCTCACCCGGCGGCAGTTGATCGATGTGCAGGCCGTAACGCTCGCGCAAGAAGGCCAACAGATCGTCGATCCGCATCTCCCCCGTGAAGTAGCCCTTGTCGCCGCCCGGGCGCAGCACCGCAATCTGCAGCAAGACCTCCAGCAAGCGGCTATCCAACGCGAAGCGGCGCGGGGCATTGCGTGCCCGGGTCTGCGCAAGCAAGGCGCCCGCCTTGTTCTTCAGCATCGTCGCATCCAGCGACTCGATGATGTACTTCCTGTGGAATGCCCCGCGCAGCGCCACAAGGATCTCGATGTAGGTCTCGAAATCGGAAAGGCCCATCTTGGTGATGGCCTCGACCTCCGCGTCCAGCCCAGACTCACCGTCGGACAGCGACTCCAAGAGGCCTGCCAGCCGCTCCCCGAAGAACTTGTCGCGCTCCTCGGCGAATGGCTCACCCTGCAGTCCATAGAGCTCGCTGACCGAGAACACGGCGTTCAAGGGCCGAATCAACTTGCCGCGCCGCACGAGGTGCTCCGAGAACTCGTCGAGCTTCTTGGCCACGAAGTAGGCGCGGACAAAGCCGGGAATACGTCGGTAATAGCCATCCGCACTGTGCTCTGCCATCGCAGCCGTGGCGGACTCGGCACTACCCGAGAGATCGACGAACAAGCCGAGCGTGTAAGGGCAGTCTCCCTGCGGCTGACTTTGCTCACGCGGCTTCATGGGGCATGCGGTTTCGGCGCAGAGCGCATTCGCCCCACTCAGCTTCTGCCAGGCTGGCAACAGCTTGAGCAGCCGCAAGTGGTAGAGGGCCAAATGAAACGACAGCAGCACCTTGAGGTACTCCACCATCACCGACCGCGGCATGAAAGGCTTGTAGAACAGCAAGCGCTGGATATCTTCCGCCATCAGGTCGGCGGACCCGATGCATACCGGCGCAAAGCGGTCGCCTCCGGCACGGGTGTCTGCCGTGTCCTTGCGTTGCGACAGAAAGTGCAGCAGCGTCGCTGTTTCGATATCGGTCAGCGCCCTGTCGTTCAGCTCGCGCGTGAGCTTGTCGAAGCCGTCGAAAAAGAAGGCCTTGAGATGCTCGATGGCCTTGTGGCCAGAAAGGTGCCGTGCATGGTGCAGCATCTGGTACAGATGCTGAGCGGCCCCGTAGTCGCGCGAATGCTTGGGATTGCGAAACCGGTAGGTGTAACCGTGCAAAGGACGCGGCCCAGCAACGGCTGCGTTTTTCCTGCCGCGATTGACGATGTCCATCAAGTGAGTTTCGACCCAACGGGTCACGATCTCGCGGTGCTGGGCAAAGCCGAGGAAACGGTCATTCGCTTCCAGGATGTCATCCACGAACTTATCGACCGTCAGCTCGCGCTTGTCCCGAAACACGCTGGGGTAGCCGCCATGCTCGAGGCGCTCAAACAGCCCGGTGAGCACGCGGTCCATCTCGATGGTCTTGAAGTCGAGGTAGGTGACCTTCGGGAGCCGGAATTCCCGATCCTTCTTCTGCAACGCCATCAGTTCTCTCCGCTGCCCTGTACGACAGCCTCTTCCCTACGGACTCTCGTGTCCTGCAACAAGCGCATCTCCACCCGACCGTCGTCGTGCCGCGCCAGCCGGTAAAAGTCATGCCCGGTGGTGGTGAGCAGGATCTCTCGGTATGGCTGCGCGTTCAGGCTGTTCTTGAAAACACCTAGGCAGAGATAGAAGCCCTGCATCTCCTCGACGCTGGGTCGGTAGCCCTCATTGAGGCGCATCAACATCTCGAACACGTCGAGGTTGATGCTCAGCTCGCTGGTCGTTCCGCCCGCGCCTTGGCCTTCAAACCGCAACATCAGGCCTGTGGGCAAATGCTCGACAAATCGGGCCTTGGAAGCGAAGTCCTGCACCCGCAGGCTAAAGCCCTCCAGCGGGAAGAGCCGGTAGCTACGGACGGTGCCGTGTTCCACCTGGCGCAGCTGCAACGCCAGGCTGTGACCCAAGCGCTCGGGTCGCTGCAGACCTTCGCCCCGGTTGATGGCATGGAGGATCTCGCCGGTCAGCGCCTCGATCGACGTCTCGCCTCGAACGATCTCGACCAAACGTTTGGCTGAACGGTAGGGCAGCATCTTTTCCCAACCCGCATCACGGCGCTCGAAGAAATGCTTGCGGCGGGCCATGGCCACATACTCGCGGTGCCTGCGGGCACGTTGCTGGACGGATGACTCAGACACGCCACGCGGCAGATCGGCAAAGAGGCGCTTAAACACCTCGAAATCGAACTGCCCGCGCCGCTCGAAGCGGAACAACACGCGGTCGTCTGGCTGCACGAAGTCCAGCCCTCGATCAAAGCGCGGATCCTCCTGCTTGCCGACATCCAGCTCGCTGAGCAAGCGCAGCAAACGATCCGACGTCGGCAGGCCGCCGCCCATCCAGCTATTGAAGTAGTAGCTTCGCGCCACCTCGTCATGCTTGCCCGCTGCATATAGCGCGTGAATCTCGGCGCAGTCGCGGTTGCCGATCAGCATGAATGATAGGGCAGAGCGCAAGTCGCGCATCGTGATGTGCAAACGACCGCGCAGGTGCGCCATCGTGTAGAGCGTCTTGAGCCGCTCCAGCAGGCGAGGGCCGGCAATCTCATCCTGGAAGCTGCGTGCGTTGTGCAGTGCGTAGCAGCTGTCCTTCAGGTCGCAGCTGTCGCAGGCCGACCAGTGGGTCGGCTGCACGATCGTCTTCAGTGTGCGCTCCAGGATCGAGCCGCCTTCCACCTCGGCCACCACGCTGCGCAGGTTCAGATTCACCACCGCGATGCCAGACTCGGCCTCGCCGGTGGAAAAAGCCCGTCGAACAAGCGCCGTCAATGCAGGGAAGTCGCGCTCGTACGTGGCCAGAAAATCCACCAACCGCCCTTCGTTGATCGCGATGAGCCGGGTCTCCTGTGGCCGCCAGACGCCAGCGTCGCTGCCTTTGAAAGGAGCGAGGAAGTCCAGCAACACTTGGTTGTTGTCCTTGTTGCCCTCGTCTTGGCTGCCGTCGTAGTTGATCAGGTAGCGCCTGCCGCCCAGGCTCAACGCGCTGCCGTTGGGCAGTCCGCGGTCAATCGATCCCCCGCGGGCTTCAACCTCCCTCTCCAGGCGCTGCAAGAAGGCTGTCTTGCCGTCGCCGGCATTCCCCGAGATCAGCACCAGACGAAATTCGCCCTGCAGAACCGCCGGCAACAGCTTGCGATCGAGGTCCGTATCGACATAAGCCGAGAAGCCCAACGCATCCATACCGCGCGTCCCGGCATTGCTGCGCCGGCTCTGGCTGTAGAGCGTCAGCAAATGCGAGACGAAGGCGTTGGTGTTGGGCGCGGACACCGCCAACGTGGCTTGGCCGCTGCTGGCTGCCCGGGCCACCGCCGCAAGGCTCAAGGTCTGGATGCGCCGCGCGTGACGCACCTCGGCTAGTGCATCGCGAAATTCGATGGCGCTGCCAAAGCGCTCTGCGCGACGCGGTGCAATCGCCTTCAGCACCACATTCACCAGCTCTGGCGACAGATCGGCAAAGCCCGACAGCTCACGCGGATCAGGTGCTGGCTTGCTGATTGGGGGCTCGGCGGTATCCCATGGATACCGTGCCGTCAGCGCCTCATAGAGCGTCAAGCCCAGGGCGTAAAGATCGCGGTCGGCGCGCTCGCCGTTGTGCGGAATCACCTCGGGATCGAAGTCCGGCGGCAGGTAGCGGCGAGACCCTCCGCCACGAGACTGTTTGTCGTCGGCGCGCACCGACACATTGAAGTCGATGATCTTCGCGCCCTTCTGCGTCCACAGCAGGTTACGCGGCTTGATGTCGCAGTGATGAAAGCCCTGGGCATGCAGGTGCACCAGCCCCTCGATCACCTGCTTGCCCAACTCCAGTGCATCCTCCGGCGACAACAGGCGCTGCTGGATCATGTCGCCGACGTCGGCCCCTTCCACGTACTCGAACACCAGGAAGGGGATGTCGCGGCCAGGTATCACATCCGCGTCGAGTACGCGTACCACATGCGGATGCTCGGGAATCTGTACGAGATGGCGATACTCCTTCTTGAGGCGCTCCAGGGTCGAATGCCGGTCGCTGACGATGAGCTTCACCGTGCGGGCCACATCGCCGAGCGTATCGATCACCTTGTAGACCACGCCGAAGCTGCCGCGCCCCAGCTTCTTCTCGACGATGAACTTATGTGTCAGACAATGACCGGCGGGCAGGTTCAGGTAGTCGGCCTGCTCTGCGGAGGACCCCTCAACCCCAGGCGCTACCCCTTCGGCAGGGGCGGCGGAGTAGGCGGCCATCGGCTGAAGAAGAGCGTTCAAGCCCGCCAGTGCCGCGGCAGCAGTGGGGCGCTGCTGTTCGTCGAAAGCGCACAAGCTTTGCAGCCAGGCATCGAAGGCCTCGTTCAGCTCAGGCCGCAGGGCCGAAGGTTTGTTCAAGAACTCACCGCCCCGGTCCCACACGGTGGTCGGCTCACCGGCAAAGGGGCGCTCGCCGGTGAACATCTCGTAGAGGATGACGCCCGCCGAGAAGATGTCCGACGCAGCCGAAGCGGCCGACGGCTCGCGGAATGCCTCCGGCGCAACGTAGGCCTTTTCCACCAGATCCACGATGTCCGCCGCGATCGTCAAACTGCGGTCCACGCTGGGTCTGGCGAAGTCAAAGTCGGTGATGCGGGTGGTGCCGTCTTGCCCGATCGGCACAGCGCCGGGCGTCAGGTTGCGATGAACTACACCGTGCTGATGGGCATGTGCTAGCGCGGCCAGCAGATCCTTGGCCACCCGCCACTTCTGGTCCAGCGTTAGCGCCAACTGCGGGCGCGCCATGTGCACGGTCAGCGCCTGCCCCGGCGCATCGTCCAGGATCAGGATGAAGGATTTGTCATCGTCCGTCGGAAAGAAGTCCCGCGCCGCGACGATGTTGGGGTGCAGGGGGACCTTGGAAAGTGCCCGGTAGGCATTGGCAATGCGGTTGATCTGCGCTTGGCGCTCGGCTTCGGGCAGATAGGGGTCGGCCTGATAGACCCGTAAACGGGCCGTGCCGCCGGCAAAAGCGTTCTCGGCACGGAACTCGGTATAGGTCTGGGCCGCGCCCAGCTTGTCCTTCACCTCCCAGTGGCCGAAGCGCAGCACCGCGGAGGCGGGCTTCACCACCTTCAATGCATGCAGGATCAACGCGTGCTGCTGCAGGATGTTCCGGGAAAAGCGCGGCGGAACGCGAGAGGCATCCTTGAAGTAGCGCTCGGCATCCTTGAGCTTCACCACCCTCTCTGCATCGCGCTGCTCGCGGTCATTGAGATGCGCGTCGGGCGCGGTGAGCAGAATGGCCGCCGCGACATAGATGCTGTCCAGCTCGTGCCGCCCCGGATGCGCCTGGGTGATCAAACCCTTGACCGTGCGCGCATGCCCTTGCAGCTTGCCCAGCGGCGACGGATAGGGCGCGCGCCCCTCCGGGTACCACTTGTGGCCATGTACGTCGATGGTGCCGCGCGTACCTTTCACGTCGATCAGATACAGCGCATGTGGCGTGAGCAAGGCGATGTCGATCTCGAAGCGCTCACCCTGACGTTCAATCTCAAAGTTGTGCAGCAACACATAAGTGTCTGGCAAGCGATCCCGCAGGTGGGCGATCGCGGCGCGTTCGGCGTCGTTGACTGCTTGGCCTATGGAGATCGCCTTTGCCATGTCAGTGCGCCCCCGAAATCTTCGCTTCAAGCATATCGCGTGCCTCCTGCTCCCAAACGCACGCCTGATCCCTCAGTTCTCGGGCTTGAATGGCGGGAGCCCCGATAGTTTCGCGCTCCGCCCTTGACGGCCATGGGACGAGGATGTTTTTGACGCGACTCTCGTCGGTGTGTGGGATGCTCGAACCCGCAGCCTCCCGGGATAGGAGGCGAACGCCATGTTCGCTAGACAAAAGGGCAAAGAGATACCCTCCGTCGATGTCGTCTTCAGGGACGATCCGGATCATGTTGTTGCTGCAGGAAAAGCCGTCGAGGTGGCGCCCCACCATCACAGACCGCCCAATCAAGCCGCCAAGCTGACCGGCCTCTTGGACCACGATCATTCCTTGCTTGAGCAGCAAGCGGTACTCAGCAGCAACCCGTGTCATGAGGAACTTGTCTGATGTGGGGGCCAACTCGAACACATCACCGCCTGTGATGTATGGGCTACCGTACTGGGGATCGGACGCGTACAGCCGCTTGAAAATCCCCGGAATAAAGACCTCAGCGACTTCTCCGAGCTGACGATTAACCGTCAGGCGGTCAAATGCCGCGCGAGACTCTGCGTTTCTCGCCCCGTAGTAGTACGCATCACCGCGGTCCTGGAAGGTGTTACTGGACACTGAGGTAACATCTGGCTTGGGTAGTGCAGCAATCGGCGTGGGTGCTTGAAGCCCCAATGTGTTGTGCAAGCGCCGAGCTGCGTCACGCAACAGAGTGACAGCTTGGGCACGCGCTTGCGAAGCCGCATCTACCTTGGTGGCGATTACTTCCTCAATCTTGGGATCAAACCTTGGCACCGGCAAATCTGCTATGTGTTCGGGTTCGATGTGCTGAATGATGGCGCCATAGGTGCCCGACACCACCAGCGGCACGCCATAGCGGCTAGACAAGAAGGCGTATAAGTAGCCCGGTGGAATGCGCTCGGGATTCGGAACGACCTTCATGATGTGCTGAGATGACCATATACCAGCCATATCGGGGCGAACGTAGGTCATCCGCCCAATCGTTCCCGAGCAGGTGATCAAGGTTGTACCGGCGGCAAGCTCTAGATGGGCCAGCTTTTTCGATTGGGCATATCTCCGTTGCAGAAGCGGCAGGTTGGATAGGTCCGCATTGAGCATGTCGCTGTTGCTCAAGAACGGAACTCCATATCTTGGGTCATCCACCCAGACGCGTGCAAAAACAGGCCCGTTGTAAATCCCTCCCGCATATCCTGCCGTGAGGTTACGCAGCAAATCCTTACGCGTCTTCAGTTGCTTGAGGGTATCCCGCGCTTCCAGCGCACCCGACATATACGGGTTGCAGTCCAGCCGTCGCCCGCCTTCTTCAAGCCAAGCCGCACGCACAGCCTTCCACTTCAGGCTGCTCATGCCGGCTCCTCCTGCGGGAACCAGGCTTGCAGGGCAGCGTGCAGTTCGATGAAGGTCGCATCGGTGCAGCCCTTGATCGAGATGTGCGCTGCCAGCTTCTGATAGATCGACGATGAGCGTGGCTGACGGGTTTGCCTGAGCACCCATTCGGCGGCTTCCTTGGGCCGCAGCGGCTTCGCTGCACCCTGTGGCCACCAGCCTTTGTCGGCCAGCAGTTGCCGCAAAGGCGGCTGGCCCGTGTAGCGCAGGGCCTCAGCCACCTGGGGTTTGTCTTGCCACAGCCAGTTCTCCAGCTCCGGGTCGATGGCGATGACCTTGACCGACTCGGCAGCCCAGCCACTGTCGACCAGCCGTTCGGTAATGTGGGCCTCGATGGCCGCCTTTCCCGGTGAGCCTTCCCATTCGCAATCGAGCACGACCAAGGCATGGTGGTGGCTGGCTTGGTAAGGCCGCAGCAACTCGTGCCCTTTGGTGTATACGCCTGGGTCGTTGCCGCCCTCGTCCACGATCAGATCGGCACCGACACCGGTGTCGATCTCGAAAGGCGCACAGCCGAGGCTGAAGTGCCAGCCATCGCGCTGGAAATAGCCACGGAAGGCGGCCGCCATGTTGCTGTCTGCAACCAGGATGACGCAGGGGCGCTTGCTGATCATCCCAGCACCCCCGCTGCGAACAGGCTGCCCAGGTCGATACCGCCGCGCCATTCCTGCAGGCGTGGGTGTTCGCTGCCCGGCACCATCTCCACGCCACCTTCGCTGGCCAGCCGGGCGCAGAGCAGTTGATCGAGCTTGGCGCGGGCCAGTACCACGGGCGAGTGCGACGACACCCATACCTGGCTGTCGTACATGGACGAGAGCGACTGCAGCACGGCTTCGATGGCACGGGGGTGGATGCCGTTCTCTGGTTCTTCCGTCACCAGGATGGCCGGCTGCTTACTCAAATAGGGCAGCAGCGTCAGCGTGAGGATGCGCAAGGTACCCTCTGAAAGGCCCGCAGAGGGCACCTGAAAATCGCCGCGGTAACTCACGAAGAAATAGGCATGGTGGTCATCCGGGCGCTCATGCACATCGATGTCCACGATCTGCGGCAGTGCGGTCTGAACGTGGGCAATCCAGTCGAGGTAGCGCTCGCTGCGATAACGGTCGGGCGCCCCCGGAGCAGCACCTTCGCGCTTCAGTTCGAGCGCCAGCCAAGGAATGTTGCGACCGTTGGCCGTGATGACCTTGGGCTGCCCCGGGGGGCTGGCTTGGCGCATGGCCGCCCAGTTGGGCTCCAGGAACACGGCATCGGAGGTCAACAGACCAAACAACCAGCGCGCCGCGGGATAGCCTGCCTCGGGCTCGAATAGGACGCGCGGCATGGCGAGCAGCGTGTCCGGCAGGCCAACCTTGGCCGGATTAGCTTGGGGCGTTTCGGGTTTGAACTCGGATTCGTAGCCGAACTCGCGCCTGATGGTGAGGTGCCAGTGCTTTTTGCTCTCGGCTGCCGTGCCGTGAAAGCCCGCCTGACGGCGGTCCGGCGCGTCAGATTCGGGGAACAGGAAGAGATACTCGTAGGCGACTTGCAGCGCTTGGTCGGAACTGATGCGCAGCCCGATCTCATAGCGAATGTGCGTGGGCCATTGGCGGCGGTCTTCCTGCAAGGCTTGGCGTGATCGCTCGGTCCGCTTGCGGGCAAACATGCCCTCCAACACCTTGGACTGCACGACATCGGGCAGGCGGGCTTCAACGGCGAGCGCGAAATCACTGCCGCGCCCTGCGAAGACCAGCTCGTTCAGGCTGCCAGCGCGCGGCGGTAGCTCCTGCCGCCGCTCCATGAAGGGGATGGCGACATTGTTCGCGCGCAGCAGATCACCCAGAAGCACGGGCAGATCGAGCAGCGTTGTTTTGCCGGAACCGTTGGCTCCCACCAGTACCCGAAAGTCGCCCACGTCGATGCCCAGGCGTTCGAAGCAGCGGTAACGTGTGGCTTCGAGTCGCGTAATCATTTCCCCGGCTCCGGGTGTTGGGCGCGGAACGCCGTGTAAGCCTTGGCGATCTCGGGCAAATCGTCATCGAGGATGCGCTCTTTGCGCTGGAGGGTACGGATTTCCAGCCGACCGCCGATGCGCACCTTTTCCTCCACGCTCACGTCCCTGAGAATCTCCTCACCGTCCGGGTGGCGCTTGTAGAGGGTGTTGCCACGGCGGTCGAAGCCCACCTTCTCGGCGACGGCCATGAACACCGGATAGTCCTGCTTCTGCCCGAGGTCCTCGGCCTGGATGACTTCGTCAGGCTTGCGCTTGAGGAAAAGCAGGCTGGTGAGGATGTTGACGTTGGCTTCGACGATGAACGACTCCACTGGCAGGTCGATGCTGGCCAGCACCCAGCAGTGGCGCAGGATCCAGTAGCGGATGTACTCGTCACCCGGATTGCCCAGGATGCCGTCGGGCAGGACGATGCCTGTTCGACCACCGGGCTTGAGCCACTTGACGCACCGCTCGATGAACAGCACTTCGGGCGATACGGCGGGCTTGATGGCGTTGGTCATCACGAAGCCATCGCCTTGCCGCTCCCAGCGGCGGGCGAGCTCGTACTGCTCGAGGATGGTCCGCTCGGTGACAGGAATATCGGAGCCGAACGGCGGGTTCGTCATCAGGACGTCGATGGAGCCGAGCGGGATGTTGTCATTGGCAGGCTGAACGCCCGGCAGGTCGCCACGCGGAAACTCCAGCGAGTTCATGTGATAG
>Ga0116142_10003217_pt1 | contig 16628 bp, 18 predicted proteins | sample AD_UKC033_MetaG_FD_89785 | JGI IMG/M metagenome (GOLD analysis project Ga0116142, IMG submission 89785) | Active sludge microbial communities of municipal wastewater-treating anaerobic digesters from USA - AD_UKC033_MetaG | ecosystem: Engineered > Bioreactor > Anaerobic > Digestate | place: USA... | reverse complement strand
TAATGACCATTGAGAAAAATAACTGATGCCAAGAAAAACAGCTTCTCCACCGCCAACACTTAAAGAAATACTGAGTGTACTTGGAGAGAATATAAAACTGGCACGCCTGCGCCGGAAAATTACAACCACGATGCTTGCCGAGCGGGCGGGTATGACGCGTGTGACATTGCGCAAGATTGAGAATGGCGACGGTGGTGTTACAATGGGTGCGTATGCGATGGTGCTATTCTGTTTGAGCCTTGAAAAGGATTTGCTGCTCCTTGCCAGGGACGATGTGCTGGGGCGAAAGCTCCAAGATGCTGGCCTCACACATACGAGGCGGCGTGTCCCCAAGCGCGCAAAACCCAGCACTTAATGTGACACCAGTTAAGGTTAGAAATGCTTTTTAAAGCATCTATCTGTCAGAAAAACGCTTTATAAAGCGTTTTTAAGATATAGCCCGATAGAAATATGCCCATCATAATTAACTTGCAATTATAAAAGTTACGTTTATAATTTAGAAGAGTAGCATTTATCTTTACAGAAAAGAGACCGTCATGGCGCACATTCGGAGACATCTGAAAAATAAGCTCTTAGCAGCCTTGAGCACCAGTCCCGTTGTTTTTCTGAATGGCCCGCGTCAGGCAGGAAAAAGTACGCTTGTTAAGGAGATTGCTAAAAAAGACTTCCCCGCCGAATATGTGACGTTTGATAGCACAACACAAATCGCTGCGGCAACGAATTCGCCAGAAAGCTATTTACGCGAGCGTAAAGGGGCACTCATCATTGATGAAGTCCAGCTTGTCCCCGATGTATTTCGGGCTCTAAAAACCGTTGTTGATGAGATGCGCCATGCCCAAGGTGGGAAGATTAAAGGGCGGTTTCTCCTGACGGGATCTGCCAATATCATGGCTCTCCCAAAGCTTTCGGATCCGCTGGTGGGGCGGATGGGGGTTCTTACCCTTTATCCTGTTTCAAGTGCAGAGGTTGCGGAGGGCAAAGGAGATTTTCTGGAAAGGCTTTTTGCTGAAGATTTTACGGCAGACAAAGGAAAGCGTAAAATCACAGATATGATCCGCGCCGCAACTTTCCCCGAGATTTCGGGGGCATCTGCACATGATTGTACACGTTGGTTCGATGGTTATCTGACCACGATTTTGCAGCGCGATGTCCGTGCCTTGGCGGAGATTGCCAAGCTCAATACACTGCCGAATCTGTTGCGCATACTTGCGGGCCGTGCTGGGGGACTGGTTAATGATGCTGACATTGCACGGGATGCGAGTCTTAATCCGGTCACATCACGCAATTACAAGACATTGCTTAAGATGCTGTTTCTGACCTTCGAACTTGCACCGTGGCATCGCAATATCAGTAAACGTCTGATTAAATCCCCAAAGGGGTATGTGACCGACACCTTACTGCTCTGCCACCTTTTACAGTACGAGCTGGAGGATCTAGAAAAGAATAGGCCCGAGCTTTTCGGTCACGCTCTTGAGAACTTTGTGGCCACTGAATTTTTGAAACTCGTCGCCAACAATGACCAAAGATTTGATCTGCTGCATTTTAGGACGGGTGACAACAAGGAAGTTGATTTTGTCCTTGAAAGACCAAACGGCCAGTTAGCTGGCGTTGAGGTCAAAAAGCGGGACCGTGTAGACCAATCTGATTTCAAGGGATTGCAGGAACTTCAGGCTCTCTCAGGAAAAGACTTTGTTTGTGGTGTTGTGCTCTATCGTGGTCGTGATGTTGTGCCATTTGGCAAGAACCTCTGGGCTGTACCGATGTCCAATCTATGGGGATAAATACGTCCGAACAAAAAAGATGCGGACACGGCGAACATTTTTTGGCAGTCTGATCACTAGCATCGCGATACGTCCCCCGTTATTCATCTATCCTTAAGGCTGCGCCCACAAAGCGTGGCCTTTTTGTATTCAATCAACTCTCCCCAATCAAAAAAGGTACTTCCGGCGATTGAACCCAATGCGGCGGGCAAAGGCGCAGGACTTTTTTAGTCACAGACTTTTTTTCTGGGTGCGCAGTTTGCGTACCTGACCCAAAAAACAGCAGGAAATAAAGGCCTTGAAAGGTGCGCACCCAGAAATGCGCACCCGCCTTTTTATGACTGCGCACCCAAAAGGTTCAAGGAACAACGTGTGGATTTACATCCCTTCACAATTCTGTCCCTGTGCGCCGGTGTCGGCGGACTCGACCTCGGACTTCGCGTGGCGCAGCCAAATGCTCGCACAGTCTGTTTTGTTGAGATCGAAGCCTATGCGGCAGCAATCCTGGCAACGCGCATGGAGCAGGACGCCCTGGATCAAGCGCCTATATGGACGGATTTACGAACCTTCGATGGCAAACCGTGGCGTGGCCTCGTGGATTGCATCACTGCGGGCTATCCATGCCAGCCCTTTAGCGTTGCAGGCAAACAGCTCGGCGATAAAGACCCAAGACACCTGTGGCCAGATGTCTTTCGAGTGGTGCGAGAAATCGACCCGCCCTTGTGCTTCTTCGAAAATGTTCCAGGACATTTACGATTGGGATTCCAACAAGTCCACGATGACCTTCGAAGCCTGGGTTACCGCGTTAAGGCAGGTTTGTTCACGGCGGAGGAAGTCGGTGCATCTCACAAACGGGAGCGGCTGTTCATCTTGGCCTACCGCGAGAGTGTCTTCGGCCAACACGCCGTGCCAGAGCGAGATTGCCAAGGGCGATCCGCGCAGGCGGCTGGAAGTTTCGGTCATCACCTGGGCAACGCCGAACACGATGGATCATCTGCGGCCGCGTTCACCGGAGGCGATGGAACGGATGCTGGGGCCAGAGGGAGCGCGGGCGGGACGGACACGTCCCAGCAATCTGCGCGAACAGATCATGTGGCTGACACCCAGGGCGCAGGAAAGCGCGGAAAATCAGGACACCTTCCTCAAACGCAACGGGGACAGAACGGATCGGTGCTTCGGCTCTCTGTCGGCGCAGGCGAAGGTCTGGCCGACCGTCACCACGCAGGATGCGAAGAACAATGCGGGGCCGAGCCAATTCAGGCGCAACACGAAGCCGCTGAATGTCGAGGCCTGCCTACATTCCCTCTCTTCGCCCCAGGGCCGACAGGCGACTGGAGCGACGTCCCAGAAAGTCTTGAACCCGCAATTTGTCGAATGGCTGATGGGCTGGCCTATCGGGTGGACAGAATTCGCGCCTGTGGAAACGGTGTCGTGCCGCTGGCTGCCGCTTATGCATGGCGCACTCTCATTTCTAGAGCAGCAACAACAACTTTTGGAGAAACAATCTGATGAGCAATGATGTTCAACTGAATGTCGAATATATTTCTGTCGATCATCTGATCCCGTACGCCAAAAACGCCCGCACCCATTCGGATGCACAGGTGGCACAGATCGCGGGATCAATGACGGAATTCGGTTTTGTGAATCCAATCCTGATCGGCGATGACGGTGGTATTATTGCTGGGCATGGCCGTGTGATGGCCGCCCGCATGCTGGGCGTGAAAGAGGTTCCCGCCATCCGCCTTAAGCACCTGAACGAAGTGCAGCGCCGTGCGCTGGTCATCGCTGATAACAAAATCACAGAAAATGCTGGTTGGAACGATGAGTTGTTACGGCAAGAATTGCAGGCGCTGGATGGTGACGAATTCGATCTTGGTCTTTTGGGTTTCAATGATGATGAGTTGGAAACCTTTCTGAATGGTGATGCTGATAGCGAAGGTCTGACGGACGAGAATGCTGCACCAGAGATTCCAGAAACGCCTGTCAGCGTGCTGGGCGATCTGTGGCTCTGCGGCGATCACAAAATTCTCTGTGGGGATTCCACGCTGATTGACAGCTATCAAACATTGCTAGGTGAAGAGCTGGCCGACATGGTGTTCACCGACCCGCCATATAATGTTAATTACGCGAACTCGGCCAAGGACAAGATGCGCGGCAAATCCCGCCCGATCCAAAACGATAATCTTGGCGCGGATTTCGCGGCCTTTTTGTATGACGTTTGCACAAATCTGATGATGGTCTGCAAAGGCGCGATGTATATCTGTATGTCATCCTCCGAGCTGCATACGCTCCACGGCGCGTTTTCGGAAGCCGGTGGCAAATGGTCGACATTCATCATCTGGGCGAAAAACACCTTCACGCTGGGACGCTCCGATTATCAGCGCCAGTATGAGCCAATCCTCTACGGTTGGAAAAACGGTCACGAACATTACTGGTGCGGTGCGCGGGATCAGAGCGATGTCTGGTTCGTGAACAAGCCCGTGAAGAACGATCTGCATCCGACCATGAAGCCTGTCGAACTGGTGGAACGCGCCCTGCATAATTCCAGCAAGACAAAGGACATCGTGCTGGACGCGTTCGGCGGGTCAGGTAGCACGATGATTGCCTGTGAAAAAACGGGACGTCGCGCACGTCTGATTGAGCTTGAGCCGAAATATGCCGATGTCATTGTCAAAAGATGGCAGGAATTTACAGGCAAGAAAGCGATTCATGCTGATAAAGGAGAAGAATTCGATATAATAGCAAAAAATACAAGCTTGAGAGTGCCATAATGAAAGATGCTTTATTAAAAGACTTAATCAACAATGGTTTTGATTTTCTAGAACGCGCTATTCAACAGTTTAAAGCTGAACCAAAGTATTCGGTAATTAATTTTTGCGCCGCTATCGAAATTTTGTTAAAAGCCCGCTTAATGCATGAGCATTGGTCATTAGTAATTGCTGTTAAGGATCATCCGGATATCGAGAAATTTAAGAAAGGTGATTTTAAATCGATAAATTTTAATGACCTTGTTCCGAGGATAGAATCTGTAACTGGAGAGAAAATATCCCCTGATATACAAAAATGCTTTAAGGCGTTAGCTAATCATCGAAACAAGATGGTTCATTTCTTTCATGAGGCACACACGCATGCGAAGAAAGAAAAGCTTCTTGAAGAAATTGCTGTTGAACAATCAAGTGGATGGTTCTTCTTGAGACGATTATTGTCTGGCTGGGGTGATGTGTTTGGTGATTACAGAGACAGAATCTCTTCCATTAACGCGAGTATGAAAGAACATGATATCTATTTAGAAACCGTTTTTAGCCGTATTACGCCTGAAATAGCTTTAGCAAAATCAAACGGGGCTATATTCAGAGATTGCACACGGTGCAAAAAAGCCGCTAGCGAAGAGAATAAGCTAACAGAATATCTTTTTAACTGTAAATGCAGAGTATGCCTTTTTCAGGAATATTTGTTGAAAACCCCTTGCGGTGACGATGATTGTGACGGTTTATTGGAGATTATAGAGGGCGATACTGAAGTATGCTGTACAGCTTGTAACGAACCAATAGATAAAGATCATTTATCTGATCTTTTGGATACCGATTCTGTTGGCACAGATAATTATGCAGACTATACACCTCGAAATTGTGCCATGTGTTCTACGCCTAATGAGGTCATAGAGCACCATGCTTACTACATCTGCAAAGAATGTTTTTACATTACAGATGAAATAGCAGGCTGCGGATGGTGCAATGAATTGCAAATAGGTGGTGGTGATCTTGAAATGAGTGAATATTCTGGATGCGAATTTTGCGATGGCCTGGCAGGCCATCATAGAAACGACTAGACCTTTATAAAATATCGCCGTGCATCATCAACCCGTTCGCTGGTGACGGTCTTTCCTGCCTTTTTCAGCATGGAAAGGAAGCCGCGCACCGTGTGGCTCTGCCAGTCGCTAACTTTGACCATTTCTTTGATGGTCGCGCCTTCGGGACGCTGCATCAAGGCAAAGATTTTATCTTTCTTGCTGCTCTTGGGTTCGGTGACGGCCTGTGTGGCTTCTGGTTTGGGTTTTGCGACCTTGTCAGGCATGCTGCGCGGTTTCGGCGCAGGCTTCTTTGTTACTTGTTTTTTTTGGTGCGGTTTTCTTTTTTGCGGTGGCCATGATGATGCTCCTTTTGTTGAGGTTACATCGTCATGAACGCTTCAATTTGCACGCAAGTAAAGTTGAATAGATCAGGAAAAGTGAGGATTTATGGGGGTTTCCGTCCGTGCTTACGCCCGTCATCGGGGCGTGGCTGAAAACGCCGTGCGCAAAGCAATAAAAGCAGGCCGCATCACGCCCGACAGCAATGGAAAGATCGACGTTGCCAAGGCCGATGCGGCCTGGGAAGCCAACACCGACCACACCAAGCGGCATGATCCGGCAGGGTTCAAGGATATCGACCCCGAAGAGGCCATGAATTCCGTCAAACAGACACTGGTCGAGAATGGCCGCGCTGCGCACGGCATGAACAGCTTCACGCAAGCCCGCACCGCGCACGAAATCGCCAAAGCCCACCTCGCGCGGCAACGCCTGCAGGAGAAAAAAGGACAATTAATCAACAAGGACATGGTGAAAGCACAGGTGTTCCGCCTGGGGCGGCAATTCAGGGACGCATGGGCAAACTGGCCAGCACGCGTGTCCGCACAAATCGCCGCCGAGCTGCAGGTGGACGAGCATGTCTTGCACATGACCCTGGAACGCTATGTGCGGGAGCATCTGGATGAACTTGGGGATGCCAAACTCGATATCGAATGAAGGAGGATATGACAGTCTAGAAATCGAAAATATCTGGCAGCAGGCCGTCAAACCCGATCCGTACCTTCTGGTATCGGAATGGGCAGATAAATACCGCCTTCTTTCTCCGAAATCGGCTGCCGAGCCAGGGCGCTGGCGCACCGCCCGCACGCCGTACTTACGCGACATCATGGATCATCTTGCGCCGTCCTCTCCGGTACAGCGCATCGTATTCATGAAGGGATCGCAGGTCGGCGGGACGGAATGCGGCAACAACTGGATCGGTTACGTCATCCATGCAGCGCCAGGGCCAATGATGGCCGTTGCGCCAACGGTGGAGCTGGCCAAACGTCATTCCAAACAGCGTATCGATCCGCTTTTGAACGATGTGCCGGAATTGCGCGAGAAAGTGCGCCCCGCGCGAGAACGCGACAGCGGCAACACGATCTTGAGCAAGGATTTCCTTGGCGGCTTGCTCATCATGACAGGTGCGAATTCCGCCGTGGGTCTGCGCTCAATGCCTGCCCGCTACCTGTTTATGGACGAAATCGATGCGTACCCAGGAGACGTTGATGGCGAAGGTGATCCGATCCTGCTGGCAGAGCGTCGGTCTGCCACGTTTAAGCGCCGCAGAAAGATATTCATGGTCAGCACACCTACCGTTAAGGGCTTATCCCGTGTTCAACGCGAATTCGAGAAAAGCGACCAGCGGTTCTTCCATGTGCCTTGCCCTGAATGCAACCATTTCCAGCCACTGCGGTTCACGCAACTGCGCTGGCCGGAAAATGAGCCGCAAAAGGCAGAATATGTTTGCGAGAGCTGCGGCTGCCTGATTGCCGAACACCACAAGACAGCGATGCTGGCGCGGGGTGAATGGCGGGCGACAGCGGAAACCACGGATGGAACGATAGGTTATCACCTGTCATCCCTCTACAGCCCAATTGGCTGGTTTTCGTGGGGCGATGCGGCGGCCATGTTCGAAGATGCAAAGCGCAACCCTGATCTGATGAAGGGTTTCGTCAACACCGTGCTAGGAGAGCCTTACGAGGAATCCTCCGATGCGCCGGAATGGCAGCGTCTGTATGAACGCCGACAAACCTATGTTCAGGGTGTCGTTCCGATGGGCGGTTTGTTCCTGACGGCGGGTGTCGACGTGCAGAAAGACCGTCTCGAATGCGAGATCGTTGCCTGGGGGCGTAACAAGGAAAACTGGTCGGTGGATTACGTCATTCTTGATGGCGATACCGCGCGACCGGAAATCTGGAAACGGCTGGACGAAGAAGTCCTGCAGCGCGATTGGCCGCATGCCACAGGCCATACCATGCCCGTGCGGGTGATGGCGGTGGACAGCGGTTACGCCACGCAGGATGTTTACGGCTTCGTGCGCAACCATCCTCAGGCCGTCTGGGGCGGTAACGGCGCACGCGCCAGCCAGCCGCGCACGGTCGTGGCCGTCAAAGGTCAGGATCGTGAAACGGCGCTGATCCTGAGCGTGTCAAAGGCTGATACGGGCGGGAAACGTCGCGGTTTGCGGGTCTGGAACGTATCCGGCCCTGTAGCCAAGATGGAGCTTTACCGTTGGCTGAAGCTGGAATGGCCGACCGACCGCGAAATCGCTGAAGGTGCGGTGTTCCCGCCTGGCAGCTGCCACTTCCCGCAATATGGCGAGGAGTATTTCAAGCAGCTGACGGCGGAGCGCCGCGTCATTCGCGTTGTAAAGGGCTTTCCGCATGCGACCTGGGAGAAAGACCCCAGCCGCAACAACGAAGCCCTTGACTGCCGCGTGTACGCCCGTGCCGCTGCCACTATATATGGTATCGACCGGATGAGCGAATTCAAATGGCGCAGTTTGGAACAAACGCTGGGCGTGGAAGCCGAGATTCCGACACGCGGGGTGGAAATCCCCGTGACCGAAGAAGCCAAGGCCGAACCGCCGAAGCCGCAAACCAAGAAACGGGTCACCTTCCCACAGCGTAAAGCCGTGCGGGCGAATGATCCTTATCTTTAAAGACCAAGATCAGTCCAACGTTTTCTTCGTAGAACGTCTCGCTTGCTCGTATATAAAATTGGAAAGATTTCTTCATAGTACGGAATATGAGGAGCGCGATATTTTATGGGTTGTTCAGTCGTATCTCGTTCATGGGCTTTTCGTGAAATTGCAGAAAGGAGTTTTATGATAGGCTTTACTAATTCTAAAGTATTCCATACCGCGTAATAATTTGCTTTATCAACCATGATAAACCTATAAACGCCTGACACATATCCGGTATTTTCAACTATGTCCTGCATCTGTAGATTTGGATTAAGACGTCTCGCAACTTCATTTTCTATCCATGAATGTGTTCTGCTGGAAAAGTCATTGCACTTTATCTGGTCTATAATATCCCACCACATAGTAAGCGGATCTGGATTTGTAACCTGAGCAATATTAGAAATATTGTGGTACCGACCAGTGGCTGCTGCAAAGTCGTTCATAAAAATTAAAATGTTATTGCGGATATTTTCGTTTTCTAAAACTGGAAGAGCTGCGTTGCTATATGTAGTGCTAATTTCTTTGGCTCTCTGATAAAGCGCCAGTAGGTCATGGCCATATGACTTTATTGTTTTGATATCTGGTGGCTGATAGTCGTTTCTGAACATGTGATCGGATATGATCACCAGCTTTAACATTCTTTCAATGCCAACGCTAAGTTGAAAAAATGATGTGTAGTAATGGCCTTTGTAAACATCGTCAAAACCACCTTTGATCATAAACTCAAAGCCAGAAAGTATAGACGATTTGGCGAGTATTGCTTCCTGCTGAAGCAATAGGAATGACCTTGGCCACGACGCGGTATTTAATTCAATTAAATGATCATACATGAACAGCTCCATCTATTTGGAAGGATTATACATGAGTGAAACGATTCTAGAACTCGAAACCCGACTGGTGCAGGCAAAAGAAGCGCGGCATCGCCTTCTGACCGGCACGCAGGAAGTATCGGTCAGCCTGCACGGCTATGGCAGCACGACCTATACGGCAGGCAATGTTGGAGCGCTGGAGAAATATATCCACGAACTTCAAACGGAAATCGCAAAACGCAGCGGTACTGCCCGCCGTGGAATCATTCGGACAAGTTTCTAAGGCAAAATCATGGTGCAATTACTGGACTCCTCTGGCCAGCCCCTCAAAGCTGCGCCCCGCATGCGTGTGAGCGATACGGCGCACCGTGCTGCATCTTTACGCACGCGAGAGCTTGCAAACTGGATGCCTTTGTTGGGATCGGCTGATAGCGATTTGCTGTCTGAATTGCCGACGCTGGTATCACGGTCGCGCGACCTGACCCGCAACCACGGCGTGGCATCTGGCGCAATTCAAACGCTGGTCGACAACGTCATCGGCACAGGCCTGCGCCTGGCGGCCATTCCCGATTACCGTGCCTTGGGGAAAACCAAGGAATGGGCTGATGAATGGGCGCGACAAGTTGAAACCGAATGGCGTGCTTGGGCGGAAAGCACGGAATGCGATGCGGCCAATGCTCTGACATTCGCGGGCATGACGGCGCTGGTGTTCCGTTCCAGTATCGTGAATGGCGAAGCGCTGGCGTTGCCATTATGGCTGGAACAGCGCGGCACACGCTATGCCACGACCATGCAGCTGGTGGAAGCCGACCGGCTTTCCAACCCTGCAGGGCGGCAGGATAGTAAAACCATGCGCTCCGGTATTGAGATTGATATGTACGGGGCGGCGGTGGCGTATCATCTCCGCAAAAACCACCCTGGCGATGTCTATATGGGCTTTGGGCTTGATGCACAGGATTGGGAACGCATCCCCGCACGGACGGCGTTTGGCCGTCAACGTGTCCTGCATATTCATGACAAGGAACGCACGGGCCAGCACCGTGGAAAGCCGCTGCTGACTTCCATCATGCCAATGTTCAAAATGCTCGACCATTACGAGCGTTCGGAGTTGCAGGCCGCCGTGGTCAATGCCATGATCGCTGCCTTTATCGAAACCCCGCTGGATGGTGAGGCCATCGGCGAGATGTTCGGCGGGTCGGTGGACGATTATCTGGCTGCGCGGAATGAATGGGATATTCGCCTGCAGGGCGGTTCCATCATCCCTGTGTTCCCAGGCGACAAGGTCGCACCGTTCACGCCAAGCCGCCCGAACAGCGGTTACGGCCAGTTTGTCGAGAACGTCCTGCGCCACATCGGCGCTGGCTTGAATATTCCGTTCGAATTGTTGATGAAGGATTTCAGCAAAACAAACTATTCAAGCGCCCGCGCGGCATTACTGGAGGCGTGGCGGTATTTCAACGCTCGCCGCCAATGGATGGCGACCTATTGGGCCAGGCCCGTGTACGAGCTATGGCTGGAAGAAGCCATCAATCGGGGTATCGTGGATGCCCCTGATTTTTATGAGCGCCGCGCGGCATGGACGCGTTGTAAATGGATCGGCCCTGGCCGTGGTTGGGTTGATCCGGTCAAGGAAGCCAAAGCCGCGCAGCTTCGCATGCAGATCGGCTTATCCACGCTGGAAGATGAATGTGCCAGCCAAGGTCTGGATTGGGAAGAAGTTCTCGAACAGCTCGCGCGTGAGAAAGCCAAGATCATGGAGCTGGGGCTTTCCATTAACGATGTTAATAGTATACTTAATACAGTGAGCGACTTGGATTCTGATGGTAAGGATACAGAACAATGAAGTTAGAAAATGATGTTTTAATATCATGGTTTAAATCGCATATTGATATTAACATTAAATCTATTTCTGAAGTTGTTAAAACACCATATTCACTCGTACTAAAAATAGAATCAGAAACAATACCTTATTATCTAAAGCAAACTCCTGAAGATCTGTTTATTGAAGCGGCAACTCTTGAATTGTTATCACAAGAATGTGGTATCAAAACTATTCCTGTTATGATTGCAAAAAGTGAAGACTTAAAATGTTTTGCTACAGTAGGGTGTGGTGATGAAACGCTGCGATCTTTTTTCAAAGGTACTCTTGATAAGGAGACACTTAAAAGAGGGATTTTATGCTATCAAGATATTCAAAATGCGACATCCTCTTTTTTAGATTTGTTTCTTGCAGCGGGCCTACCCGATTGGCGTTTAAACAAATTTCCTGATTTGTATAAAGGGGTACTGAATGATCAAGATTTTATGAATTTTCTTGAATTAACAAATGTTGAGAAGAATAGATTGGAGAATAAAAATGATAAGCTTGAGTCTTTATGTGCCAAAATAGATGAATTAAATATCCAAGATACGCTCAACCATGCAGATTTTCAAAATAACAACATAGTTATAGATCACAAATCGAGAAGTTTATCTGTCATTGATTGGGGAGAGGCCTATATAGGCAATCCCTTGCTTTCACGATACTACTGCATCAATTCAGCAAAATATGTTTATCGGTTAAGCGATGACAGTCCAGAGTACTCTTTTTTAGAAGAGTGTGTTTTTGAATTTAATCATAAAGCCCCTAATGTAATTAAAGAATCCATCAAGGATCTCTATCCAATAATTCATACGCTGGCTTGGCACCGTTTAATAAAGGCTACAGATTACAACGTACATTATGCACGCCGTGATCGTGTGCGAACTATACTGCTAAGCTTTGCGGAGGAGTAATGATTATAAAAAATTGATTTAACGCCGCATAAACCTGCAGAAATTTTTGCAGGTTTTTTTAATTTTCAATATCCAGGAGAAAAATGATGAGGATTTGGAACCGCATCGCCGGTGAGCCGTGGGCAATCACGGAAACAGCGCTGCATACGATTTTGGAAATCGCCGCGCGGGAAAACGAAAGTCCGCAGGCGGTGGCCGCCAAACTTGGCCGCAATCTACAAAACACCTACAGCGTGATGGAACGCGACGGTGTGGCAGTCATTCCAGTCACAGGGCCGCTGTTCCGCTATGCCAACCTGTTCACGATGATCAGCGGCGCATCCAGCTATGAGCTGATCGCCCGCGATTTCACCACTGCGCTGGAAAGCCCGCAAATTAAGGGCATCATTCTTGATATCGACTCCCCAGGCGGTGAAGTGAACGGCGTGTCGGAATTGTCCAACATGGTCTTTGCCGCGCGGGGCAAAAAGCCGGTGGTGGCATATGCCTCCGGCGATGCCGCGTCCGGTGCGTACTGGATCGCTTCCGCCGCTGACGAGATTGTGGTGTCCGAAACCTCAGCGCTGGGTTCAATCGGCGTGGTCGGCATGTATCAAGGGAAATCGGGAAAATCGGCGGAAGCCGTGGAGATCGTATCCTCGCAAAGTCCGCACAAACGCCTTGATCCCACCACGGATGATGGCCGCAGCCGTTTGCAAACCCGCATCGACAGCATGGCGGACGTCTTTATCGAAACCATCGCTCGCAACCGCAATGTGTCCGCCGAAAACGTGCAGAACCATTATGGCGGTGGCGATGTGATGATCGGCGCAAAGGCTGTCAGCGCTGGTCTTGCCGACAGGGTCGGTAGCCTTGAAGGACTGATAGCCGAACTTTCTTCCCCACAGAAAAGCCCTCTCACAGAGGGCTTTTTTAATGCCCAAAACCAACCCTCATCAACACAGGAGAAAAAACCAATGGACATTGAAACCTTGAAAAAAGACCACCCCGATCTCGTGGCGACACTAATGCGTGAAGGCGCATCCGCTGAAAAGAAGCGCCTCGACCATATTATTGGCAGCGAAGAAGCCAAAGGCCGCGAAAAGCTCGCAAAGGAAATGGCGCTGAATACCGACATTCACGCCATGGAAGCCCGACAGCTTTTGGCCTGCGCCCCTGTTGAAGAGCCTAAGGCAACGACCTCTTTTGAAAAGGTCATGGCATCGGTCACCAACCCTGCCATTACGCCCGCCAGCGATGATGCCATCAATGATGTCGATGCGGCTGCCAGCCGTATCGCCGCCGCCGTTTAACCCCGCAACACAAGGAGAAAACCATGACACGAGCTGAAGGTTTTAAAGATCAGGGCGAATACACCCCTGACAATCTGCTGGCAGGCGAATACCCGCGCGTTGAGCGCGTGGTGACGATTGCCGCAGGCGCCGATCTGGCCAAAGGCGCAGTCCTTGGCCGCATCACTGCCAATGGCAAATTCAAATTGAGTGCTTCGGCCAGTGCCGACGGTTCTCAAACGCCGGATGCCATTCTGGCTGAACGCGCCAACGCCGCCGACAACGATGTGCAGGCTGTCGTCTATTTCAGCGGAGAATTCAACGAAAACGCTCTCGTCCTGGGCGCGGGTCACACGCTCGACAGCGTGCGCATCGCGCTGCGGGCAAAGAACGTCTATCTGCGCCGCAACCAGAAATAACCCGATCTTTCAAAAAGGAGAAAGCCCATGTCTATCGACATTTTCAACACCCACGTCCTGACCAAGGTCGTGGAAAAGCTGGAGCGTCCCAGCTCCTTCCTGCTCGACGTATTCTTCGGTCAGGAACAAACCGAGGATTCCGAAGAAATCCACTTCGACATCGACAAATCCAAGCCGAAGCTGACACCGTTCGTTTCTCCGCTGGTTGCCGGTAAGGTCGTGGATGACGAAGGTTTCACCACCAAGAGCTTCAAGCCCGCCTATGCCAAGGACAAGCGCCGCTTTGACCCCAATCGTCCGTTCAAGCGTTCGATTGGCGAAAAAATCGGCGGCACGCTGTCCCCGCAGCAACGCCTGGAAGCCAATATCAACCGCACCCTGTCCAAGCAGCTGGAAAACCTGACGCGCCGCGAGGAAGTCATGGCTTCCGAAGCTCTGCGCACGGGACGCATCACGGTTACGGGCGATGAATATCCGACCGTGGTTGTGGACTTCCAGCGTGATCCGTCCCTGACGGTGGGACTGGCAGGCGGCAGCCGCTGGGGTGAAACTGGTGTGAATGCGCTGGACAATCTCGAAGATTGGGTTGCCCGCATTCAGGAAAAATCCGGCGCGGTGGGTCGCACCGTGATTATGGATGCGCTGGCATGGCGTGTGTTCAAAGCCGATCCGAAGGTGGAAAAGCTGCTGGATATTCGCCGCCTGCGTGATGCGGCAGATCTTGCGCTGGGGCCGATTGCTTTCGGCCAGGGCAACGATCTGGCACGCTATGTCGGTACAATCGGCGATCTGGATTTCTGGGTCTATAACGACCGCTACGTTGACGACAACGATGCCGTCCAGAAACTCCTGCCGGATTACACCGTGCTGATCGGCAGCCCGACCCAATTGGAGGGCACGCGTTGCTATGGCGCGATCCAGGACGAAAAAGCTGGATATCGTGCGCAGCGCTTCTTCTCGAAATCGTGGCTGGAGGAAGACCCTGCCGTGCGCTGGTTGTTGCTGCAATCCGCACCGCTGATCGTGCCTTACCGCCCGAACGCTTCGTTCTGCGCAACGGTACGTTAAGGAGGGATAGCCATGAAAATCACAGCGATCATCACTCTGCACGTCAACGGCAAAGATCATGCGCCTGGCGCGGTGTTGGATATTGCGGACGATGAGGCCGAACGCCTCATCGCACGCGGTTTCGCAACGTCAAGACAGGAAAAAGCTGCGTCTGCGTCCACTCCGGCAAAAACCGCCACACCGCCTGCGGATGGCAAACCCGCCCCGACGATTGAAGATATTGTCGAGGCGATTTCCGGCCTTGATCCTACGAAGGATTACGGCAAGAACGGCAAGCCGAATGTGGAAGCCATCGAAGCCTTGCTGGGCGCGAACATCACCGCCCAGCAGCGTGACCAGGCATGGGAAATCTTCCAGAAAGACGGTAAGGAAGAATGAGCTTCCAAGCCTCAGCTTCCAAAGCGGTAGATGCGCTGTTCGCCAAATTCGGGCGGGCGGCGCATCTCGTCTTTCGGGATAACACCGAAGCAGATGCAACGGCCATTCACCGTTTCCCTGATCGGATTGTAGATGTCATGGACACGCGCGTGCATACGGGGACAGACTTGTTTGAATTGCGCTTGTCGGAAATCGACCCTGCCAAGGCGGTTTATCAAATCATCATCGATGGAAAAACCTATGTGGCGCAGGGCGAACCTGTGCGTGACCAACATGGGCTTGTGCTGAGGATCGAAGCCTATGCGTCTTAGTGCCGCCTTTGAAGGAAAGCTGCAGGAATACATGAAGGCAGAATTTGCCACTGCCGAACGCGCTGTCACGCTGGGCGTGCGGGAGGCAACGGATGGTTTGAAATTGTCCATGCGCCGTCAGGTCACAAGCGCAGGCCTTGGCCAGCGTATGGCCAATACCTGGCGCGGTGATCTTTATCCACGCGGACAGAATTCCATCCGCGCGGCAGGCATTGTTTATACCAAGGCCAGTCGCATCATGGAGGGGTTTGAAAGCGCGGCGGTCATTCGCTCAAAAGATGGATGGTGGCTGGCAATACCGACACCGAATGCGCCGAAGCGTGGCGTGGGTGGTAAACGGATCAATCCATCGAACTTTCCCGAACACTCTTTGGGAAGGCTGCGGTTCGTGTATCGCAGCGGCAAGCCGTCCTTGCTGGTGGTTGATAATGCCCGCGCGTCCTACAGCCGGAAAACTGGCCAGCTACGCGGTTTCCGCAAAGCAAGCGACCGCGCCGTCAGCAAAGGGCAAGGCCTCACCACCGTGGTGATGTTCTGGCTTGTGCCGCAAGTACAAATGAAAAGGATCATCACGTTCGATGCAGAGGCGCGGCGCTGGTTCCACCGCCTACCGCAGTTGATTTTGAAAAACTGGCCGGATTGAGGACATCATGACATCGAAACGAGAACAGGCCCTTGCAGGCCTTTTTTTATGCCTGAAAGACAACGTCATGGGGCTTTCTGTCCTCCGAAACGAACCGTTGCCGACCAAGGTTCCTGCCGAAGGATTGTTGATTTTGCGCGACGGCGACCCAGGGGAGCCAGAAGTAACCTTGTCACCTACGCGTTACCATTACCAGCACCGCGCCGAGATTGAGGCGCTAGTGCAACATGGCGATCAAGCACAGCGCGATACGGCGCTGGATGTCTTATTGGAAACGGTGGCGCAGGCGCTGGACGGTCAGACCAACCTCGACGGCCTTGTCGATTATCTGCATATCGAAACGCCGGATTTTCTGTCCGAAACCGTCGAGGGTGCGCCGACCATCAAAGCGGCGGTCGTC
>Ga0116142_10003211_pt1 | contig 16639 bp, 11 predicted proteins | sample AD_UKC033_MetaG_FD_89785 | JGI IMG/M metagenome (GOLD analysis project Ga0116142, IMG submission 89785) | Active sludge microbial communities of municipal wastewater-treating anaerobic digesters from USA - AD_UKC033_MetaG | ecosystem: Engineered > Bioreactor > Anaerobic > Digestate | place: USA... | reverse complement strand
TTAATCGATTCTATAAATACATTTACAGCTTTACAGGCCACCGATATTAATAATAATGGAGTTCCGGTTTCCTTACCTGCCATCGTTGCTTCTATGTTCACAACAATGGCAAGTTCAGGTTGCATAACCGGAATTCCAACTGTTCTTTCTGAAACGCAAATCGAATCGGTAATAAACAGATTATTGAAAAACGTTGCCGGAAATGACGAGGTTGAATCCATGATTGATGTATGTCCTGATGTTAATCAGCTAAGAAAAAAGCCGGGACTTCCATCAATTGATATGTCACATGCGGCCTGGGGAAGAACAGGATGTGTACTTGGCCTTGGATTAGGTGTTGGTTTCCTAGCCATCATTTATACAAGTGGATATGTTTTTGCATGGACAGGAGCTGGTTGGATAAGTGGTTTGACAACCGTCTGCTTCTTTATTTCCAGTGCACTTGATCCCAATTATATCACCGGACCAGGGAATAATATTGATGAAATTTATTTAAGACCTTCTGACCATACATCATATACGATTGAATTCGAAAATGTGGATACGGCCACAGCACCTGCCCAGGTTGTAATTGTTACTGACACTCTGGATGCGAATCGTTTTGATTTCAGCACGTTTAGATTTAGACAAGTAACAATTGGTGATTCATTAAAATTTAATTTTGATAAACCAGGAAATGCGCAATTAAACATCTCGTCAATTCCAATGAATACCGACTATCTTAGAACAGAAGCTACCTTTGATACAATAACAGGAATTATCAAGTGGGAATTCACAACAGTTGATCCGGTGGATTTTCAACCTGTTACTGATGCTTTAGCGGGATTTCTCCCCCCGAATGCGAATGGAACTGAAGGAACAGGCTATGTTTCCTATGATGTAAAATTAAAATCAACTTTAGTGACCGGTGATTCCATTAATAACATAGCACAGATCATTTTTGACACCAATGCACCGATCAACACAAATAACTGGTTAAATGTAATTGATATTGATAAACCAATTAGTTCAGTAAATCCGCTTCCGACAAATATTAATACAGCATCCTTTCTTGTCTCTTGGGGAGGGTCTGATTATATATCAGGTATCCGGAGTTATAATATTTATGTTTCCGTTAACGACCAGCCATATGAATTGTGGCTCGCTGCAACTGACACAACCCAGTATACATATACTGGAGTAAATGGCAGCAAGTATGAATTTGTTTCGGTAGCCACAGATTTTGCCAACAATGAAGAGGATTCTCCACCTGATCCGGCAAATTTTCCGGATGCTGTTACAACCGTTTTAGTTGGAATTGATGAGCTAAGTACTTTCAGGGATTTTGATATTTTCCCAAACCCTGCAGAAGAAAATGTAATAATTCAATATACACTCAATGAGCAGACAAGTGTGGAATTAAAACTGGTTGACTTAATGGGAAAAAATGCAATTACAATTAAGAAGGTAGAACTTAATCCGGGTGAATATTCTGAAATAATCGACATAAGAAATATGGCAAAGGGAATTTACTTTGTAGAAATTTTTGTTGATCAAAAATTCTTTGTAAGAAAATTTGTAAAAAGATGAAAATAAAAGGCTGCGAGAGACTTATCATCCCTCGCAGCCTAATGAATTCTGCTCATTCGTATTTACAGTTTCAATAAATTTCCATAAAAATATGAATGAGTAAAACAGCGTTCCGTATATATTGATAGCAAAACAATTAGGACCACTATTCTACTCTTGCTCCCTTTTTCTTTTTTCCCGTTATCATTTTAAGATTAGCAACTTCCATCTCAGTCAGAAAACGCCAGCGACCACGAGGTAGATCTTTCTTGGTAAGTCCTGCAAAAACTACACGGTCAAGCTTCTTAACTTTATACTCAAGATGCTCGAAAATGCGACGTACAATTCGATTACGTCCGCTATGAATTTCTACACCTACTACATCTCTAGATTCAGTTGCATAGGCGATTTCATCAACTTTAATGAAGCCATCATTCAGTGTAATTCCCTCTGTTATCGCTTGCATATCTTCCTTCTTAAGTGGGGAATCAAGCTCTACCTGATAAATTTTATGCACCTCGAAACTTGGGTGGGTTAATTTTCTTGCCATATCACCGTCATTAGTGAATAACAACACCCCTGTTGTATTTCTGTCAAGCCTGCCGACAGGATAGACTCGCTCCTTACATGCCTTTGCAATCAGGTTCATCACCGTTTTTCGTTCTTCAGGATCATCAGTCGTGGTGATAAAATCTTTTGGCTTATTTAAAAGTATATAAACCAATCGCTCTCCACGTAAAGTTTCATTATTATATTTTACAACATCTCCGCTTTGAACCTTGTATCCCATTTCGGTGATGACCTCACCATTTACAGTGATCACACCCACTTTGATCATCTCATCTGCTTCTCTGCGGGAACATATTCCTGCATTGGCGATAAATTTATTCAGTCTGGTACCATCAGCAAGGTTTTCACTCGCAAAAGCATCTTTATTTTTCTTATTTGAACTCGCTGTGGCCTTCTTTCTGTCTCCGTAAAGTTCGTGTGATTCTTTTCGATTCCACTTCTTGTCTCCGCCTTCTCGTAAGGGTCTGTCAAATTTTCCCGGCTCAGATCTCTTATAATTGTCGTCTTGTCCTACACGCTTTCGCTTTTCTGTTGTGCCATCACCATCAGGACGAAAATATTTTCCTTCCGAACGACCTTTTGCGGGTCTGGAGAATTTCTCCGATTTGTCATTTGATTTCCGTGAGTTTGAATCGTCTCTCCGCAATCCTGAATAGCGACGATCTTCACTTCGTGCCGGGCTATTGCGATCTAAACTCCTTCTTTCAGTTTTATCTTTATCCTCCCTCTTGAAATAAGGTTTCCGATCATCACCTAATCGCCTGTCTGAACGGTCACCTCTACCCTGAGTTTTATCATCAAAAGCACGACTATCAACACGCCCACCGGAAGCTCTTCTTTGATACAGTCCGGTTCCCCCACGTTCCTTATGTTCACCATCACGACTCCGTAAGGGCTTTGTATCAGCCTCACGCTTTTCAGATTTTGAGCCGGAGGATCTTCGCTTCGTTCCACGCCCAACAATCTGAGTTTCTTTTGCAGGTATGAAACTTTTTGATTGTCCTTTACCCCGTCCCTTTGTGCCTTTACTTGGCTTACGCACTCCTGCCTTGGCTCCCGCAGACTTCTTCCCTGTACCTCCTTTACGGCCGGGTGCTTTTGCTTTCCTGAACTTTCCCATGGATGTATTTTGTGGGGCAAATTTAGTGAATATAAAGGGTATTTCTGAGCTTTATTTTCAGGAGTATTTCAGTCGTGAACCGCCCCTTGCATGAGATTAAAGCATTGGATAAAAAGCGTCAATGATATGTTCCAGGGAGCTGTATTTGCTATTGGTTACAATAATGATAACATCAAATCGGGATTCTTTTCCCGGATGTACTTCACGTGCATAATTATCGGAAGCTTTGATGATCTGCCGTTGTTTTTTTCTAGAAATTAATAAAGAAGGGTCACTCAGGTAAGCAGATGTTCTGGTTTTCACTTCAACAAAAACAAGCATTCCGTTTTGTTCAGCAACGATATCAACTTCAGCCCGGTCATAGGTATAATTTCTCTCGTAAATCACATAACCATTCTGCTGCAAATGTTTTACAGCCATTTCCTCGCCTACCTTACCGAGTTCCTTTGAATTCATCAGGAATGAAAAGTGAGCGACATTTTATCACCAACCTTTATGGTTGCCTCTCTGCCAAAAATTAAGGGATAGTTATTTTGAATGTGTCCGGCAGGAAATCCGAAAAAGACAGGATAATTGTACTCTTCAACAGCCTCGTGGATGATCTCCTCCGCAGTTTTTCCAAAAGGTATATCGTTGTCCTTCATGTCGGTCATCCCACCAACGATCAATCCCGCCAAAGATGCCAGCTTGCCACTGCGTTTTAACTGCATCATCATCCTGTCAATGTGATACAGGTATTCGTCAAGGTCTTCAAGAAAAAGAATCTTTCCATTGCAGTCAATATCTGATGGAGTACCACTCAAAGTATGAAGCAACGACAAATTTCCTCCAACCAAAGTTCCTCTTGCCGAACCGGCCCGGTTTAACTTTGCCATGGATTCTGATTGTTTAGATACAGTATAACGCAATCGTTGTCCGAAAAGTGCATCCTTGATCACACTCAGACAATTTGCATTCACCTTTGCAAGGGTAAGGCCCATAGGTGCATGAAGAGTTTCAACTTCAACGATTTTATTGGCGTGAGAATGAATGGCCGTAATATCGCTGAAGCCGATTAGCCATTTTGGATTTTTTGAAAAACGTTTCCAATCGATCTGATCAATAAACCGAACTGTTCCATAGCCGCCACGTGCAAATAAAATGGCGGCTGATTTACTATTCAAAGCCGATTGAAAATCAGCCCTGCGTTCATCATCGGTTCCGGCAAACTGTCTGTCGGTTTTAAATAAGTTCTTGCCGTATTTCACATCCAGACCCCAGGATTGTAGCGTATCGACGGCCATTTTCAGCTCAACTTTAGAAACCTTCCTGGCCGTTGAAACTATCGTCACAGAATCACCTTCTTTCAAATAGGGTGGTCGAATCATATTCTTATCTTTGCCGCGAAGTTATGGAATTTTGTGGGCAGAGAAAGACAAATGACCCCAATGATCTCATTAACCATATTATATGCTGATTCTCACAGCTTAGAAAAATAATTATGAAACGCACACTCGTTACTGCAGCCTTACCATATGCAAATGGTCCTGTGCATATCGGTCACCTCGCAGGTGCCTATTTGCCTTCCGATATATATGTAAGATACTTACGTGCAATGGAGACAGATGTCAGGTATATCTGTGGGTCTGATGAACACGGTGTTCCGATCACGCTACGTGCCAGAAAAGAAGGGATCACACCACAGCAGGTAGTCGATAAATATCATGGAATTATAAAAAAAAGTTTTGAGGATTTCGGGATCAGCTTTGACATTTATCACAGAACATCTTCTCCTGTTCATCATAAAACAGCTGCTGATTTTTTCACAACCCTGCATGATAAAAATATATTTACGGAAGAAACTACGGAACAGTATTACGACGAAGAAGCTAAAACATTCTTAGCTGACCGATATATTACGGGTACCTGTCCGAATTGCAGCAATCCCAATGCCTATGGTGATCAATGTGAAAAATGCGGCAAGAGCCTTTCGCCGGCCGATCTGATAAACCCTCATTCGCAGCTGAGTGGCAAGGCACCTGTCCTGCGCAAAACAAAACACTGGTACCTTCCGCTTGATCGTTTTCAAAAGGAATGGTTAGAGGATTGGATAAAAAGTCATGAGAATGACTGGAAAAATAATGCTTATGGTCAATGCAAATCATGGCTTGATCAGGGTTTGCAACCTCGTGCAGTAACGCGTGACCTTGACTGGGGTGTTCCTGTACCTTTGAATGATGCGGAAGGAAAAGTTCTGTATGTATGGTTTGATGCCCCGATAGGGTATATCTCTGCTACAAAAGCACTTTATGAAAACACATCTAACCCACAAGGTTGGGAACCATACTGGAAAGATAAAGACACCCGTTTGTTACACTTTATCGGGAAGGATAATATCGTTTTTCATTGTATCATCTTTCCTGCAATGCTAAAAGCTCATGGAGAATTTATTCTCCCTGAGAATATTCCGGCCAATGAATTTCTGAATCTCGAAGGAGAAAAAATATCTACATCGCGAAACTGGGCTGTCTGGCTTCACGAATACCTTGAAGAGTTTCCTGACAAGCAAGACGTCTTACGTTATACACTTTGTGCGACAGCCCCGGAAAACAAAGACAATGATTTCACCTGGAAAGATTTTCAAGCCAGAAATAACAATGAGCTTGTTGCCATCCTTGGAAATTTTGTCAATCGAACATTGGTGCTCACTCAAAAATATTTTGAAGGAAAGGTTCCTAAACAAGGTGAACTTAGTAAAGAAGATGAACAATGTCTGGAGCTCATTAAAACAACACCAAAACGTATTGAGGAAAATATATTAAAATTCCGATTCCGGGATGCATTGTTTGAATTGATGAATCTTGCCAGGGTTGGAAATAAATACCTGGCCGATCAGGAGCCATGGAAATTGCATGCAAGTAATCCGGAAAGAGTAGCAACCATTCTAAATATTTCGCTTGAGATCACTGCATCACTTGCTTATTTCATGGAGCCTTTTCTTCCATTCACCTCCGCAAAATTATTGTCCATGCTAAATCTCAAGGAACAATCATGGATAAAAATCATCGGACAAAGAATTTTCAAAACCGGTCATGCACTGAATGAAGCTTCCCTTCTTTTTGAAAAAATCGAGGACACGGATATACAAAAACAAATGGACAAACTTGAAGCCAGTAAAGCCGAAAATGAGGCCGCCGGGTCAGGACCTGCTCCTTCAAAAGAAGTGACAAGTTTTGATGACTTTCAAAAGATGGATATCAGAGTCGGAACAATATTGTCTGCAGAGCGTGTACCTAAAACGGACAAGCTTTTGAAGCTTATCATCGATACAGGCATTGATAAACGCACCGTCGTTTCAGGAATTGCCGGAGATTATAAACCTGAAGATATCGTCGGACAGCAAGTAAGCATATTATTAAACCTGGCTCCAAGAAAAATTAAAGGTATAGAGTCGCAAGGTATGATACTCATGGCCGAAAATGCAAAAGGGGAACTGTCTTTTGTTGCTCCAACTAAACCTATGGATAATGGAGGAACGATCAGATAGAAATTGTTCTTATCAGAACTTTCCGGCTTGGTTGAATTAATTTTAAACAGCTTACAATGTTCTGCATTGAAAGGGTCTTTGACAAGTTTTAACAGCAGACTTATCTATTCGTGCTAAATTCATTTTTTCAAAACTTATCAGGCTTTAAAAAACGATCCAAACTGTCTTCAATTTGTGAGGCAAAATAAAAACAATCGTTTTTAGCCTAAAAAGGCACATAAACCCGAATTGGATATGCCTATTTTGGACCAAAAAAGCTATCAAAGCTCTTTGGCTTGCAGAATATTTTTTCTATCTTTGCGAAGATTTTAGAAGGATAAATGAAGGGGACCACAGTCCCCTTTTTTATTAGCATCTCATGAACCTCAAAGAACAAATCATTGATTTGGTGAACATTAAACTGGAAGGAACTCAGAACTTTCTAGTCGAAGTAAAGGTGAGCCCTTCAAAAATCATTGTCAGTCTGGATAATCCAAATGGCATGAAACTGGACGATTGCATTGCTGTAAATCGTCATTTGCAAAAAGAATTAGAGAACAGCGATGTTTTCGAAAAGCATGAACTGGAGGTGGGTTCACCTGGAATGGAAGAGCCTCTAAAAGTGTTAAAACAGTTCCATAAGCGCATAGGACAAAAGGTGACTGTTCTTACCTTTGATGGAATGAAAAAGTTAGGAACTCTCCTGGCAGTTGATGAAAAAATGCTCAGCCTGGAAGAAGAGCTGACCATCAAAACAGGAAAGAAAAAAGAAATTCAAAAAAACAAAATAGAAATACCCTTCGATCAGATCAAGGAAACTAAAGTTAACTTCTCTTTCGACAAAATCATTTGACACAAATGAAAAAGACACTGGAAAAAAACGAACATGCTGAATTGGTAGATGCCTTTTCAGAATTTAAAGAACTAAAAAACATCGACCGTGCCAGTATGATGAGCATTCTGGAGGACGTGTTTAAAAATATGATCAAGAAGAAATACGGCACCGCCGATAATTTCGATATTGTCATCAATACTGACAAGGGAGACCTTGAAGCCTTTCGTAATCGTCTGATTGTAGAAGATAATGAAGTGGAAGATGAAGCTACACAGATATCGTATTCCGAAGCCATCAAAGTTGAACCTGACTTTGAAGTTGGTGAGGATTTTTCTGAAAAGATCCGCTTCTCAGATTTCGGACGCCGTGCAGTACTTGCTGCACGTCAGAATCTCATGGCACGCGTTCAGGAGCTTGAGAAAGAAGGCATCTTCAAAAAATATAAAGACCGTGTGGGAGAAATTATTACCGGAGAGGTTTATCAAACGTGGAAGAAAGAAACTTTGGTTATGGATGACGACAGTAATGAACTTATCCTGCCTAAGAACGAACAGATCCCGAGTGATTTTTTCAAAAAAGGCGATAGCGTTCGCGCAGTCGTATTACGTGTTGAAATGATCAATGGGACACCAAAGATTATTCTTTCTCGTACCTCACCACTTTTCCTCGAAAAATTATTCGAACTGGAAGTACCGGAAGTATTCGATGGATTGATCACTTTGAAAAAAATTGTTCGTGAACCGGGAGAGCGTGCAAAGGTTGCTGTTGAAAGTTACGATGATCGCATCGACCCTGTTGGAGCCTGCGTTGGAATGAAAGGATCCCGTATCCATGGTATCGTTCGCGAATTACGCAATGAAAACATAGATGTAATCAATTATACTACCAACAACCCACTTTTCATATCCCGTGCACTGGCTCCGGCTAAAATCACGACAATTAAATTGGACGAAGAGAAGAAACGCGCTTCGGTATTTTTAAAGCCGGATCAGGTATCCTTAGCTATCGGAAAAGGTGGTAATAATATCAAACTTGCAGGAAGATTAACAGGATACGAAATCGATGTCTATCGTGATACAGATGAAGAAGGAGAAGATGTTGACATCGACGAGTTTTCAGATGAAATCGAACCTTGGATCATCGATGAACTTAAGAATATAGGCTGTGATACAGCAAAGAGTGTTCTTGATGTCCCTATTGAAGATCTGGTGAGACGTACAGACCTTGAAGAAGAAACGATCAAAGAGGTTATACGCATTCTGAAATCTGAATTTGAATAAATATACCGGTGAAAGTGGATGTACAACGCCCTTTCCCAACAATAATAATTCTTACCTTGCAGGAGCTCTGACGCTTATACCTGAGAGGCCGATTAAAATTTATGGCAGAAACATTAAAGTCAATCCGTTTAAGCAAAGCGATCAAGGAATTTAACCTAAGCCTTGATCACATTGTTGATTTCCTCAAGAATGAAGGGATCGACGTGGAAAGCAACCCCAACACGAAGTTGCCGGGGGATGCTTATGCCCTGCTTTTAAAGGAATTTCAGGGAGACAAGGTAGCGAAGGAAGAAGCCCAACAACTGGCACAATCTAAATTACGAAAAGATGTTGCGGTTGTTCTTGATGCGGAAGACAGCAAGAAACCTTCCTCACCAAAAGAAGAAGAAGGAAGTGAAATCCTGATAAAAAATATTAGTGTTGCCGATCTTTTAAAGGAAGAGAAACCTGCCAAGAAAAAAGCTGCAGCAAAGGCTGAACCTAAAGAAAAGGCAAAAGCCAAGGAGAAGGAAAAAGAGAAAGAACCAGAAGTTATCAAAGCCAAGGCTGATAAAGTCGGTGGTATCAAGCTTGTCGGAAAAATTGAAATAGAAGAAAAACCTGCTAAGGGGGAAAAGAAAAAAACTGCGGCAAAGAAAAAGACTGAAGAAGTCGAAGAGAAAAAAGTTGCTGACAAAGCTAAAACTACCAAGAAGGGAAAGTCTAAAAAGGAAGAGAAAGAAGAAATAATTGAAGCTCCCCGGGTAGAAACTCCGATAGCCGAAGTTGAAGTGCCACCAACAGCTGAAACTCCTGTTGACACTCCACAAGAAATTTCTGCAGAATCCAAGGCTGCAGACGATACCGATAAAGGTGGTGATACTACATCTCCTGAAGTTAGTCCTGATGTACCTCCGACTGTTTCACCGGAAGAACCAAAAGATGAAATTCATCGTGTCAGCTTCAAGCAACTTTCCGGTCCAACTGTATTGGGAAAAATTGACCTTCCTGCTCCTGCCGCCAAACGAAAGCCGGTAGCATCTTCTTCCGGAGCTGTTGAAGACAGAGGCAAGAAAAAACGTAAACGTACAGATCGGAAAAGCGGAGCACAACCTGTTCCACAGGATAAACGCGATACAACACGTAGTACCAGTCCTCCAAGAGGAAGAGGTGGTTTTACTTCCACACCTAAAGCTGAGCCTACAGAAAAAGAAATTCAGGATCAGATCAAAGCCACTCTTGCTCGTCTCAGTAGTGGAGGAAAATCGAAATCCTCTAAGATGCGTAAAGCTCGTCGTGAAGAACGTGCTGAAGAACAAAGAGAACTGGCAGCTGAAGAGCAATCAGGACAAAAGACAATCAAAGTAACTGAATTCGTTACAGCGAATGAACTGGCAAAGATGATGGATGTCTCCGTGACCGAAGTTATCTCTACATTCATGTCACTAGGAATGTTTGTTTCAATCAATCAACGTTTGGATGCAGAGGCATTGAAAGTTGTAGCTGAAGAATTCGGCTTCGAAGTAGAATTCGTTTCTGCCGATGTTTCTGAAACCATCATGACTGAAGAAGATGACCCTGCTGATCTCACGGAGAGAGCACCGATCGTCACTGTGATGGGACACGTTGACCATGGTAAAACTTCATTGCTTGACCATATCCGAAAAGCTAACGTTATTGCCGGTGAAGCGGGTGGTATCACTCAGCACATCGGAGCCTATGCAGTACAACTTGAAAATGGCAAACAAATGACTTTCCTCGATACACCGGGACACGAAGCCTTTACGGCGATGCGTGCACGTGGGGCGAAAGTAACCGACATAGCCATTATCGTAATATCTGCTGATGATAACGTGATGCCTCAAACAGTAGAAGCAATCAATCACGCTCAGGCAGCAAATGTTCCAATGGTATTTGCTATCAACAAAGTTGATAAAGAGGGGGCAAATCCTGAGAGGATAAAAGAACAGTTAGCGAAAATGAATATCCTCGTGGAAGATTGGGGTGGAAAATATCAGTGTCAGGAAATTTCTGCTAAGAAAGGTTTAAATATTGACGCCCTCCTCGAAAAGGTATTACTCGAAGCAGAACTCTTAGAACTCAAAGCAAACCCAAACCGCCGTGCCAACGGTACGGTTATCGAGTCGATGCTTGATAAAGGTCGCGGCTATGTGATGACAGTCCTTGTACAAACAGGAACACTTCGTGTTGGTGATGTTTTGCTTGCCGTTTGTTATAGCGGAAGAGTAAAAGCTTTATATAATGAGCGTGGCTTCAGGATCAAAGAAGCAGGTCCTTCTTATCCTGCACAGGTCTTAGGTATGACCGGTGCACCGCAAGCCGGTGACCTCTTCAATGTAATGGAAGATGAACGGGAAGCACGTGACATTGCAAACAAGCGCTTGCAACTACAGCGTGAGCAGGGTATTCGTACACACAAACACATCACCCTTGATGAAATTGGTCGTCGTTTGGCTATTGGAAACTTCAAGGAATTGAATGTTATCGTAAAAGGTGACGTTGATGGATCTATAGAAGCTCTTGCGGATTCATTGTTGAAACTTTCAACTGCTGAGATCCAGATCAACATCATCCATAAATCTGTCGGTCAAATTTCTGAATCAGACGTACTGCTTGCCTCTGCATCAAATGCAATCATTATCGGATTCCAGGTTCGTCCTTCTATAAATGCACGCAAACTTGCAGAGAGCGAGCAAATTGAAATTCGCCTCTACTCTATCATTTATAACGCAATATCTGAGCTTAAACAGGCGATGGAGGGAATGTTAGCTCCTGAGTTCCAGGAGAAGATCGTTGGAAATATCGAGATCCGTGAGATCTTTAAAATCCCTAAAGTTGGAACGATCGCAGGTTGTATGGTACTCGATGGAAAGATCACACGCAACACTAAAGTTCGCGTAGTTAGAGATGGTATCGTCGTGTTCAGTGGTGAATTAGCTTCCCTGAAGCGTTTCAAAGACGATGTGAAAGATGTTTCAGCAGGATACGAGTGTGGACTAAGCATTACCAACTTTAACGATATTAAAGAAGGAGATATCATTGAAGGTTATGAAATGGTCGAAGTAAAAAGAACATTGGCATAGTTCGACAAGCCAACGTATTTTGAAAAAAGAAATCCCCGTAGATTAATCTGCGGGGATTTCTTTTTTCCTCCATATTATTTCAAGGGTGGAAGTCGCACATCATCAGGTACAACAAAGGTTGTAGGAAATTGACCTTCTAGTTCAGATAAAAGCTTTTTAGCCTCAAAGCGAGAGCGATAATCCCCAACTCTTACTTTATAATTTGGCTGCTGATAAGTGAGGTAAGCCGAAACCTCCGGATAGCGACTGCTGAACTCGACTTTGATCTCAGCCGCTTTTTGTCTGTTGCCTCCAAAATAGATCTGAATACGATAACCGGGCATACTTTGCTTCTCAAGATTCTCCTGTTTCTGTTTGTCGATGAGCTCTACCAACTTCGGATCGCGAGTGATAATTAAAGCACTATCATTCTCAGCGACAGAACTTAGCTTCTGTGCGGAAGCACTGCAGCAAAATAATATACAAGTTGAAAATATAATTGCTCTTAACATGATCATCAAATATGAGTGCAAAATAAGTATTTATCATTGAGTTGAGGCAGTACTGCATTCCCAAATTTTAACAGCTTAATACTGCATCCAATATGTGCCAACCGACAATAACTCATTATTACTCAATAGCCAGATAAATCCCTTTTGGATACTTCACTGAATATTTATAATTAACAGTTTTCTTTACTCCCGGTTCAAGCTCCAGTTCCCATGTCAGCTTACCTGTTAAGTCATCAAGAATGGCATTTGAAGACTCCATCTGATTTACTTCAATTAAATCCCCCTGCGACAATGGAAATTGATCTTCTACGGTAATTTTTATCAATGATTTTTTATTATTCTTAATGCTGATATCCCATGCAAGCGTTTCTTTTATATTATTTCCAATAATACGCTTTTCAATCAGTTCTTTATTTCCTTCTCTGCTAATTATTATCTCTTTATCTCTGCCAAGAGATACAATTAAAGTATCAGTTAATTGCTCTGCATCAATTACAGAGTTCCCAATAAAAGTTTCCTGATAGTAAATGCTCGCTTTACCGGATAAGAGATCCAGATCGGTCCAGTTTAAAATTTCTGCTGTGAGAAATGCAACTTTTTCCAGCTTTGGAATGACGTAATAATGATAATTTACAGGTATAGTTACTTCCTTTATTCTCAATCCATAGTCTTCTCCATCTGATGGAATAGTATATGGAACTTCAATATGGTATTCTAGATTGGCCACAGCTCGTTTAAGTGTATTAGAAATGTAGTTTATGCTTTGCGGGCTTCTTAAAGCAATTCCATCTACGTAATAAGACAGTCCATCACTTCTTGATCCACGGATATTTAATTGATCATACGTTCCTAAATCATCACGCTGATATATGCCGGCAGTTTGGGAAGCTATGGAATTGACATCTCTTGTTGGAGCAGCCTGGATCTCCTCAAAAGATACTGTACGTTGAGATGAACTACCCGGAGATCTCAAAGGAATTTTATAATCCAGAACTTCAACAGCACTTAACTGAACTCCACTACGCAATTTAAATTCCTGATAGGTGTTATTGCCAGTCGAAAGTACTACATTTCTCATTTCAACCTGCTGAAATCCTACAGCCAACACTTTGACTGTGTATACTCCGGGAGGAATGGGTTTGATACTATAATTTCCATCGAAATCCGACACTGTAGCCGCGATTGAATTATTCCCCCGATAAACTTGGACATTCGCAAAAGGAATGCCTACCGATTCCATCTCTGAAAGCACGCGACCTTTTAAGCTTGCCGGCCCGACAAAAGAAGTAGCTTTCTGATATGGATTTGCTCTTCCTAAATACCAGTTGAGCAATTTTGGCTTCTCACCGGATAGTGATGGATTATTGCTTGACAAGTTGATTTTAACATTCTCCCAGTCCTCTCCGGTTGTTTGATAAACATTTGCATTATACACTAAGACAAAAGGTTGACTGATATCATCAACTCTAAAATCATAGTATGGCTCCCAGCCGGCAGAAGCTGTATAATAATTTAGTTTTAGCTTTTCTGCAACAAGCATATCACAATCGACCGCTACGATAATCCGGCTAAACATTTGGCTCTTTTCAGCTGTGATTTCATTTACCCTTGTATAAAAATCTTGAATTCTTTCGATATTCTTCTGCGCTTCTCTGCTAAGTACAAGTATTGAATGACGAATCTCGTTTACTCTTACTCTATAAAAATCTGCAGCCTCTTTAATAACAGCAACGGAACTACCTTTATCATCCTGACCAAGAAAGCTATTATCAATCAATAATTTTTCTTCGATTTCAAAAACTTTGATTCTGCTCTGCAAATCCTGATTGATAATTTCAAGAGATTCAACTTTTGCTTCAATATCCAATTGTTCAAGATTTTTCTTCCCGTCCGCTTGTTGATCCAGCATGTGTTTTACCGAAATTATTTTACACTTTGCTGACCCGACTACCTGAATACTTTGAGATTTTAATTCTTGCGGTAGTCGATCGACCACAAGAATATAACTTCCTTTCAAAGGTTTTAGAGAAATTTCTCTGCTCACTTGTGCTCCACTAAAAAACACGGTAACATCAGTGATCTTAGATTTCAGTCTGAGCGTATCAAGACTGCAAAAGGCATTTTGATATATCAACAATGCCAATAATACGATTAATTTTTTCATAATATATAATTTAAAATAAGTTCTAACAAAATATCGTATACCGAATTTACCGGAACATGATAAATAAAAATGGTTTGAAGAAATTGACAATGATTACAAACCAATGTTGAAATTACATCAGTCAATATTGTTTATTGTCATGGAAATTCAATTCTATTTCTGCTCAATTAAAATAGCAGCGAGAAGCATTCCCAAATTTGAGTCGAGGCTGTTGATAATTCCACTTGTCACTCCAATACTTCCACCCGAGCGATTCGGAGGTCCTTCCGTAAAAGCAAAACCTGAAACAGTAACATACTGTGCAGGTTTGTCGCTCTCCCAATGAATAATAAGAGATGAACCGATTCGTCCTCCCTTATCGATTCTTACTTGCTTTCCTTGCTCAATAGTATGCCGTATATATTTACCGGATTGCAATGAATGTTTGACTCGATTTATACTTACTGTATATTCTTTATTGTTGAATTTGTCATCACTAAAAATATAAACAACATTACTTTCATGCATCTGTCGATTGGAACTTAAAACACTACTATCAGCACTATAAGTATCCAACACTAAAGTCATAACACCTAATGAATCCTTATTAAAACTACAACCTTGAGATTTCTTTTTCACTTAAACAATATCTTGGGACAAGAAGTATTTTATGCAGAGGATGAAGTAAGTGCTGATAAAAAGGAAACTCTCAATATCGATTTCAGTCCTTTTGCATCAGGAATATATTTTTTAAATATACGGTCTGGTAAAACCGGAGAAATATTTAAAACACTCAAGTTAGTTAAGCCCTGATAATAATTTGAACTTGTAACAATGAGTTCATTTTCTGAATTTATGTTCCAAAGGTTCAATTCATTTTTTTGCCTTCTTTAAAACCTTGTCACCAAAAACGATACTTCTTCATTTAAGAATTCACATTGTCTTTTCAAATAAAACAAATCGTTTATTCGGACATTTACCTAAAGATTTCTAAATCTTCTGCTAAAATTCTTCCCTTGCAATAATTTTATCATTCCAAGCTGTTAAATACTCATTCAAAAAGACTCAAAAATGTAACCGATAAACTGGATATTTGCCCATCAAAATAATCACAATGAAAAAGGTATTAAATTACTTTATCCAGGGGCTTCTCTTTGTAGTGCCTGTCACGGTCACTATCTGGGTATTGATAAAAACCATTCTATGGGTAGACAGTCTCCTTCCACTTCAGATACCGATAAAAATACCGGGATTTTCTCAATGGGAAATTCCGGGACTTGGCTTGATGACTATTTTCCTGGTTGTAAGTGCCATTGGATTTGTTGGCGTCCGGTACATTCGAAATCCTTTCTTTTCCTATCTCGAACTTGTGATTGACAAGGCGCCCCTAGTTAAACTTATTTATGGCTCAGTGAAAGATCTGGTAGAGGCATTCGTTGGGGAGAAACGTCGCTTTAACAAACCTGTACTTGTTCGTCTGGAAAAAGACAGCGACATCAATCGGGTCGGGTTTATCACGCAGGAAGATCTTAGCGATATCGGCCTGACCAAAGACCTAGTCTCTGTATATTTGCCTTTTTCTTATAGTTTCGCCGGAGAACTTATCATTCTTCCCCGTGAAAACATTCGCCCGTTAGATGCTTCAGGAACAGATATGATGAAATTTATTATTTCCGGTGGTGTCACCGAGATCAAGGAAGGAAGTTGATGTTCCCCATATTTAAATTTACATTCACTTTTAAATTATCAACCCTTTGAACTCACGATTTTTTTCTATTCTCAAGTATATTTTTCTACTCATATTGGGATTGGGTCTGCTTTGGCTCGCATTCAGGGGTGTGAATATCCGTTCTACGCTCAATGAGCTTAGAGAAACAAATATCTTCTGGGTATTGCTTTCTGTGCTTGCTTCTCTTGTAGCTTTTACAAGTCGTGCACACAGGTGGAATATGCTAATTAAACCTTCCGGCTACTCTCCCGGTTTGTTCAATACTTCTGTTGCACTGATGATAGGATATCTTGCTAATCTCGCAATTCCCAGATTGGGTGAAGTGACCCGTTGTG
>Ga0116142_10003199_pt1 | contig 16663 bp, 15 predicted proteins | sample AD_UKC033_MetaG_FD_89785 | JGI IMG/M metagenome (GOLD analysis project Ga0116142, IMG submission 89785) | Active sludge microbial communities of municipal wastewater-treating anaerobic digesters from USA - AD_UKC033_MetaG | ecosystem: Engineered > Bioreactor > Anaerobic > Digestate | place: USA... | reverse complement strand
TGAGGAGCCACCATGTGCGGCATCGTCGGCGTGATTTCGGGCTCGCCCGTCAACCAGCTTCTCTACGACGCGCTGCTGCTGCTGCAGCACCGCGGCCAGGACGCCGCGGGCATCGTCACGATGCAGGGCACCAAGTGCTACATGCACAAGGCGCGCGGCATGGTGCGCGACGTCTTCCGCACGCGCAACATGCGCGCGCTGCCGGGCAGCGTGGGCCTCGGGCAGGTGCGCTACCCGACCGCGGGCAGCGCCGACAGCGAGGAGGAGGCTCAGCCCTTCTACGTCAACGCGCCGTTCGGCATCGTCCTCGTGCACAACGGCAACCTTACGAACGCCATCGCGCTGCGCCAGGAGCTGTTCGCGGTCGACCGTCGCCACGTCAACACCGACAGTGACACCGAGGTGCTGATCAACGTGCTCGCGCACGAGCTCGAGCTCGCCGCGCGCGAGCTGCCGCTCTCGCCCGACGCGGTGTTCCAGGCGGTGGCTGCGGTGCACCGCCGCGTGCGCGGTTCGTACGCGGTGATCGCGCTGATCGCCGGGCATGGCCTGCTCGCCTTCCGCGATCCCTACGGCATCCGCCCGCTGTGCCTGGGCCAAGGGCCGGCGCCCGGCGAGGTGATGCTCGCCAGCGAGAGCGTGGCGCTGCAGGGCACCGGCTATCGCCCGCTGCGCGACGTTGCTCCAGGCGAGGCGATCTTCGTCGACCTGCAGGGTCAGGTCCACGCGCGCCAGTGCGCCGAGCACCCGACGCTCAACCCCTGCGCCTTCGAATACGTCTACCTCGCGCGGCCGGATTCGGTGCTCGACGGCATCTCGGTCTACCAGGCGCGGCTCAACCTCGGCGAGGCGCTCGCGCAGCGCGTGATCAGCACGATCCCGCCCGGCGAGATCGACGTCGTGATCCCGATCCCCGAGAGCAGCCGCCCGAGCGCGATGCAGCTGGCGCAGAAGATCGGGCGCCCGTATCGCGAGGGCTTCGTGAAGAACCGCTACGTCGGCCGCACCTTCATCATGCCGGGACAGGCGGTGCGCAAGAAGAGCGTGCGCCAGAAGCTCAACGCGATCGGCATGGAGTTCCGGGGCCGGCGCGTGCTGCTCGTCGACGACAGCATCGTGCGCGGCACGACGAGCAAGGAGATCGTGCAGATGGCGCGCGAAGCCGGTGCGAGCAAGGTCTACATGGCCAGTGCGGCGCCGCCGGTGCGCTGGCCCAACGTCTACGGCATCGACATGCCCACGCGCGAGGAACTGATCGCGCACGACCGCAGCGTCGAGGCGATCCGCGAATACATCGGCGCCGATGCGCTCATCTACCAGGATGTGGACGCGATGAAGCGCGTGATCCGGGCGCTCAACCCGAAACTGGACGGCCTGGAGGCGAGCTGCTTCGACGGCCACTACATCACCGGCGACATCCGAGTCGACGACCTGGCGGCCCCGCAACCTCGACGCACGCAGATGCCGGCCGACGACGGCCGCGACGAGGACGGCGAGGGCGGCAAGGACGATCGGGCGCACTCGCGGCTGTCGCTGCACGGTGGAACCCGCACATGAATGCAGACGATCGAACGACGGGAGGCGGCGAGCGTCCGCTGCCCGAGGGGCTGAGGCGCGAGACGCTGGCCGTGCGCATGGGCCTGCCGGCGAGCCGGCACGGCGAGAACTCGGAGGCGCTCTTCCTCTCCAGTGCCTTCGTGCAGCCCGATTCGGAAACCGCCGCCTGGCGCTTCGCCGAGATGGGCGACTTCACCTACACGCGCACGGCCAACCCGACGGTGCGCAGCTTCGAGATGCGGCTGGCGGCGATGGAGGGCGCCGAGGCGGCGATCGCCACCGCCACCGGCATGAGCGCGATCCTGCTGCTGATCATGGGGCTGCTCAAGGCCGGCGACCACGTCGTCTGCTCGCGCTCGGTCTTCGGCTCGACGATGGGTCTCTTCGGCAAGGAGTTCGCCAAGTTCGGCGTCACGACCGACTTCGTCTCGCAGACCGACGTCGGCGAGTGGCGCGCGGCGATCCGCCCGCAGACGCGGCTGCTCTTTGCCGAGACGCCGACCAACCCGCTGACCGAGGTCTGCGACATCGCGGCGCTCGCCGCGATCGCGCACGAGGCCGGCGCGCTGCTGGCGGTCGACAACACGTTCTGCACGCCGGTGCTGCAGCGACCGCTGGAACTGGGTGCCGACATCTCGCTGCACGCCGGCACGAAGTTCCTCGACGGCCAGGGCCGCGTGATGTCGGGTGCGATCTGCGCGAGCGAGCGGCTCGTGCGCGAGGCCTTCTGGCCGGTGCTGCGCACCGCGGGCATGGTGCTCTCGCCCTTCAATGCCTGGGTGGTGCTGAAGTCGCTCGAGACACTGGCGCTGCGCGTGCGCGCGCAGAGCGAAAACGCGCTCGCGGTGGCGCGCTGGCTCGAGCGAGAGGCAGCCGTGGCGCGCGTCGTCTACCCGGGCCTGCCCTCGCACCCGCAGCACGCGCTGGCGATGCGGCAGCAGTCGGGCATCGGCGGCGCGGTGCTCGCCTTCGAGCTGCGCGCGCCGACGGCCGAGGCCGCGCGGCGCGCGGCCTTCCACGTCGTCGACCGCACGCGCGTGCTCAGCATCGCGGCCAACCTCGGCGACACCAAGACCATCATCACGCACCCGGCGACGACCTCGCACGGCCGCCTCACCGAGGAGCAGCGTCAGGCCGCCGGGGTCACGCAGGGACTGATCCGCCTGGCCGTGGGTCTCGAGCATGTCGACGACATCACCGACGACCTGCAGCGTGGCCTGGCCACGCTATGACTGCCCTGTGACCGACGCATGAGCTCCAAGACCGTTCGCACCCGCATCGCGCCGTCGCCCACCGGCTTCCTGCACCTGGGCACCGCGCGCACCGCGCTCTATTCCTGGGCCTATGCACGCCACCACGGCGGGAAGTTCGTGCTGCGCATCGAGGACACCGACGTCGAGCGCTCGACCCAGGAATCGGTGCAGCAGATCCTCGATTCGATGCACTGGCTGGGCCTGGATTACGACGAGGGGCCCTACTACCAGATGCAGCGTCTGGTGCGCTATCACGAGGTCGCCGAGCAGATGATCGCCGCGGGCACCGCGTATCGCTGCTACGCGACACCGGAGGAGCTGGATGCGATGCGCGAGGCGCAGCGCGCGCGCGGCGAGAAGACGCGCTACGACGGCCGCTGGCGCCCGGCGCCGGGCAAGGTGCTGCCGCCGCCCCCGGAGGGCGTGCAGCCGGTGGTGCGCTTTGCCACCCCGCAGGAAGGGGCGGTGGCCTGGGACGATCTGGTGAAGGGCCCGATCCGCATCGCCAACGAGGAGATCGACGACCTGATCATCCTGCGCCCGCCGCCGGCGGGCGCGCCGCCGGGCACGCTCGGGGTGCCGACCTACAACTTCGCCGTCGTCGTCGACGACCTCGACATGGGCATCACGCATGTCTTCCGCGGCGACGAGCACATCAACAACACGCCCTGGCAGATCAACATCTTCCGCGCGCTGGGCGCGCCGCTGCCGCAGTACGGGCACTGCCCGATCATCCTGGGCGACGACGGCCTGAAGCTCTCCAAGCGTCGCGGCGCGGTCAGCGTCACCGCGTACGAAGAGATGGGCTACCTGCCGAGGCGATGCTCAACTATCTCGCGCGCCTGGGCTGGAGCCACGGCGACGACGAGCTCTTCACGCGCGCGCAGATGGTGCAGTGGTTCGACGGCAGCCATCTCGCGAAGAGCCCGGCGCAGTGGGACCCGGCCAAGCTCGCCTGGGTCAACGCGCACTACATCAAGCAGGCCGACGACGCGCGGCTGGCAGGCCTCGTCGCGCAGCAGCTCTCGCGCCGCGGCGTCGATGCCGGCGCGGCCGAGACGCTCGTCCCCGCCTGCGCGCTCTACAAGGAGCGCTGCAGCACCGTGGTCGAGCTCGCCGACTGGATCGGGATGATGTTCGTCGAGGTCGCGCCGAGCGCCGAAGATCTGGCCGCGCACCTCACCGATGCCGTGCGTCCGGCGCTGCAGGACCTGCGCGAGCGCTTCGCGAGCATCGCCTGGGACAAGGCCTCGATCGCCGCGGCGATGAAGGAGGTGCTGCTCGTGCACGGGCTGAAGATGCCGCAGCTGGCGCCGGCTCTGCGCGTGCTCGTCTGCGGCCGCACGCAGACGCCGTCGATCGATGCGGTGCTCGCGCTCTTTTCGCGCACGACGGTCCTGCATCGCTTGCGGAGCGTTTGAAGAATCGGATATAGTCACGGACTTGCTTGAACAGCGGTTGGTGCTTGTTCGCGCTGCCTGCGCTTCGTGCGCGGTGACGAGAACGGATACCGACTCACCCGAGGGGGGTATAGCTCAGCTGGGAGAGCGCTTGCATGGCATGCAAGAGGTCAGCGGTTCGATCCCGCTTACCTCCACCACTCGAGCGTTGTTCAGGCGGGAAGGATCAAGTCCCCTTCGTCTAGAGGCCTAGGACACGACCCTTTCACGGTTGTAACAGGGGTTCGAATCCCCTAGGGGACGCCAGCGCGAGCTGGCCAAGCCTGGCGGCACTTGGGGCGCAAGCCCGGACGCTGCTACCGACGCGGAGTGGTAGTTCAGTCGGTTAGAATACCGGCCTGTCACGCCGGGGGTCGCGGGTTCGAGTCCCGTCCACTCCGCCATCTCTTCGAAAAGCCGTTGCAAGTCTCTGATTTGCAACGGCTTTTCTTTTGTCGCTAAAGCTGGCCGGTGCGGCGCGCCGTGTCGGGTGCGACCGGATTGGAGTGTTGACTCCAGGAAAACCCCAAGTCTGAGCGTGGCAAGTCCATGCCAAACCCCTAACATGCCGGGCATGGACACTTCCACCCTCTCTCACGACGCAGACGCTGCGCCGACCGAGAAGCCGTCGGTGGCCAGCGGCGAGTCGACGTCGCGAAACCTGGCACTGGTTCCGATCCGCGAGATCGGATCGCGCTATCGCCCGCAGATCCTCTGGCACCTGCTGCAGCTCGAGCCCGCCGACCGCTACCTGCGCTTCGGCTACAACGCGACCGACGAGCAGATCCGCCATTACGTCGAGGGGCTGGACTTCGAGCGCGACCAGTTCTTCGGCATCTTCAACCGCAAGCTCGAGCTGATCGCGATGGCGCACCTGGCGCATCCGCGCGACACCACGGAGCCCGGCTACACCGAATTCGGCGCCTCGGTCTCGCAGCACGCGCGCGGGCGGGGCTACGGCACGCTGCTCTTCGAGCGCGCCGCGCTGCACACGATCAACCGCGGCGTCGACACGCTCTACATCCAGTCGCTCAGCGAGAACGCGGCGATGCTGCACATCGCGCAGAAGGCGGGCGCGCAGATCGAGCGCGCGGGCGCCGAGAGCGAGGCCTACCTGCGCCTGCCCGAGGCGAATTTCAGGACGCGGCTCGACCAGTTCCTTGCCGACCATGTCGGGCACGTCGACTACTGGCTCAAGAGCGAGGCTTCGACCCTGCGGGACGTGCTCACGAGCAACCGCAGCGACGACGCGCCAGCGAAGGCCGACGAGCGCAACTGAGCGCGTCGGGAACCCGCGCAGGCCCCGGCGGTCCGGGCCGCGCACGCAGGCTTTCTCCCGAACCACGCCCGGGCGGCCTCGCTGCATCCGGGCGCGGAAGATCGCGGTTGCAGCATGACGTGCCGGCACGCATCGCCGCTTGCGTCGTGCCGACGCCGGGTCGGCGCCCGGTCCATCATCGGGCACTCACGAGCACGAGGGCCGACGCATGAGCCACGACTTCGTCCAGGTGGATGCCTTCACCGACCGGCCGCTGTACGGCAACCCGGCTGCGGTCGTCTTCGACGCCGACGGGATTCCGGCGCCGACCATGCAGCGGATCGCGCGCGAGATGAACCTCTCCGAGACGGTCTTCCTCCTGCAGCCGACGAGCCCCGAAGCCGACTACCGCGTCCGCATTTTCACGCCGAAGAGCGAGCTGCCCTTTGCCGGCCATCCGACGATCGCCGCTGCGCATTCGGTGCTCTCGCGCCGGGCAGACAAGGCCGAGCTGCGGCTCCTGCGCCAGGAGTGCGCCATCGGCTTCGTGCCGGTCGAGATCCTGCGATCCGGCGCCGGCGTCCTGCTGCGGATGACGCAGGGCGCGCCGTCCTGGACGGCGGCGGGACTCTCCCGCGCGACGGTGGCCCGGATGCTCGGCTGCCGCGAAAGCGACCTGGCGGGCAGTCCCTTCGAGGTCGTCTCGACCGGTGTCCCCTGGCTGATCGCCGAGCTCTCGAGTCTGGCCGCGATTTCCTCGCTGGAACCCGACCAGGGGCTGATCGCGCGCGAGTGCAGGGTACTGGGTGCCGCCGGCGTCACCGTCTTCGCCGAACGGGGCGATGGCGGGCCGGTGCGCATCCGCGTGCGCACCTTCGCGCCGGGCGAGGGCATCGCGGAAGACCCGGTCTGCGGATCGGGCAACGGCAGCGTTGCCGCCTACCTCGCGCGCCACAAGCACGCGGACGAGCGCAGCGGCCGTTACCTCGCGGAGCAGGGCATCGAGATCGGCCGCGACGGCCAGGTTCACGCCTCGTGGGAGCGAGAAGGCGGGGCGCTTCGCGTGCGCATCGCCGGCGCCGCCGCGGTCGTGGCCAGCGGCCAGTTGTTGGTCTGAACACCGGGCGGCCCGCGCGAAGCCGCGTTCTCGGGATGCTCAGATCGGCAGCCGGCTCGTCTGTTTGACGCTTCGCAGCGGAATCTCGGTGACGACGTTGCGCACGCCGTCGATCTTCGTCAGCGTCTCCATCTGGAAGCGCTGGTAGTCGTCGAGGTCGCGCGCGACGACGCGCAGCAGGTAGTCATAGCTGCCGGCCATCAGGTGGCACTCGAGCACCTCGGGTGCCGCTTCCATTTCACGGGCGAAGCGCTCGACCGTCGTCTTGTCCTGGCGCTCGAGCGTGATGCGCACGAAAGCCATGAACTTCAGCTCGACGGCTGCCGGATTCAGCATCGCGACGTAGCCGGCGATCACGCCTTGCTTCTCCAGAAGCTGGACGCGGCGAGAGCAGGGCGTTGCCGAGAGCCCGACCTCCTGCGCAAGCTCGGCGTTGGTCTGCTTGGCGTTGCGCTGCAGCGCGCGAAGGATGCGTTTGTCTATCGAATCGAGCATTCCAACTCATCGTAGCTACAAAACGCATTCAGTTTAGACAAAAACGCTAAGCGAAGGCCTCGAATGTGCTGATCTTGCATCCAATCACTGGGGCAGGATCGCGATACTTCGCGCATCGATCCATCGCGTTGCGCCCGGCGCGCTCGCCGGCGCGGGCTCGGCGCCGGACTTCCTCATGCTCGAACTCTCCTGGCCGGCCTTCATCGCCGCGTCGCTGCTGGTGATCCTCATCCCGGGGCAGGACATGACCCTCGTGATCTCGCGTGCGCTCTCGGCCGGCACGCGTGCCGGTGTCGTGACGGCTGCCGGGGTCAGCACCGGGCTGCTCGTGCATACGGCGCTGGTCACGCTCGGCGTCGGCGCGCTGCTGCAGGCATCGGATCGACTCTTCACCGTGCTGCGGCTCGTCGGTGCGCTCTACCTGCTCTATCTCGGGGTGTCGCTGCTGCGTTCCTCGGGCGAGCTCGCGCTTGCCAGCGGCAAGCCGTCGCGGATGTCCACGCTGCGCAGCTTCACGCAGGGTGCGCTCTCCAACATGTCGAACCCGAAGATCCTGCTCTTCTATCTTGCGTTCCTGCCGCAGTTCGTTCCGGCCAGGATCACGCAGCCGGTGCTCGCACTCTTCGTTCTCGGCGCGAGCTTTGCCGCGCTGACCTTTCTCATCAAGGCGCCGATCGCGGTGTTCGCCGGCTGGCTCTCGGCGTCGGTGCGGCGCCAGCCCGGCATTCTCCGCCGCGTCCATCAGGCCAGCGGCCTCGTGCTGATCGTGCTGGGTCTGATGCTCGCGTTCGAGCACGGGTGAGCGGCACACGCCTGCCGGGCCGGCAGCGAGGCTTGCGCGGGCGAGGGCCGCGCGAGTCCCGTCGGTGCTCAGCGCGCCGCGGCCCGGGCGTTGGCGATCCAGGTGTCGAACTGCTTGCGGTGCGCCTTGATCCAGCCCTGCACGTGCTGCTCGATGTCGGCGGCCTTGTTGGCGCCGTCGTGCATCGCCTTGTTCTGCGCGTTGATGTCGGCGATCGGCAACTGCATCTCGGTGAAGAGCTTCTTGGCCGCCGGGTTGGCCTCGACGAAAGCCCGGTTCGCGAGGATGCGCTGGGTGTTGACGATGAAGCCGTAGTTCTGGCCGTTGGGCAGCTTGGTGTCGATGCCCTTCTGTTCGCCCGGCAGCGACGAGAACGGCACCTGCAGCCAGACGGCGTCGCGGCCGGGGACCATCACGTTGCTGACCCAGTACGGCGTCCACGTGTAATAGAAGACCGGCTTGCCTTGCCGGTAGCGGGCGATCGTGTCGGCGATCAGTGCCGAGTAGTTGCCCTGCACATGCGTGACCTGGCCGCGCAGCTTGTAGGCGTCGAGCTGGTGCTCGATCACGGCCTCGCAGCCCCAGCCGGGGTTGCAGCCCGTGAGGTCGGCCTTGCCGTCGCCGTCGGCGTCGAAGAGCTTGGCGATCTTCGGATCGGCCATCTGCGCGATGCTGGTGATCTTGTACTGGTCGGCGGTCTTCTTGTCGATCAGGTAGCCCTGCAGCGCGCCGGGCGAGTAGCTGTTGTCACGCCAGAGCTTCGTGTTCCCGCCGGCGTTCTTGAAGTAGTCGGCGTGCAGCGGGTCCCAGTGATCGGCGAGGAAGGTGCCGTCGCCGTTGGCGATCGCCAGGTGCGCGGCCGGATAGTCGACCTCCTTGATCGGCTTGACGTCATAGCCCAGCTCCTCGAGCGCCTTCATCACCAGCAGGGTCTGGAAGGTCTCCTCGGCGATCGTGCTCTTGAGCGGCTGCACCGTCACGCCCTTGCCCGGCCCGTCCGCGGCCATGCCGACCGTTGCCGCGGCTGACAGCGCCAGCGTGGCGAAGAGGGTCCGCAGGTGTTTCGTGGCGCGCAGGCTTGGGGCGGAATTCATAGGCAGGCTCCTGGCTGGGTTGAGGGGGATGAGAGACGGCTGTGCCGCTGCCGGATCGGGCGATCAGGCGGTTCGCGGCGGTGTCGTGGTGGCGGCGGCCGCCGGTTCGGGCCGGTGCTGCAGTCGCCACACAAGGCCCACGGGACCGCGCGTGTACCAGCGCTGGCGCTGGTCGCGACGCGGTTTGCCCATCGCCTGGGTGATGCGGTCGAGCACGATCGCCAGGATCACGATGCCCAGGCCGCCGACCGCGGCCAGACCCATGTCAAGACGCCCGATGCCGCGTAGCACCATCAGGCCCAGGCCGCCGACGGCGATCATCGATGCGATGACGACCATCGAGAGGCTGAGCATCAGCGTCTGGTTGATGCCGGCCATGATCGAGGGCATCGCCAGCGGCAGCTGCACCTTGGTCAGCAGCTGCCACGGCGAAGCGCCGTAGGCGCGCGCCGCCTCGACGAGGTCGGGCCGCACCTGGCGGATACCCAGGTTGGTCAGGCGCACCAGCGGCGGCAGCGCGAAGATGATCGTGACGATGACGCCCGGGACGTTGCCGATGCCGAAGAGCATCACCACCGGCACCAGGTAGACGAAGGCCGGGGTCGTCTGCATCGCGTCGAGCACCGGGCGCACGATGCCCTGCGCGCGGTCGCTTCGGGCCAGCAGGATGCCCAGCGGCAGCCCGATCACGACGCAGAAGAGCAGCGAGGTGAGCACCAGCGAGAGCGTGACCATCGCCTCGGGCCAGATGCCGAGCATCGCGACGACGAGCAGCGAGATGAGGGTCGCCAGGCCCAGGACACCGCCGGCCAGCTGCCAGGCCAGCAGCGAAAGCAGAGTGACCATCAGCAGCGTCGGCGGGTACTGCAGCGCCGCTTCGACGCTGCCGAGCAGGGCGTCCACAGGCCCGCGCAGGGCGATGAAGACCGGCCGGAAGTGCGCGACCACCCAGTCCAGGCCCTGATTGATCCAGTCCTGGATCGGAAGGCTTCCGTCCCAGAGCCGGTGCAGCGCGAAGCCGCCGTCGTCGGTCGTCACGCCATGCAGGAAGTCCGACGGCGGGCCCGCATCGCCTCCAGTGGCCCACGCGTCGGCTCCGGCGTCGCCGCCACCGCCCGTCCAGGCATCCGCACCGCCGCCGGCTGGCGAAGTGGCGTCGGTCGTATGCGCCGGATCCGCTGCGGCGCCAGGGGTCTGCGCTGCGCTCCAGGGATCGGGTGCGGCTTCGCCCTGGGTCGAGGGCGAGTTGTTCCACGGATCCGTGCTGAGATCGCGGGTCGGGTCGGGGCTGGGCTTCTGGGTTGCGTCGAGGCTCTGGGCCTGCGTGTGGTCACTCATGAGCGGGTTTCCTGGAAGATCGTGGGCCGGTGGCTCGGGGGGCGGCCGATCGCCGATCAGGCCTCGGCCGCGGCGCTTGCCGCGGAGGTTTCGGGTGTCAGCGCGGGCAGCGGGTTGCCGTGCGGATCGGTCGTCGGATCGAGGAACTTCAGCAGCGTGGTCTTGCTGATCGCGCCGACGAAGCGGCCCTCGCCGTCGACCACCGGCAGCGGGCAGGGGCACGCGACCATGCGCGCATAGAGCTGGCTGATCACCGTGTCCGCGGAGACGGGCTCGATGCCCTCGAGGAAGGCGTGCCGCAGGCCGAGCGGCCCTTCGTGCCCGCGAAGCGCCTCGCGCAGCGAATCGGCCGACACCACGCCGAGGAAGCGGTGATCCGGGGTCACGACGTAGCCCCATTCGCGGTCCTGCGTCTGCAGCCGCTTGAGCGCCGGCCGGCAGCCGCGGCTCGGGCTCTCCGAGACCTCGACCTGCGTCTTGCGTGCGATGTCGCCGGCCTTGAAGACCGCGGCCGCGTCGACGCCGCGGGTGAAGTTGCGCACGTATTCGTCGGCGGGCGCGCGCAGGATCTCCTCGGGCGTCCCGACCTGGACGACCTGGCCGTCCTTCATGATCGCGATGCGGTCGCCGATGCGCATCGCCTCGTCCAGATCGTGCGAGATGAAGACGATCGTGCGGCGCTTCTCCTGCTGCAGCCGCAGCAGCTCGTCCTGCATGTCGGTACGGATGATCGGGTCCAGCGCCGAGAAGGCCTCGTCCATCAGCAGGATCGACGGATCGGCCGCCATCGCCCGGGCCAGGCCCACGCGCTGCTGCATGCCGCCCGAGAGCTCGTCGGGGTAGGCCTTGCCCCAGACCTCGAGCCCGACCTGCGCCAGCGCCGCCTGAGCCTGTGCCAGGCGCGTCGCCTTGTCGACGCCGGCCAGCTCGAGCCCGAAGGCCGTGTTCTCGAGCACCGTCAGATGCGGCAGCAGCGCGAAGGACTGGAACACCATGCTGATGTCCTTGCGCCGGAATTCGCGCAGCCGCGCCTCGTCGTAGTCGTTGATGTTCTCGCCTTCGACCAGGATGCGCCCGGAGGTGGGCTCGATCAGGCGGTTGAGCAGGCGCACGAGCGTCGACTTGCCCGAGCCCGAAAGACCCATGACGACGAAGATCTCGCCGGCCTCGATCGTGAAGCTGGCGTCGAAGACGCCGATCGACTGGCCGGTCCTCTGCACGATCTCCTGTTTGGACAGGCCTTGGCGCGCCAGTGCGAGCGCCTGCTCCGGCTGATCGCCGAAGACCTTGAACACATTTTCGATCCGGATCGTCTTGGCCATGAACCCCCCTTGGTGGATGAGGAAGGAGACGCAAAGGCCAGGGCGACGAATGCCCAGGCCACGCGCGCTCGGCGCGGCAAACGTGTCGTATGGGGGCCGGAAACGACGGGCTTGGCCGTCACGCGACTCCCGGGCGGGCGATGTGGAGCGCGCGGTGGCTCCAGCAAGTCCTCGGGGCGCTCCTGATCGCCGGGCGTCGGGCGAATCAGTCGACTAACGGTGCGGCGAACGAAAGATCAAGCCGCAACCCACCGCCTGACAATCAGCGCGGTGCGCCACCGTGGGTGCATTATACGCGCTTGAGTATGAAGCAACGAGATTTTTGCTTCATCAAGGCATGAGAGACCGTCCTCACGCTGCAGTGGTCCGTGTCGGAGCCGGTTCGGGTCAACGCGTGCGCAGCCGCTCGATCAATGTGCGTGCCTGCTGCTCGGCCTCGATCGCATCGTCCAGCGACGAGCGACACAGCCCCGCCTGCTCGTAGTGCCGGTTCTCGTGCAGCTCGGACAGCGCGGGCAGGCGCTCGAGCAGGCCTTCGAGTGCGGGGTCACCTTCCGCATCGTCGAGCAGTCGGTGGACCTGTCCGACCAGACGCAGGTACTGGTCGGCGCTGGCCGAGCGCGGCAGGCGATCGAGTTTCTCCAGCAGTACGGCCGTTGCCGCCAACGTCTGCAGGCGGGCGGGGATGCGGATGGTGGTGTCGGAGCTCATGGGGGTCCAGTCGGGGGCCGGGCGTGTCCGTCATAGTTGGAGCGCTTTGGCCGCGAATCAAGTCGCAGCGCCGCCTGCGTCGTCTGATGAGGAACGACATCCCGACGGGCAGTCCGGATAATGGCCGCAACGGGGTGAGCTGAAAGAACGAACCATGACGGGCGACGAGGTGCAGCGGCTGGCCGACCAGCTGCTCGATGCCTGGGATCAGGCCTGCACGCTGCCACTGCCCTCGGCCCGGCCCGGCGGCTTCGGCAGCGCGGACGGGTACGCAGTCGCCGAGGCGCTGCACCAGCGGCGCCTGGCGCGCGGCGAGCGGCCACTGGGCTGGAAGATCGGCTTCACCAATCGCCACATCTGGCCGATCTACGGGGTCTACGCGCCCTGCTGGGGGCCGGTCTGGGACAGCACGGTGGAACCGCTGCCTGAAGACCACGGCTCGCTGGCACTGCGCGGCCTCTGCCAGCCGCGGCTCGAGCCCGAGATCGCCTTCGGCATCGGCCGCGCGCCGCGCCCGGGCATGACGCTTGCCGAGCTGCAGGGCTGCATCGAGTGGGTCGCGCACGCCTTCGAGGTCGTGCACACGCACTTCGAAGGCTGGCGCTTCCAGGCGGCGGACACGGTCGCCGACTTCGCGCTGCACGGCCGGCTGCGCGTCGGGCCGCGCAGCGCGGCCAGGGACTGGCCCGAGCTCGCCGCGGACCTGAGCGCACTGCAGGTCGAACTGCACTGCAACGGGGCTCCGGTCGAGCAGGGACGCGGAGCGTTCGTGCTCGATGGCCCCTTGCAGGCGCTGCGCACGCTGGTCGATGAGATGGCACGCACGACCCCGCACTGGCGCATTGCCGCCGGCGACATCGTCACGACCGGCACGCTGACCGACGCCCACCCGCTCGTGCCCGGTCAGCGCTGGCAGACGAAGCTCTCGGACCCGCGTCTGTCGGGGCTGACGCTGGAGATCGTGGCCTGAGAGCGCCCCCAGGTCCGGGCCGTAGCCCGGCCCGCCCCCCGAGGGGGTCAAGCAAAGTGGCAGAGCCACATTTGCTTGAGAGCACCCCCAGGTCCCGGCCGTGACCCGGCCCGCCGCCCGCGGGGTCAAGCAAAGTGGCAGAGCCACATTTGCGTGAGGGCGGCAAGCCTCGTCGCTCAGGCGAGCAGCGCGCCTTCGTGGCGCAGCAGCGCGATCTTGCGCTCGATCCCGGCCGAGAAGCCGGTGAGCGCGCCCTTGGCGCCGAGCACGCGATGACAGGGCACGATCAGGCCCACCGGGTTGGCGCCGCAGGCCGCACCCGTTGCGCGCGCAGCGGCGGTGCGGGACAGGCCGCACGCGGCCGCGACCTCGCCGTAGCTGCGCGTGCGGCCGTAGGGGATCGCACGCAGCGCCGTCCACACTGCTTGTTGCAGCGGCGTGCCGTGCAGGTCGAGCGGCACCTCGATTTCCGTCGGGTCCTCGCCGGCCCAGTAGGCCTGCAGCCAGCGCCGCGCCGCGGCGATCGCGGGGTGGCGGCCGTCCTGTGCGTCAGCGCCGTGCGCGGCCCATCCATCCCTATCGCGCTTGCGGGCGTCGAACCAGAGGGCGGCCAGCCCCTTCGCGGTGGCCAGCGCGCTCATCGTGCCGAGCGGCGTCTCGATGTCGGCGCAGGCGACGATGCGCGCGCCGCGCAGCTTCGCGTACGGATTCGTCTTCATCCGGCGTTCTCCTGTGCGCGCCAGAGTTTCATCAGCGCGTACGCCCGCCAGGGGCGCCAGGGCTCGGCGCGCGCCTCGACCTCGCGCGGGTCGCGTGTGCCCAGCGCGTTCATCAGGCCGATGTCGGCCGCCGGCCAGGCGTCGGGCCAGGCCAGCGCCCGCATCGCGATCAGCTGCGCCGACCACGGCCCGATGCCGGGCAGCGCGCGCAGCGCAGCCAGCGTCTCATCGAGCGGCGCGGCGCGGTGCAGGGAAAGCCGCCCGGAGGCGACCTCGGCGGCCAGCGCCTGCAGCGCGTGCACGCGCTGGCGCACGATGCCGAGCTCGCCGATCGAATCGGCGCTGGCGGCGGCGAGTGTGGCTGCATCCGGGAAGATGTGGTGCAGCGCCGGCCAGGGCGTCTGCACCGGCGTGCCGAAACGCTGGATCAGGCGCTCCGCGAGCGTTCGCGCGGCCTTCACCGTCACCTGCTGCCCGAGGATCACGCGCACCGCGAGCTCGAAGCCGTCGACCGCGCCCGGCAGGCGGATGCCTGGGCAGGCCGGCCCCGGGACGCTGGCGAGCACTGGGTCGATGCGCGCAGGGTCGGCGTCCAGGTCCAGCGCGTGGCGCACCGCCTGCAGCACCGCGCCGAGCACCGGCGCAAGCGCCGGCGCCGCCTGCACCTGTACCTCGTGCCGCTCGGGGACGAAACGGCAGGCGATCCAGCCGTGCACGCGCTGCCCTTCGTGCAGCCAGCCGAGCGTGCGCCGCAGTTCCAGGCCCTCGACGAGCTCGACGCCGGCGAGCTGGCGCGCGGCATAGAAGGAGAGGAGCGCCGCGTGGTCGTAGGGCGGCCGATAGGCCAGCCGCAGCAGCACCGGGGGCCGGCGCGCGTTCGCCTGGGTGCTGCGCAGCGCGCTCGGCGCCAGCCGGTAATGCTCGGCGAAGGCGGCGTTGAAGCGGCGCAGGCTGCCAAAGCCGCTGGCCAGCGCGACCTGCGTCACCGGCAGCGCGGTGTCGGTCAGCAGCTGCTTGGCCAGCAGCAGCCGCTGCGTGTTCAGGTAGGCGTGCGGCGAGACGCCGTGTTCGGCCTGGAAGATGCGCCGCAGGTGCCGGTCGGTGACGCCCAGCCGCGCGGCGAGCTGCGGCAGCGCGATCGGCTGCCCCGCGTGCACCGCGTGCTCGATGCGCCGCGCGGCGGCGTCGGCGAGCTGCCGCGACGAATCCATGGCGGAGAGCCCGGGTGCGATCTCGGGCCGGCACTTCAGGCAGGGGCGAAACGCCGCCGCCTCGGCCTGCGCGTGCGTCTCGAAGAAGCGGCAGTTCTCGCGCCGCGGCGTGCGCACGCGGCAGACCGGCCGGCAGTAGATGCCGGTGCTGGTGACGCCGACGAAGAGTCGTCCGTCGAAGCGCGCGTCGCGTGCCTTCACGGCGAGGTAGGCGGCATCGGCATCGAGAACCATGCGGCGCATGCTACGCGCCACCCGGGCGGGGGCTCGCCGTTTCCGGACCTGTTGCTGGTCGCGCTTTCAGCGGGTGCGTTCACGGGGCGCCTTCATCGGGCGGACGTTCACGCGCAGGCCGCTGCCTAGAATGCGCCGCATCGCCCACGCGCCCTTGCCCGAGCACGAATCCCATGCAGACCCAGGCTTCCGTCTTCAAGGCTTACGACATCCGCGGCGTGGTCGGTCAGACCATCGACGAGGCATTCGCCGAGCACCTGGGCCGCGCCTTCGGATCGGAAGCGATCGCCGAGGGGCAGAAGGCGGTGGCCGTCGGGCGCGACGGCCGCGTCTCGGGGCCGGGCCTTGCGGCGGCGCTGATCCGGGGGCTGGCGTCGACCGGGCTCGACGTCGTCGACCTCGGCATGGTGACGACGCCGATGCTCTATTACGTCGCCGCGACGCGCGGCCGACATGGCTGCACGAGCGGCATCCAGGTCACCGGCAGCCACAACCCCAAGGACTACAACGGCTTCAAGATGGTGCTCTCCGGCCGCGCGATCCACGGCGAGGAGATCCAGCGGCTGCGCCAGCGCATCGAGCGCGAGGACTACACGAGCGGCAAGGGGCGCGTCGCGGCGATGAACATCGTCCCCGAGTACGCGCACCGCATCACCTCGGACTGCCGGCTGGCGCGGCCGATGCGGATCGTCGTCGACTCCGGCAACGGCGTCACCGGCGCGAGCGCCCCGGCAATCCTGCGTGCGCTCGGCTGCGAGGTGATCGACCTGTACTCGAAGGTCGACGGCGATTTCCCGAACCACCATCCCGACCCGAGCAAGCCCGAAAACCTGAAGGACCTCGAGCTCGTCGTCAAGGCGACGGGCGCCGAACTCGGCCTGGCCTTCGATGGCGACGGCGACCGCCTGGGCGTACTGACCCGGGATGGGCACGTGATCTGGCCGGACCGGCAGATCATGCTCTTCGCACGCGACATCCTCACGCGCCACCCCGGGGCGACGATCATCTACGACGTCAAGTGCAGCCAGCGCCTGCCGGTGGCGATCCGCGAGGCCGGCGGCGTGCCGCTGATGTGGAAGACCGGGCACTCGCTCGTGAAGGCCAAGCTGCGCGAGACCGGTGCGCCGCTGGCCGGCGAGATGA
>Ga0116142_10003196_pt1 | contig 16668 bp, 10 predicted proteins | sample AD_UKC033_MetaG_FD_89785 | JGI IMG/M metagenome (GOLD analysis project Ga0116142, IMG submission 89785) | Active sludge microbial communities of municipal wastewater-treating anaerobic digesters from USA - AD_UKC033_MetaG | ecosystem: Engineered > Bioreactor > Anaerobic > Digestate | place: USA... | reverse complement strand
TCACTGTATCCGTTGACTGGCTGCTGCATGCTATCGCTAAAAGAATCAATACAGAAATTATATACATCTTCATAAATATAACCTCCTATGGCGTTATACCAAGACTCTCCAATGATATTCTTGATAGGAGGATTCGACCAACGGCTTTTTTTTAGATGCTGCAGTCGCCCTCATCTATCAGCTTATTCCTTCCTCTTTCTTTCTATGTTCACCAACATATCAATTTTTGCATCGATATGAATTCTGGACATTTCTGCAGCCGGGGAGCAGTCTCCAAATCAGCATTGCGGGGAGGAAAGGCTGCCCCTGAACATATTTGGCTTCACTGGCAAAACAGTCCTGCAGCTATCCAGCCTCATGCAGACCACCAGAACCTGAATCCTATCAAAAATTTGTGGCTATTTTCGCTCATCTGCATGGCTGCTGCCGCAGGAGCAGCCTTCCCCACTCGGGAGAGATATAGCTAAGATTTAAACAGCTTCTTGATCATCCCCATAAATCCACTGCCGCTGTCCTGTGCGGATAGGATATCCTTCATCATTGCTTCAGCCTCTGGCGACGAGGTGAGTGCCATCTTCGATTGCTCATCAAGCAGCTTTGAGAGATCATCCGGTTTCATCTCCTTTTCTGGGGAGCTTTTTGTCAAATATCCCAGAACCAGAGGCAGAGCCATAGTAAGCAGCTGGCCGACGACCTCCTGAGGCAGTCCAGTCTTTTTAGCGATCGATTGCTGAATGGGAATCATGCTGCTCCCCAATATGGAATTGAGCATGCCCGGTCCAAAGGATGAGCTGCTGCTGCCAAAGTATTTGGCCATGTCCTGCATTGAGTTGCCCTTGGCTGAATCGGCAAGACCGCTCAAGATAGCGTTCGCCCCATCATTGCTGGAGGCTTTGCTGCTCATGGCTCCCAATAATAGGGGCAGGCCCATCTCCAGGGCGGATTTGGTGGATTGTTCGTCTGCACCAACTTTGCTGCTTAATATAGAGAGATTATCTCCCGCCATAAGCTGTTCCATTGCCATATTAACCACTGAATCCATTAATTCATCTCCTAATGAACAGTTGAGCTATGTACTTGCTAAGCATATATGCTCTAATGAGTATTAACTCCTTTCTCTGGACATTCAGTAGTTCTAACCAGAGTTAATAATTGTCAGAATAAAAAAGATTGATGAGTTAGGACCATCCTCATGCCCTTTTCCCAACCACTCCTTCCTATGATTCCAGTATCTTCCCGTACTCCAACTCGCTCTTGGGATGGGGCTCCTTTATCTCATCAGGGTAGCCAAAGGCGATCATGCATTCCACCTTCGATCCCTCCGGCAGATCGAGGGCCTTTCGGATATAATCCTCAGAGGTTTGGCCATCATTATGCATCCGGTTTCGGATCTGGATCCAGCATGATCCCAGCCCCAGGCTCTGGCCAGTCAGCTGCAGGATGATGGAAGCGATGGAGCAGTCCTCAATCCAGACGTCCGATTCCTCATCCCTGGCTATGACCACCACACCCAGACTGGCTCCCTTCAGGAAGCCGGAGCCGCTTTGTTTGGCGCGGGACAGCACCTCCAGCATATCCTTATCGGTGATGAACAAAAGCCGCCAGGGATTGATACCCCTGGAGCTTGGTGAGCGCAAAGCAGCCTCCTTGAGCTGATCAATGATCTGTTCATCGATCTTCACATCCTTATATTTCCTGATGCTCCGCCGGTCTCTCAATATATCTAGCATAATCGTCCTCCACTGTCTGCTGAAATCTTTTCGTCCCCCGGACATAAATCGTTTATCTTCCGTCTTTCATCTTTTATCTTCCAGATTTCATCTCCATCTTTCATCTTTCGTCTTCTCCGGGCTTATGCTCTCTTTTCAAAGCCGAAGAAAAGATATCAGATGCGGTCGATTGAAGATGGAGAGGTGACAAGCTCAATGGATAAGAAGATAGTCTATTTTGATGAGGGAGGATCGGAAAATACCCTAGAGACATTTCGGCTGGTGCAGGAGAGATCAAGCAGCCTGAACATCAAGAAGCTAGTCCTGGCTTCCACCACTGGATCTACTGCGGTGAAGGCGAAAGACTTTTTCAGCCGGGATGGTATCAAGCTGATAGTAGTGCCCCATCAGTGGGATTTTCATCGGGAGCAGAATGCCTTTCCTGAGCCGCTGACGAGAGAGCTGCGCAGAGAGGGGCATGAGGTTCATTTTGGGACGATGCTCTTTCATACCGACGGGCTCTACGGCTCAAACAGCGCTACCACAATGGCTAACCTCCTGCGATGCTTCTGCCAGGGGGTAAAGGTCTGCTTCGAGATAGTGCTCATGGCCACAGATGCCGGCCTCCTGGTCTCGGGAGAGAAGGTAATAGCAATAGCGGGGACCGCCTCAGGATCGGATACCGCACTGGTGATGCAGGCCGCCTCCAGCCAGCATCTGAAAAGGCTAAGGGTTAATGAGATCATCTGCAAGCCTCTCAATCCCTTGAATATAGACGAGCTGAAGGGAAGGTGAGAAGAAGAAGCTCGAGGACGAGATTGAGGGAGAGGAAAGGAGACAATGCAGGTGCAGGAAAAGGGCTTTTCGCTGAATTATGTGGGTCAGGCCCGGCCGCGGTTTTGGTCTCTGTTCCTCTGCGCCTCTGTGGTTGGGTCAGGATCGCTGTTCACCCCAGATGCAAAAGGATACAGAGAATTTCCGATTCAAGTTCACCCATACTACATAGCGAGGAGCCCAGAAAAAGGAATGAAAAAGGGAAAAGGGAGCACGTGCAGGGATACTATAAGCGCTTGGCTGTGATAGAGCCCCCAGTTTCTCAGAGGGGTTCAGCCACATTCGGGCGCATCCCCGAGCATCCTCAGCTCGAATTGCAGCATGCTGACAGCGGATTTAAACATGGATCAACCTTTGTTGAATCCTCCACCACCCTCAACACTGACATTTTTGATTTATTCGAGCCGCAGCCATTGCTTACTGTCAGTCTGTAGCCGCCGGAATCAGATGGTCTCGGATTAAGGATTATCAATGAGGGTGATACCTCTCCTGGAATTATCTCTCCATTCTTCTCCCATTGATAGGAATTTGCCCCAACAGCGGTGCCCTTCATTATGAACGCCACAGTCTCACCGGCGTCGGCAATCAGGCAATCGGGTTCAATTTCCACATCCCCAGGCGGCCTTTCTACTATCAGGCTCACAGCATTTGAATCGATGAATCCGCATCCATTGGATATAGCAACTCTGTATTCACCCATATCCTCCATATTCGCATCGAATATGGTGAGCTCCGCGGAGTTGGCCCCTGGAATGATCCTGCCGCCTTTTATCCATTGATAGGTCAGAGGCTGAGCACTCTTTGCCAACACAGTGAACGTCGCCGTCGATCCTTCGCAGACCTTCTGGCTGGTTGGCTGGACCAAAATCTCAGGCAATGCGATTATATCCAGATTTGCTGCCTCTGATTCAGTCTGGCCGCAGCTGTTTCTTGCCTGCACATAGTAGCTTCCTTTATCGCCTGTGATGGCCTTTTGAATGGTATAAACCTCAGCTATGGCTCCTGGGATCTCCACTCCGTCCTTGAACCACTGGTAGCTCAGAGGATCATCGCTTATTGCCCGAACATTGAAAGTCACAGGCGTTCCCTGGCATACGATCTGGCTGGCCGGCTGGAGGGAGATGGCTGGCACCCCAATTGTCTGCAGATTTGCTGCCTCCGATTCAATCAGATTACACCTGTCTCTTATCTGCACTGAGTAGCTCGCTGTATCGCCAAAGGTTGCGGCTGGGATGGTGTAGGTATCAGCAGTTGCTCCCTGGATCATCTTTCCGTCTTTGAACCATTGATAGGATAATGGCTCGCTGCTGCTTGCCTGCACAGAGAATGTCGCTGCATCTCCCTGGCATACCCTCTGGCCCTTGGGCGGAACAAGGATCTTTGGCATTGAGACCATCTCCAGGTAAGCGGCCTTTGATTCGACCGAGCCGCAGCTATTTCTCACCTGTACCATGTAGTTGCCCATATCAAATTTGCCGGTTCTTGGAATAGTATAAGCATCCGCCGTGGCTTCATAGATCTCGATTCCATCTTTGAACCATTGATAGCTCAATGCCTCGCTGCTCTCTGCCTGAACAAAGAACGTTGCTGCCGCCCCCTCACACACCTTCTGGCTGGCCGGCGGCAGATGAATCTCGGGCAATGCAACTATCTCCAAAACAGCAGCACCGGATTTGATCTGGCTGCAGTTGTTTGCCGCCTGCACCCAGTAGCTTCCAGTATCGTTGAGAACGGCCCGAGCAATCGTGTAAACATCCTGGGTGGCTCCAGGAATCTTTATTCCATCCTTAAACCATTGATAGCTCAAAGGCTTGCTGCTCTCCACTTGGACGGTGAAAGTCACTGCTTTTCCCTGGCATATCTTCTGGCTGGTCGGCGGCACAAGAATCTCCGGCTTGGCTACGATATCCAGGATTGCTGCATTGGATCCGATCTGGCTGCAGCTATTTCTCACCTGTACCCAGTAGCTTCCCCTATCGCTGGGGCTAGCCACTGGAATCGAATAAGAATTCGATGTTGCTCCTTCTATTTCTGTACCGTCCTTATACCATTGGTATTCCAGCGGTTCGCCACCGCTTGCCTTTACGCCGAATGTTGCTGCCGCACCTTCGCACGTCTCCAGGCTTTTTGGCTGCACAAGAATATCCGGTGATGAAATTACATCCAGGCGGACTGCCTCTGATTCAATCTGGTTGCATTTATTTGCCACCAGCACTGAGTAGCTTCCCGTATCGCTGAGGTTAGCGGCAAGGATGGTGTAGGATTCAGATGTAGCATCGGGGATATTCGCTCCATCTCTGAGCCACTGATAGCTCAATGGCTCACTGCTCTTGGCCTGAACGGAGAACGTTGCAGCCGTTCCCTGGCATACCTTCTGGCCGGTCGGTTGGGCCAGGATATCAGGCATAGCGATGATATCCAGAACAGCAGCCTCCGACTCGACCTGGCTGCAATTGTTGCTTACCTGGACCGAGTAGCTTCCCATATCGCTGAGGTTAGCGGCAGGGATGGTGTATGTATCAGACGCAGCGCCGGGGATATTCACTCCATCTTTAAGCCACTGGTATCTCAACGGCTCACTGCTCTTGGCCTGAACAGCGAATGTTACCATCGTCCCCTGGCATATACTCTGGCTAGTCGGTTGAGCCAGGATATCAGGCATAGCGATGATATCCAGACTGGCAGCCTCCGACTCGACCTGGCTGCAGTTATTTGCCACCAGAACGGAATAGCTTCCCACATCGGCAATATCAGCTAGATCGATTGTGTACCTATCATCTGTTGCCCCCGGAATCTCGATTCCATCTTTTAGCCATTGGTACTCAATTGGCTCGTAGCTTGATGCTTCCACATGGAATGTTGCAGCAGCACCCTGGCATATCATAAGGTTTGCCGGCTGCAGAAGAATCTTCGGCCTGGCGATGATATCCAGACTGGAGACCTCTGATTCGATCTGGCTGCAATTGTTTGCTACCTGCACCGAGTAGCTTCCCGTATCGTTTAGTTTAGCGGCAGGAATAGTGTACGTATCAGACGTAGCACCGGGGATATTCGCTCCATCTTTGAGCCACTGATAGCTCAATGGCTCGCTGCTTTCTGCTTGAACCTCGAATTTTGCAGCAGCGCCCTGGCATATCTTCAGGTTTGCCGGCTGCAGTAGAATCTTCGGCCTGGCGATGATATCCAGATTGGCAGCCTCCGATTCGATCTGGCTACAGTTATTGCTTACCTGGACTGAGTAGCTTCCCATATCACTAAGGTTAGTTTGAGGGATTGTGTAGTATTCTGACGTAGCACCATCTATCTTGATACCGTCTTTGAACCACTGATAGCTCAATGGCTCACTGCTCTCTGCCTGAACGGAAAATGTTGTTGTAGCCCCCTCACACCCCCTCTGGCCGACCGGCTGTATCAGAATCTCAGGAATAGCAATTATATTCAGACTGGCAGCCTCCGATTTGATCTGGCTGCAGTTATTGCTTACCTGGACTGAGTAGCTTCCCGTATCGCTGAGGCTAGCGGCTGGGATGGCGTAGGATTCAGATGTTGCACCATCTATCTTGATCCCGTCTTTAAACCACTGATAGCTCAATGGCTCACTGCTCTTGGCCTGAACAGAGAATGCTGCCCTCGTCCCCTGGCATACCTTCTGGCTGGTCGGTTGGGACAGGATCTGAGGCATGACTATAATATCCAGATCAGCTGCCTCTGATTCAATCTGGCTGCAATTATTCCTCAACTGGACCGAGTAGCTTCCCGTATCGTTTAGGTTAGAGGCAGGGATAGTGTACGTATCAGACGCAGCACCTTGTATATTCACTCCATCTTTGAGCCACTGATAGCTCAATGGCTCACTGCTCCTGGCCTGAACAGAGAAAGTTGCAGCCGTCCCCTGGCATACCTTCTGGCTGGTCGGTTGGGCCAGGATATCAGGCATAGCGATGATATCCAGAACAGCAGCCTCCGATTCAATCCGGCTGCAATTATTGCTCACCTGGACTGAGTAGCTTCCTGTATCGCTGAGGCTAGTTTGAGGGATGGTGTAGGATTCAGATGTTGCACCTTCTATCTTGATTCCTTCTTTGAGCCACTGATAGCTCAATGGCTCACTGCTCTCTGCCTGAACAGAGAATGCTGCCCTCGTCCCCTGGCATACATTCTGGCTGGTCGGTTGGGCCAGGATATCAGGCATAGCGATGATATCCAGACTGGCAGCCTCCGACTCGATCTGACTACAGCTATTTGCCACCAGAACGGAATAGCTTCCCATATCGGCAATATCAGCTAGATCGATTGTGTACCTATCATCTGTTGCCCCCGGAATCTCGATTCCATCTTTTAGCCATTGATACTTCAGTGGCTCAGTGCTTTCTATTTGAACCTCGAATTTTGCTTTTGCACCCTGGCATATCTTAAGGTTGGCCGGATGCAGAAGAATCTTCGGCCTGGCGATGATATCCAGATCAGCTGCCTCTGATTCGATCTGGCTGCAGTTATTTGTTATCTGCACTGAGTAGCTTCCCGTATCGTTTAGGTTAGAGGCAGGGATGGCGTACGTATCAGACGTAGCAGCGGGGATATTCACTCCATCTTTGAGCCACTGATAGCTCAATGGCTCGCTGCTTTCTGCTTGAACCTCGAATTTTGCTGCAGCGCCCTGGCATATCTTCAGGTTTGCCGGCTGCAGTAGAATCTTTGGCATGGTAATTATATCCAAACCAGCGGCCTCTGATTCGACCTGGCTGCAGTTATTTGCCACCTGCACCGAGTAGCTTCCCATATCGCTAAGGTTAGTTTGAGGGATGGTGTAGTATTCTGACGTAGCACCATCTATCTTGATACCGTCTTTGAACCACTGATAGCTTAATGGCTCACTGCTCTTGGCTTGAACAGAGAACGTTGCTGCCGCACCCTGGCATACCCTCAGGTTGGCAGGCTGGACAAGAATCTCTGGTCTGGTTGCGATATTTAGATAGGACGCAATTGATTCAATCTGGCCGCAGTCGTTGCTGACGATCAGGCTATAGCTGCCGGAATCATTGCGGATCGCATTCTTGATGACAAAAGAGTCAAGGTTTGCACCAGGAATCTGCAATCCGTCTTTCATCCACTGAATTGTGATGGGATCGCTGCCGGTCACATCGGCTACAAGAGCTATATCCGATCCCTCACATATCTTTTTGCTGGCAGGCAAATGCAGTCCTGTGATCATCGGCATTGATCTAATGCTCAATTTAGCCTTATCGGATTGAGTCCAGCCGCATAGGTCACTGCCTATGATTACACTGTAATTGCCCTGGTCCGTACTATTGGCCGCTGATATGCTTAAAACGGCGGCATTGGCTGCGGTAATGTTCAGGCCATCCTTCTGCCATTGATAGGTATATGACTCATTGCCGGCAACCTGGACCTCAAAGGAGACCGGCGAGCCGGTGCAGACGGTTTGGCTGATTGGCTGCACCAGAATTTTTGGCCTGGATCTCACAGATATGTGAACCGCTCCGGATTCTGCCATACCGCATATATTGCTCACTGCCAGACTGTAATCGCCTTCATCAGTCGGCAGGATGCTGGAGATCAGATAGCGGTTTGTATTGGCTCCTGTGATATTCTCTCCGTTCTTCTTCCATTGGTAGTTCAGAGGCTCGGTTCCAGATGCCTGCGCATTCAATAAAACCTCCGATCCTTCGCAGGCAATCTCATCAAGCGGCTCAATCTCCACCACCGGTTTTGAGCTGACGGTCAGAACTGCAGGGTTCGATTCGATAGAACCGCAAGCATTGCTCACCCTCACCCGGTAGCTTCCAGCATCTGCCAACTTGGCGGCTGGAATTATGTATGAGTCTGTTGTAGCCCCAGCGATTTGGGATCCATTCTTCGACCACTGGTATGATATCGGCCCATTTCCGGCAGCGACCACATTAAATCTTGCTTCCTGGTCTTCGCAGGCTGAATAGTCAGCAGGCTGGATCTCGATCATCGGATGAGCTGATCTGATAGCGACCAGCCAGCCATCATAATAGGTAGCTGGCTCTTGTTGCTGACAATCGCCGTAGCATGCGCTTTTTCTTCTTGTAGTCTGAGCGATATAGGGCGTTGTCTTTCCGGCAAAGACAGAGCTGCCATCATCCGTTTGAATGACTGAATAGCCCTTATCATCCAGTTTGCTGCCAAATGTCTGATCCCATATCCTTTCGCCATTCTGATCGGTCATGATCAGCCAGGCATCAAAGCCCCCAGAGCCAAAAGATCTTGTCGAGCCTATGAGAATATGGAGGCCTTCTCTTGTCTTGACCAGGGAGCCTCCTTCCTCATCGTATGCTCCGCCATAAACCTTATCTGCAATTTTATCTCCATTGGCATCGGTCTTGATAAACCAGATATCATATCCCCCAGAGCCAAAGGAATTGGTGGAGCCGAGCATGGCAAAGCCGCCATCAGCCGTCTGCTGGACCGACCACCCTCTGCTCCAGGGATTCCGCTCGCTTCTGGGCCCACCGAATGTCTTTTTCCATTGCTCATTCCCATTCGAATCAATTTTAATCAGCAGGGCATCAGAATCGCCATTTCCCCAGGAGCCGGTTGTGCCGGCGACGACGAATCCTCCATCACGAGTCTCCTGGATCGAATCCCCCATATCATCTCGGGATCCGCCAATGGTCTTATCCCAGATTTTGCCACCGAACTGGTCGATCTTGAGCAACCAGACGTCATACATTCCGCTGCCAAAGGATTTTGTATTGCCCGCGATGATAAATCCGCCATCAATAGTCTGTTTTATGCTGCTTGCTTCATCATCCAGTGCTCCTCCGAAGGCTTTATCCCATATCTTCTCTCCGGACGGATCTACCTTCATCAGCCAAACATCGTACATTCCGCTGCCATAGGATCTGGTTCTTCCGGCTACAATATAGCCACCATCAGCGGTCTCTTCTACTGAATACCCCTCATCCTCTCTGGCCCCGCCATAATTTTTTTGCCATAAAATATTTCCGCTTTTATCGGCTTTTATCAAAAATAAATCATAATTGTTATCGCCATATGACTTTGTTCTGCCAGTGGCTATATACCCCGCATCGCTGGTTCGCTGAATGGAATATAGCTCGTCGTCAAAGGATCCCCCAAAGGATGCATTCAAATCCATCGCGATACAGGGTTGGCTGCAATAAGCACTCTGACAGCACAGAATCGTTAACGCGGCCAAAAATATCACCAAAATCAACCATTTATTGCAGCTATAATTTTTCATATGAATTATCCCCAATGCCCTCAATTATCCCGCCCCAAATCTTCCAGCCCTTGATCATCCAGCCCGTTATCATGCAGCACTTAATCATATGAGACTCAGGACTCTTTGGCTCCGGAGGATCCTGGTCTTTGACACAGCAGAGATTTACATATTTTTTAGCATATTTTCTCATTGATCGTATAAATAGCTTTAGGCTTATTTAATATATATTTGTTATTTTACGGAAGGTAGCGGGCATGGAAACAGGAAAATCGCACTCATTTCACTGGATTGAGCTACTGAAATTTTTTAAATAACATTTCTATTTTTAAATGAAATTTCTGAAATGCCCGAGCGACAATGGACCAATTTAGCTGATATGACAAGGCTTTTTTCCCTGAAGAACAGATTGATATAAATAATAATGAGTGGAAATATGACAAATAACCTGAAGACAGCGGATCAGCAGAGAGCTGAACTATTCCTGGAAGAGTTCGTCTCTGGGCTTGTGGGATCAATGGAGGATGATATAGATTTTATCCTTCTCTTCGGAAGTGCAGCCAGAGGCGAGTTCATCCTGGGAAAGAGCGATGTAGATCTCATCATTCAGACAAAGAGCGATGCTGCTGTCCGCAGGGTGGAAAGGTTTGCTGAATCTCTCTTCTGGCGACTGAATGAAAAGCATGGCACGCAGTTTGAGAAGGTTCTATCAACAGGCATGAGTGAAAGCATCCTGGAAGAATCGATCAAGTTTCTGGAAAAGCATGTCAGGCTCTACAAGCCCTTTGAGGTGTTTGGACCGAATGATATCGATTGGAGTGAAGGATTGGTCAAGAGGCCGGACCTTTTGCCGGGTGCTGTTCTCGTCGCCAGCCAGCTCACTCTGCTTTACAAAATGAAATATGAGGGCAAGATTCTCTTCGGCCGGGACATTCGCCCGGAGATAAATCCCCACTTCACCTGGTGGGAAAGACTGAAAGCTATAATGGTGCCTCAAAGCATTGCTCTTGCCTCTTTTGTCCTCGCCTTGATCCTTCCTCAGAAGGCAACAGGCTATGCAGTCAAGGCGCTCTTCTATGAGGTGGAGTCGGTGAACATCTACCAGAAAAGCATGATTCCTCCCCCTCAGGAGAAGATGAGAAGCTTTGCCGAAGCATCGCAATTCGAGAATGCTGTCTTCGACCGGTTGCGCTTTCTTTTAGAGAAGAACCTAGGTCTATCAAGCGAGCAGAAGCTGGAGCTTTTGAGGAATGCAGCTGCCATCAAGCGGCATGGCTTTCGCGGGAGCAGATGGGAGGCATTGAGATTCTGTCTGGTCGCTTTTGGGGCCATCTGGCAGACCAATGCCGCTTTGATCCTGAGAGCCCAGGGCTCAGGTTAGACTGATTCCTGCGATCAATGGATCGTGATCCGAGCAGCGATATTTGTCTGGGCTGCTCCAAATGCCACTGTAGCCGAAGTCAGGGGATTCATCGGAATTTATATGCCAGATGCTCGCTCCAGTTACCTGTCCGGTCAGGCTTGGGCTTGCCAGGATATGATCCAGCTCCCCCCATCTGCCCTGAAACACATATGAGTAAGAATTAGAGGCGAGCAGAGAGGAAATCTGGTTAACATATCCGGCCCTCTTCAAGGCCATGATGGGATCCTCGTTTCTGTACGAGTTCATATCCCCCAGGATCAGATAGTCGGGATCATGGCTTCCAGTAGGATCGGAAGACAACCAATCTATCAGCTCATTTGCGGCCCTTGTGCGGTCACCATTCCAGTATCCTTGACCATCTCCACAATCCCTATTGTCTCCATTCGCCACCTCATCCCCTCCTGGCGGATTCTTGGATTTCAGATGAACGACCACGACTGTAAGCCGCTCAAGAGTGCTGATCTCCTCGAAGGTCTGGGCCAGAGGCTGGCGGTTGCCCGATGAGAAAGCGCCCATGGATGTCGTCGCTGCCTTGCCTATGGGTCTGATCGTTGTTCTGTTGTAGATCAATCCCACTGATATGAGGTCATCGCCTAGCTTTGGTGATCCCGGGTCTACAAATGAATAATTCCCCAACCCAATCCCATCTTCACGAGCATTCAGCCCGTCACATAGATCATGAATGGCGCTCAGGTTTCCATAGCCATCATTCTCTATCTCGATGAGACCGATCACATCCGCCTTCATATCAGTGATAGCCTGAATGATCTTAGCTCTCTGCAGCTCGAACTCGCCATTCGATCTGGCTCCTCTTGCACTGGGAAAACCACGGCCTGCTCCATTGCCGTTAAAGTAGTTTTCCAGATTCAGGCTGGCAATCCTTAATCTGCCGCCCACTGGTTCAGGATTCATCGGCCGGGGATTGGATATTATGATTTTAGAGATATTCAAAGGTTCCAATCTATAATTTCCGTAGCCATAGCTCATTATCCCCATAATTCCCTGGATGGTGTCTGCACAGCGAATGGTTCTTGGAAATGGATAAGACTCGGGGAATCTTCGGCTGCTGCCGTCATCAAGGATGATCATGCTGCGACTGTTCAATTCCTGGACCTGCGCGGCTGGGGCTCCGGGCTTGGCAACGTTGGTGGGAACAGGCAGCCGGGATTGGGGAGATATGGCCAGTTCCCCATATGCGGAGAAATTCTCAATATCGGTGATGACCAGATCTTGAGGGAGCATCAAGAGCATTCCCTCGTATCTTTCCAGCGAATCCTCCTTTAGCGGCAGGATGAGCTGGTGGGCGGTCAAAGTGCTCTTAGTCTCATTTTTGCCAGCCTTTTTCTTTTTTATCTCCTTTAAATTCATCTGGGTCAGGCCATGGAACTCTTCGATATGCCCCCTGGCTATGACCAGATCACCTCTGGTGACATTCTCTTTCACTCCCAGCCGTCCAGGATCATAGATATAGATGCCCTCTGAGGTCTCAATATTGTCATCTATATCGCTGTCCTCTTCCTGGACAAAGAATCCTTCCAGCTTATCTGTTCCCTGGAAATCAGCGGTAACAATAGCCTCTATCGAGACTTTCATCCCCTGAAATGGGCTTGACTGTCCATCTCCCTGGATGGCATGAATCATGGTCAGATCAGCAATCATTGATTCTCCGCCCGGAGCAGCAGTCGAGATTGCAGCGCTCGCAGCCAAAAGAACGAAGATAATCGATAAATTCAAATCCATTCCATCCCTCTGATCAAGCCTTCCTTAAGTTCGGAGTAGTCACCTCTAAAAGAAAAGCTTTTTTATCACCATCTGAATATGTGTTAGCCTATGGCGAGTGGATGAATAACCATCTGAAGCTCACAGAAGATCTGCGATGGATCTACCTGGACCTTCTCTCCATTGTGGTAGGGATAAGCGGGGGCCTGGGGGCAGTGGCCTTCCGAAAGCTGGTGGAGCTTAGCCACGATTTCTTCTTCGGCTTTCTCCTCCCTCTCCTGCCGAATAGCTACTTCGTCGTTCTGCTGCCGGTCCTTGGCGGCCTCATCGTCGGACCTCTGATCTACAAGCTGGCGCCGGAGGCGAAGGGCGACGGCATATCTCATATCATGATCGCTCTGCAGAGGTTTACCGGCGACATCAGAAAGCGAGCCGGTCTGGTTCTCATCTTCACCTCCGCAATAACCCTGGGCAGCGGTGGGAGCGCCGGGCGGGAGGGGCCCATTGCCCTGATTGGAGCCTCAGCAGGCTCGGCCATCGGCAAAGCCATAAGGCTGTCTGCACGCGATTTGAAGGTGCTCACCTGCTGCGGCGTAGCCTCGGGGATTGCCGCCACCTTCAATGCACCCATGGGCGGGGCGATATTCAGCATGGAGGTGATCAGCAAGAAGTTCACATCACTTGATGCGGTACCCATTCTGCTGGCGGCGGTGGTGGGAAAAGCGGTAGCAACGGAGTTGATCGACCCCGTGCCGGAGTTCGTGAATCCCAACTTTTACTTTACCACCTTCGATATGGTTCTCTGCTTTTTCATCGGGCCCCTGTTTGGATTTCTCTCCTTCCTCTGGGTGAAAGGCTACTACTTCTTTGAGGACCGATTCCAGGATCTGCCTCTACCTGACATTCTGAAGCCGGCAGTTGGCGGGCTAACAGCAGGAGTATGCGGCATATTCTTCTTCGAGTTCGGCATAATGGGAGTGGGCTATGAGGGCATCAATAACGTCTTCATGCTGGCAGCGAGAGCGCCAGCCACCGATCTGCTTCTTCTGCTCCTAGCTTTGGGCTTGCTGAAGATGCTGGCAACATCCTCCACCGTCGGATCCGGAGGGAGCGGCGGGGTGTTTGCGCCCACGCTCTACATTGGAACCATGTTCGGCCTGGCGGCGGGCATGCTGGCTGAGATCCTGGCGCCCGATCAGATTGCCAATCCCCTGGACTACGGGCTCCTGGGCATGGGGGCTCTTTTCGCCGGGACAGCCGGGGCGCCTCTCACCTGTATATTCATGATCACGGAGATGACCGGCAACTATGGTGGCTTGCCGTCTCTGATTATTTGTTGCATCACCAGCTATACTGTGGCTCGCATTCTGTTGAAGGGTGGGTCCATTTACACTATCAAGCTGATGAGAAAGGGCATTTATCTCGATCTTCCCCAGCCGGTGCTCTCCGAAGTATCGGTGGGGGAGGCGATGCACAAAGAGGTGATCGCCGTCAGCCCTCTCTGCAGGATCTCGGAGGTGAGAGATGGCATCTACCGTTACAACTATACTGGTTTCCCCGTGGTGGATGAAGGCCGTCTGGTGGGGATGATAACCTTTGATGATATCAGGAGAATTCCCCCGCATGAGCAGGAGAAGATGACAGTAAAGGAGGTGGCGGTCAGGGCTCCTATCACCATTAATCCCCACCAGTCGGCCAAGATGGCCATGGATATCATGTATGAAAATGACGTTGGAAGGCTGGCAGTGGTGGAAAAAGACAATGCGCAGAAGCTGATTGGCATCATCACCCGCTCGGATGTGATCAGGGCTTATGAGAGGGAGATGAAAAGAAGCCAGGACGAGGCTTTAAAGTAGAATGGACAAAAAGTGCGGCGACTTCTTCCCTTGTCCCTGAAGGGGCAGGGGCTTCCTGCTTCATCGAGCACCTTCGAGTTCTCCACAGGCTTGAATTCGACGCAGTCCGCGACTACTACGCTGTTGCCCAATCCAAGTTCGACTTAGCGGGGTACATGGTACATGCAACTGACTTGCATTTTCTCGACCAAGCGAGTCTGAAGGTCAACGGCTGCAAAGAGACATCCTCTTAACAGCAATCTATAACTTCAGGCAGGTAGTAAATTAATTGGTGAATTGCATGAAAGAACAGGTATTCTTCGGCGAAGGCATGGCCATGGTAAAGAGAGATTATCCGGATCTGTATGAGGCCATAGTAGCCCTGAACGAGGCAGCTTACACCGGCAAGGTCCTGGATTATAGGACCCAGAAGCTCATCGCCATGGGGATCAATGCAGCTGCTTCCGACGAAAGGGCTACAAAGAAGCAGATGATAAGCGCCATAAAGGAGTTTGGCGTAACCAAGGATGAGATAGTGGATGTACTGAGGGTCGTTCTCCTCACGTCGGGAATGCCGCCCTTCACGAAAGGCATGAAGATATTGGGCGAAGTGATGGAGAAATAAACCTTTTCAATTTTTTGTTGTTTTTCTCAATCTTATAAGAAAAAGGCGATTCTATCCTCCGTGATCATGCGCCGCATTCTCAGCCTCCTGGTGGCTAGGTGCAGCAAACGAAAAAACGTTACCCTCATAGGACTTTAAGGGCGGGTTCATGGGTGCCTTCAGAGCCTCGATCTCGGGCCAGTTCCTTCTCCTCGGCCTTCTTCGTTCTCTCAAAATCTCCAAAACCGCGCGGTTCTCTCGTTCTGGGGAGCGGGGATGACCGTCTTAAAGAGGATCCTCTCTTCTATGAGAGTATAGAAACACTGCAAAGAGATACGTCTGCCAGGTCAGCCAGAAAAGAGACCTCCTCACCGCTGTGCTAGCAGGCATGAAAACCGCACATGATTTGTCATGCTCTGCCAGCGACACTTATCTCAGGAGGAGCTATCGCTGTCCGCTATAGGCTCTGCCAGCAAGCCGCCGTATGCGTATCTGAACGGAAGTGACAGCTCGCCTCGACCAAGCATAGAAATGGCGAGACGCGACACATAAAATTCTGCTACTTACAAGGATTAATGGGCCAGTTAGAGGTTCGACCACAACGCGAACATATCGGTCCGCTAGTTCCTGCAATTATCTTATGGGGCTTATCCTCCTTGCAGGGATTAATGGGCCAGTTAGAGGTTCGACCACATTTGGTGCAAATATTTATTCCGTTAATTACTGCGATATCATGAGCCATGAATCCATTTTAGCATTTATAGTAAATAGCTTTTACGATATGTCAATGATACGAGCACTTCTAACAAAGTATGTGTTTAGCTCCCATAATTTAAGTCCAAGGACACCGTTTTCTTCATTTGGGCTCTTGCCTTTGTCATTGCTTTCCTTTATCCACCACAGCTTAACATCCAGACAGCCGATGAGCCAGAAGCTCTCGTTGATGGATCGCTTCTTCTTGAGATCATCTGTGAAGATCACCGGCATCCAACGCATCGACATAAATCAAAGAGTGCAACATATGAGGAACTTTCTTATACAATCAAAGCTACCAATTAAATTGTTAAGGAGAAAAACAGCCATGAACACCGGCGCATCATCAAAAAGGTCGCCTGTTCTCTTCTTCACATTGGTTTACGCCCTTTCCATCCCCTTTTGGGTGCTCAATATCATCTTTCCAATTAAGCTTCCTTTGGATAACCTTCCCGTGACAGACATTGCAGCCACTTTTGCCCCGACGATAGCTGCCTTGATCCTTGTGTACAGGGAGGAGAAGCTTTTTGGGGTGCGGAAGCTCTTGAGGAGAACCTTCGATT
>Ga0116142_10003171_pt1 | contig 16762 bp, 20 predicted proteins | sample AD_UKC033_MetaG_FD_89785 | JGI IMG/M metagenome (GOLD analysis project Ga0116142, IMG submission 89785) | Active sludge microbial communities of municipal wastewater-treating anaerobic digesters from USA - AD_UKC033_MetaG | ecosystem: Engineered > Bioreactor > Anaerobic > Digestate | place: USA... | reverse complement strand
GTGTCATAAAGCGATGTCGTCGTCTCTTCGTTTGACCAGTCGGACACCTTGCCATTCACATCGACTGCGCGGACTCTCACGGAAACAAGGATGTTTTCTGTTACGGGGAGCGATAACGTCTGCTGAACGGTCGAATATATACCGATGAGTTTCTTTTGTTCCCCAGTCCCTTCGTAGACTTCAACCTCATAGTGCGAATGATTGTCTTTTTTGGTATGAGTCCACGTAGCAGTAACGATTGAGATGTATGTGTAGGCCTTTTCGAGTGACCCCAGTACGGGAGCATTGGGAACTTCGCTTGTTGTTGTGGTGTGGTTTGAGGACCAATCAGACCACTCGGAAACTTCTCCATCTGCAATATGCCGGATCGATGCTTTGTAACTCTGATTCTCGTTCACACAAACAGCAGCGACAAACGGGCTCGTTGCCCCTACGATGTTAAGGTATGTCTGTTCTGCGAATAGTGTGTTGTTGTACACCCTCGCTTCATATTCTCCCGCATCTGCTATTGTAATCAATAGGTATACTTTATTATCTAATCTTGATTCCGACGAGAGCGTTGGCGCAGAAGGTGTTGCAAGCGAAGGTGTCGATTGACCTTCCGGCACAGTCTGGCCGTATGTCGTCGTTGAGTCGCATACTGTCGAGTCATAAGCTGACCGATCCGCGCGGCCCGATATCTCCCAGGTGTCCTTATCCATCGAATATTCCAACGACTCAGCAACGATCAACGCACCGTCGTAATCGATCGTATAACCAGGATCACTGTGTTCTGCGACCCATGTACCAATGAGCGGGACGATAGCGGGGTTAACAACAGTAAAAGACAGCTCTTCTTGCGGAAAGGCTTTCTCCCAGTTCATTCGCCGTTTATTCCATCCTTCGTCCTCGACGATTATCGGGCTATCCAACAGCCATTCCTCTGTGTACCCATCCTCGGACGAATCGTCAATTGCAACTTCGATCATTTGCTGGTCTACGCCTTGAATCTTCATGTTCCAATACAGCAGTTCGCGGCTGAATCCCGATGAGTTCGTAAACTTCACTCGTAATCGGTTAGGGTTAATCAGATATCCCGCAGGGTTGCTATCAACGAAGTTGGAATTGTACGTAGTTGCGTCAAATACAACATCGGGGCATCCTGTGAAATCAATGTTGTTTGCGATCACTTTCAGCACAGGCATTTCGAACTCGATATAATGTTCGTTGTCTCCTACACCAACGCCGCCCGAAGGAATTGAAAACCCATTATCAATTGTCGCCAGATACAGGGTATCGATCTTGTGTGTTTTTGTGTGGCAATCAATAACCCATCGGTTATGCGCGCGAGGCGGGTATTCAAGCGCAATACCCGCCGCGTCATCTGCTCCTATTTCCACATACGGATCTGGATCGTAGATCGACGCATCCGCAATTAGACAACCCTGTTCGATAACAAGTGTGGGCGTTTCCAACCCCGGAGAGGCGTAGATTCTCCCACCAGTCGCGTCTGCAAGTTGCCGGAGAATTTCCTCGAAAGTCGTCTCCGGTTCAATGTAATAATATCCGATCTCGGGTTCGACATATGACCCAGACGCGTTCGGAGAGAACGAAACCGAAAAGTCGATCTCGTTCGCGACAAGCGTAACAATCTCGGCAAACGTTTTATCGACAAAAAGCATTCCGGCTGTTTTTTCCTTTAACTTCAAATACAGCAAGTCTTTTACCGTAACTCTAACGCTTTTGTTATCCTCGCTCCAAGAATGCCGCTCAACCTTCCCCAAAAGCAAAACGGAACCGTCGAGGAATCCTTGGTCGTTCCTGCGGGTTGATGTTATCCTGATGATCTGCCCCTTCGGATAATTCGTGTAAGCGGTTGCCTCGCTTGATTCGTGGATATCCAGCACGGCAACCGATGAACCCACAGAAGAAAAGGGGCGGGAGTAGGATACCCGCCCTGATTCGTAATAGTCTGTTACGTCTTGCCAACCACCGAAAATCTTCCGTTCTACCTTAACATCCATCAAGTACCATCTTCTTCGAGGTTAATATCGATTTTGTAATATTCTTCCCCAGAAACCAGCGTAATCGCCCGGCATCCCTTGAGGTTCATCACGCAGGTATAAGATTGCCCGTCAATCGAGGCAGATACCGTATTTTCTTCCAGCAGAGAAAAAAGGGTCTCTTTGTCAGTTTTGTCACAGTAAAATGAGATATTCCACGCGCGCCGAATCTTAACCCGCGTCCGGTAAATCTTGCCAGTAACACTGCGATTTTCGATCGTGGAATCCGTCGGTGCTTCGTCGAGATCGTCAGGATCAAATGATATAGTCGTTGTTGATCCGTTTGATATAGTCGCGTAATAGCTCATGCGAATACCTTCACCCCTTTATCCTTCCAATACCGAATAAGCGCATCAGAAAGCGTTTCAAGGCTCTTATCGTCTGTGTCAAGCACAGTATTTCCAGTAAACGTGATCGTGAAATTATTCGTGATTGGCTGATGCCAGCCAGCCGCCGTCGATCCAGACGCTTCTTCCTCTTCTTCGCTATTCCCCATCCCTGATGTTAGTTTTCCGATGTCTATATACTTCAACAACGGGATGTTTACGTAAGGGATCATATTGATAAGCGAAATAACCCCGTTGATGAGTCCGATAATCGCATTAACAACATAAGCCAACCCGACCGCCAACGCTTCGAACACAGGCATCAGCGCTTCTACAATTGGTAACAGGATTTCACCCAGTATCAACCCAAGACGATACAAGGGTTCCTGCAAACGCTCGAACGCGGGAGATAGTACCTTCATAATCCCTTCTTTGAGTGGGTTAACGATAAAGTCTTTGATCGTGTTGAATACTTTTTTCGCGAAGTTGATCAGCATATCTTGGGCTTTTGAAAAGGCTGTCGATTGCTTTTCTTGCGTTTTTTGTATACTCTCGGATAGCTTGGCATCCGCTGATTCACTTAACCCTGTGGACCCTGGAGAGACCAACGAAGACATCGAGGTGTTAAGTTCTTCAACACCTTCACTTAGGTTAATCGTCGCCTGTTCAACACCACCCAGCGCCGATATCATCGAAAACCCGTCGCCGGAAGCGAACCCTCCGCTGACATATCCACCCAGTTTGAACCCTCTGCGATTTTGTTCAAGAACATCAAACAGCGCCGGGAATCGCTTAACCATCCACGCGGGCGCTACCCATTCGCCGCCGTGTACGACTCCGGCGACTTGATCTTCAGGATATGCTCCAGTATAACCGCCGCTTTTTTTTCCCGTTAATTGTAAGTCCGGGAGATCAAGGTTCAATGCTTTAAGTTGCGCGACGAGAGCGGTTAGGTCGCCTTCTATTTTCAGCTTGTAGGTCTTGTTATCGAACGTCTCAACCAAAAAACCGCTCAAAGCCTCATAAATCGCAAGCATCTGTTCTTCGGTTTCCATCACAGCCGCGAGCGCTTCGATGTTCATCCCGAAGAGGTATTCCGCGAGATAGTTCATCCGTTCGTCCACGGTCGCCATTTTGCTCAATGTTTCGTTCAGATGATTCTGCATTTCCGGTGTGATATTGATGTCTGATATGCTCTTAATTGCTTCTGCTGCCTCCGTTGCGCTTAGGTTCATCTGTTCCATAACTGTACCCAACGAACCTGCACTGTCTGGGAGTGTGTTTTGTAGTTCGGTAACCGCAGTGGCAGCGTCTTGCACGGCTTGTCCTCTGCCGGTGATCATGTCCATAAGCTCTCGGAGTCCCGGGACACTGTCAATAAACCCATCAAACCATTCACGGATCATCTGACCCAGTTGGTTCAACCATTCAGGGATTTTTGATAATAGGTCCACAACGAGAAATGTCGCTGTGGAAACGACGACGTACAAGTCATTCAGAAATCCTTCCCCAAGGAATCCTTTGCCACTTGCAGTCTTAATCAATTCTAACGCCATACTCTGCATATATTCGTTCTGGCCTTTTGCGGCATTATATATCTCGGTTTGTAACCAGTTCAACCCGGCTTTGATCTCTGCGTCGTCTTGTACGCGGAAGCTCTCCTTAACCGCGTCCCCGACCTGCGCGATCGGATCGGCGAGCTTGTCCCCGATGAACCCTATCGCGACGGTTATCAGCAACGGCACAACAAAACCTTTCAACGCGCTGCCTTTCGCGCCCGCGAGGGACATCATCGACTGAATCGAGTTCATCAGCTTAGTTCCAGCATCAGCCGCGAGCGATATCGCAACGACGAATGTCAGCGCTTGAGCGACCTTCGTGATCATATCTGCCCACTCAGAAGAACCTAGCAAAGCGGTTAAACCATCTCTTAACCCGTTCCAGAGCGCTTCGAATTTTTCCATGTTCGTTAGCAGCAACCCTACCGCGGTCGCCATTTGCAAGATTGGGTTCGCATTAGCGCCGAACAACATTCCAAGCCCCGAAATTGTAGAATTTCCAATCTTACCTATAACCCCAATTGCAACGCTAATTCCCGTAACAGCCGCGCCCACTTCGAGCACTTGAGAAACCAACCTCGTAAACTCTGTGTTTTGAGATAATTCGATAATTTTATCTCCGATGGTTTTCAATGATTCAACAAAATCACCGAGGAAGTTTTGCCCTACCGCTGATCCTAGATCAATAAACGCGTTTTTCACACGGGAGATTTGCACGAGAAAGCCGCTTCCGGCGGCATCGGCGAGTTCTAATTGTTCGGCTGTCGTCTCCATGATCGTCTGATAAATCAGTTGCGCCTTCTCGAGTTCGTTTAATTCTGCAACGGTTTTTTCGATCCCCTGTTCATCCAACCTCATTTGCAATCGTTCATCTGTCGCGTAAATACCGAACTGCTTCAGTCCTCGTGTAAATCCCGTCATCCCGTACATGAGGCCCTGCATCGTCGTCATCATATCCCCGCCCCATATCGTGGAGAGGTTTTCGGATACAAGAACGATCTCGCCGATTTGTTCATTCGTCAAGCCCAGTTCGGACCCTAACTGTTTAGCCTTAGCTGTTACATTCGCGACAGTCGCCATTGTCTCTTCAGAACCAGAACGGACTTTTTTTATTGTTTCTTCGTAGAATGCTAATTCTTCGGCATTGCCACCTGTTGCGGCTGCCATGCGTATCATCGCCGCTTCGTAATCCCCGGCAGCTTTCAAAGATCCACCCAGCGCGCCAGTAATCGCTGTAAACGGGACCAACGCAGCTTTTCCGACTTGTTCCATCGATGTGAAAGCGCTTTTCATGCTATCCGAAAACTTTTCCAACTTCGTTTGAGCGTTTGCAACTCCTTGTGTATATTCTTTGTCGTCCAATTTTATCTTCGCGATCAATGCCGGAAGTTCTACTGCCATGTCATCACCTCCCCTTGCCCTTGTCTTTTGATTCGTCTACACGTTTCTTTTCGATCTTCGATCTCACGGCTCGATATCCCAACCAATACAGAAGTTGTCTCTTATCCATCGAGGCGATCACTTCTTCCACGTTAGGAACGTGCCAGTATTCGGCCGCAAGTTCATAAATTGCGAACTTAAGCGGGACTTCTTCTGTCTCGACCGCTTCGTCTCCACCGAATATCTCGTAAGCGCTATCGAAACTCGGCGCGGCTGATGCCGCTCAGTTCTCCAATCGCGTCGGCGATTTGGGCAAAGAACCCTATCGGAATACCTGTGCCGATCAGCGTATCGATTTTTTCGTATAGCGTGTTTCCTTCGATCGGAAATTGCGCTTGATCGATCCCGTGAATAACCATTGCGTAGGTTCTCAACCGGTCAATCTTCGCCTTCTGCTCGAGGTATTCTTCGTCTTCGTAGTTGCAAGAAAAACTCTTCGTCGCCTTGATAAACTTCTTCGGCGGTTGCGGATAAGGAAGCTCTTCGGAGATGATGTCGTTAATGTTGGATGAAAGTGAAATGATCGGTATATCAAGCACTTTATCATCTAGTTTTAACTGAAAAACAGATCGTTGATTAAACATTCCTGCGTCTTGTTTTGTGAATCCTGCCATTTTTAATCGCTCCTTTTTATACAATGTTCTCATGGTCTTCCGCGACCATTCGCACATTCTTTTTAATAACCGAATCGTCATTTCGACCTAATGATTCTATTCGACAATTTTTGAATAGTGTATGATGACACAACGTCTTAGAGCCGTTTGAATAGTCGATCACTTCAATATTGAATACCTTTTCGTTGTCTGCCAGATAGTCGAAGAGTGTCGCGATGTTTTCCTGTAAGTCCGGAATTGCGGGAATACTTCCATCACCGTATACCCACGCGTCGCCAAAGGTCCATTGCCCCAATACCCCCCGCCCGTATTCATCCAGTTGTGTCGCGTATTGATTGACTGAGTAAAAGTGATCAAGATATAGTGTGTCAAACGCTAGGGATATCTTTCTGCCAAGCACACGATGAGAATATAACTTCGATGTAAGAGGTTTTCGAGTAAACAGTTCGAGGGATAGGTTAAACGAGAAGCCCTCCGCAAAAAGAAGGGCTATCGTTTCGCCTGAATATATAACGTTAATGTAGGCATCCCTCTTTCCGTAGGAAGCCATAATCCGCCACCTTACTCGGCGGTTTCGGTTTCTGAGAAGAGTCTTTCACCAAAAGCGCCTGCGTCGTATTTCCCAAACACAATACCATTTGCTGTCAATATTGAGTATTCGTCGCCTTCCTTGAATACAACATCCCCGGGATCGAAGAAAACATTATACAGTTTGATCGTCTCTTCTAGGTCCCCGCTTACCGGATCATACAGTTTATACTCAATGTTTACCGTCGGGTACTCTTCAGGAATTCCGTCGTTAGTTACTGCCGTTGTCGCATCTGGATCACAGAGCGCGTTTTTAATATCTTTATTCACGTACTTCGAGGAAAAAGAGCATTTCCCAAATCCGTTAAATATATCATTCGCTTTCACATGATCCAGTTCTCCGGCTCGATTCTTTATCGCGATCGGTTCTGATTGTTCGGGATCATTGTAAGTAAAATCACCCTCCGGAAAGGCAAGCGCAGTCGCGGATGCCGACGCGACGCCGCTGATTATGTTTAACTCTGCATCTCTTGAGTTCTTAGTTATTGCCACTTCGTCACCTCCTAGGTCACGTCCACAAATTTTCGAACGCCGGTGTCAATCTTACCGAAGATAATACCCGTCGCGGATAAAGTGCTGTATTCACCAGATTCTTTGAATACGACTTTTCCTGGGTCGAAGAAAACATTGTATAATGTATGCGTTTCTTCCGTCGCACCTGCTTCGCTTTTGAGTATCATCTTCACGTTGACGGTTTTGTATCGCGAATTGATCTTGTCCGCCTCGATTGCCGATGTCGCCGCTGGATTACACATGAGTCCTTTTATCGTTTTATCAACATACTTAAATGTGAAGGAACATTGGCCATATCCACTAAAAGCATCATTGCTCTTAATGTGTGCCAGCGCGCCAGTCCGTTCTTTGACAACAATCGGTTCGTTTTTCTTCGGTTCGTTGTATGTGAAATCGCCTTCACAAAACGTGATAGTTGTTTCCACAGCCGACGGCGTTGTCCCATCAATTATCGATAGCACGCCATCCCGTTTGTTCTTCGTTACTGCCACTTCGTCACCTCCAATAGTTGATCCGCGCTGTCGTTACAGACTTCTTTCCGATTTCGAGGTCTAAGAATACTGTATTCAAGGCAGTTATCCGTACAACATCGCCGTTGCTGAGTGATAGCTTTTGTTTGAGCAAATCAGTTATCCTTTTAGTTAGTGTGTAAATACTGTAAGCGTTTGTCCCTCTCGAATATGCTGTTATGTGAGCCTTTAGCGTCTGTTCTTGCGCAGTAACGCCCGAGTCAGATTCGGCCCCATCATATTCGATCAGTATGTATTCGGTAAGCGTTGTAAGATCAATATCGTTGCCAAAAGAAAGACTTACAGTCGTTAAGGTGTCTTGGAACTTTTTGTTGAGGTAAGGAATAATGGCAGTCATCCAACCGCCTCCTTAATCGCTTGTACTATCATGTCGTTGAATCGTTTTTCGTTATCGTCTAAAGTCTCGGTAAAATGTAATTGCGGGTTAGTTCCGTGTGCAGCAATCCCATCTATAACGGCCATCGTGAATGGATACACGTCTTCATCGCTAATCCCAAAATCGTGCCGTTTTCGCCATGCCCATTCATAAATTGGTTGAAACGGGGGACGGTGCGGTCTTGTCCCAAACTCGATATATGGAGCATGCGCGGCTGTCGAACCAATCTCGCCTTCAAGCCCTCGCGATTTTTGATATACGCTTTGAAGCAGTTGCCCGGTGTCCGTGCTCATCTCCGAAATTCTGTCCGTGACCTGTGCTTCAAGCAATATAACAAACTTCTGGAGTGCTTTTTCGCATGCCGTTTCAACCGCAACTTTATTTTGAGCCAATGCTTCTTTGAACTGCCTTTTTGATTCTTCTGTCAACGTCATCGTAATCATTTCACAAGCTCCAGCACGTACACGTCGCGCTGGCTCCAATACTCTACGGATCGGATATTGTACGTATCCGACCCGACGATAATTTTATCTTTCCCGACTGCGGGTCTGTTGACAAGGCTCACGAAATATCCTTTGTAACTCCCTAACTGGTAACCTCTTGATATGTCTTGAGGAGCAGAAGGCACAATACATCCGTAAACAGTCGCGTCTGATGTCGTGTCAGTAACTGCTCCTGTAATAGTATTAAATGTGCCTTGCGCCGTTACCCGCCGGAACGTCATCGATGAAAAGAAACGCGGGGCGATCATGTGAAATCACCGCTCGCCCACGCCCATCTTGACCGTAACTGTAATGCTAACTGCATTATTTCGGCCTTGGTATACGTTTCGGACAAGCCGCCAACAGAATAACTTGCCCATCTCACCGGATCGCCAACGATCATTTCGTAACAGTCCGCCCGAGAAAGATCAAGCATCTTGGGTGTCATCGCAACATCTACGCCACCCACAATCGCACCGTTACGTTCTAGAACTCTTGTCAAGTCTGCATCAGCAAACATTTTTTTGTCTGTGTCTACGATCCATCCGCGCAAAGCCGTTAAGTTCGACTCTGCCATGCCGATCACCTCGTTTCTCGAGTACGCTTACCAGAATTTGAACGGATATACTTTGATACTGGTATTCGTCGCGCTTTCAAAATACATGCTGATGGTTGTGTCGCTCGCCTGAACAAATCTCCAGCTTTCCAGCGGTGGTATAACGTAATTAAGCGCCGCGGTTGTGGCGTGAATCAAAGAAATCGTCCCTTCACCGGACCCGTCATAGTCCCCGGCGCGTATCGTGAGCGTAATCGTCGGACTTGTCGCGTCAGTCGGGGCAAGCGCAACAAAGAATCCGATCTTTGAGTCTTCTTCGTACAAAAACGTCATCGTTCCACTTGCGGTTAACGATTGAGCTGTGACAGCGGTTATCGTGTTTTTGCTGATCAACGTCGGCGTAATCGTAGCGGCAATAAGCGCCACCGCTGCAAAGACAACTAATAACGAAAATGTAATCTTACGCATCTTCATCATCTCCTCATGTTCCTTTAATTGCTGATACTCTTACAAAACAGTTCGGCTGAACCACTTTCGCACCGTACACATACAAACCTTTCACAGCGTCCGCAAATCGTTTTTCCATGCGGTAAGGTTCGATTGTAGCAACCTGCCCTGCGTAAGATATCGCGCCTTTGGTTCCGGCTAAGACGTAATAAGTTGTGCTAGATGTTTTAAGGTTGTTCGATCTCTTTATTGCCATTCCAGCAACGACTGGGATCGTTCCTGTTCTCATGTAATCTTGCCATGCTTGCTTGTATTCGTCAGTCTTAAGTAATGCGGCGTGGAACCAAGGCGGGATAACAGCCCAGCGGTCAACGTCCGGCACATTCTTCGCGTCCATTTCGGCGCCGACTTCAACGAGTAAATCATAAGCGTTTTTCTCGCCAGAACCGCTTCCAACTGTATAACCTGATCCACTATTATCCAGCTTGATTCCGGCGCTCGAGTGAAATCCAGCGATCCACATATCGATCACATCGCCGATTCCATAAGCTGCCCGTTTCATCGCCTCGTCCATCAGTTTCGGCGTTGTCTGAGCCTTATCTATATCGTCAACCTGAAAATTGAATGATTTTGCTTGGTCAATGTTAAGAACCTGCTGCGCTCCGGTCAATGTTTCAGGATCGCCAAGATCTGAATTTTTCGTGTAATCAGATATCGTTACCTCTCCAATTTGGTTTATCTTTACTGTTGATCCTGCACCTTTGATGTCGCCTTCGTAGTCAGTGTTTACAAGGTCTTTGAACACAAGTTTTTTGTCAAGATGGTCTAAGAGTCTCGCAGACCATATCTCAGGAATAAAATTGTCTAATGCCACTTTTTGTCATCTCCTTTTAAGGTTTTTTGTTTAGCCCCGGTAATAATTCGGGGTTGCTGTTGAATATGTCGTTAATCTGTTTGGGTGTCATTGCCTTCAACTGTTCACGTGTTAACGCTTTCCCAGCATGACTGTTCGGAAGAAAAGACCCGCGTTCTTTGTCCCTGATCGCTGTATTCACCGATTCTTGCTTGATCTCAACAAATCGCCGAATCGCTTTTTCTCGCTTCTCTAAATCGTCAACACCTTCGAATACCTCGATCAGTTCAGCGGGAAGTTTTTCTTGCGCAAGAAGCCTCATTGTCTCAAAGTCCATTTCGCGCTTTCGTATCTCCCGTTCTTTTTCGATCAACTCTTGTTCTTTCTTTTTCGTCAATTCCTTCGCGCGGTCTTCTTCGGATAATTTTGCCATCTCAATTTCTGCCTTGAGAGAATCGAGCTGTTCCTTCCATTTTTTTTGAGCCTCGGTCACCCTCTTATCCGACTCCCGTTGCAACAACGCCTGAACTTCTTTTTCGGTAAAAGTCTTGTCAGAAACCGCCTTGTCAGAAACCGCCTTTAAATCTTCCGAACCTTCGATATTCTTCGCTGGTTCCGCTATCGGCCCCATCTTTGAATTTGAAGTGTCGGAGGTCATTGTCTGCGTGTTCTGTTCTTTTCCCTCTGCCATTTCGTTCACTCCTTTTGTTTGTCAAATAAAAAAGAGCCCGAAGGCTCTTTACTTTGGCACCGCTTGCCACCGATGCCTACACTGTATGTGCGGGTGTGAATCCATCGACTTTACCTCTTCCCAGGTGTATGGATTCCCGCGTTTCCGTTCGTCGCAGATCTCCGTCGTGCGTTCGTCGTCAGGACCAACCCAGTTATACACATATTCGTCTGGATCCCCCGTTGATCCATACGCCTCAACGATCGCCGATTGATAAACACGTTCCATCTGATCACGAATCATCATCTTCGGACGCGATTGATCGTTGCCGATCGGTTTAATACGATTGTAAGCGTCCAGATAACTCTCGCCGTTCAAGAACGAGACGTACAGCTGCGACTTGATCTTCTTGATCATGTCATCCTGATAATTGTCCATGAACGCCAATCCTGCTTGTTTCAGCCTGTCCAATTCCCTTTGTGATATCGCGTTCCAGTTAATCGCAGTTTTCAACTCGTTTTTTATTACGCCCGAAATTGTTTTTTCGTAAACTTCGACCATCACTTCTGAATACTTCCCGCGAAAATCCTTGACTTGTTCAGCGAGCATTTCACGCGCTTTTCGGAGTTTGGTTTTCATCGTCTTGGGATACATCGTGCGCCGACTGGATAATAACATTTCAAGGCTGTCAATGTACTGGAGTTGCAATGCAATAAGTTGTCTTGCAAACGCTTGCGCCGTTGACTCATGCGGAGGTATCGCGATACTCATCGGCTATCATCTGTCTTTCCTCATCGTAATCGTAACCCAAGGAATCCGCAATCGTTCTCAAAGACACAACGCCAATTCCATTCAGCGTGATCATTTCGTTCAGAATCGAGTCGGTATCTTCAGGTATCGCTTCTTCTGTCTTATATGATACATCCACGTGCTGCCCGGTTTCCATAAGTATTATCAATTCGAATATTTTTTCGAATATTCGGAAATACGTGTCTTTTAGACCGTCGATTTTTTTCTTCAGCGTCTGTAGTTTCAACTTCAAAGCATATCCCGAAGCAGTCGTGGAAATATCTTGAAGCATCAATTCGGGCATTTTGTTCTTAACGATAACTTCCAGAAGTTCAATGCGCCGCAGCATCGAATCAATAACGTTCCCTTGATATTCTAAGATACTAATGTGCCCCTCTTTGTTCGGGTTATACCAAACGTTGGCGTCTTTTTTTAATTCCGCGGAACTTGCACCTGTAACGATGATGTGCGGGTTCGCGTATCGATCTTCAATGCGAGATATTCTGCTGTGTATCGAATTGATCTCATCTACCTGTTCGAGGATCGTTTCCCATTCAGCTTCACCCTGCCAATCTTCCAAGTCAGGATTGACGGATGTTCGATTCGCAACCATAAACATCAACGGCACACCATATTGGTTAGGGATACTTGTTTCCACCTTGCCGTCTTTGAATCGCGCATATGCTTTATCAGTGAATATCTCTCGGTATTTGATCGCTTTGTTGTTAACGTACGTCACCCATTCGATATCCCATCCATCATCGAGCTTCGTAATCAATGCGCCGGACAACGGAACCGTGCCGATCCGAATCTTGCCGTCTTCGTCTTTACCGATCTTGATAGCAGTCGTGCCGAGAACCAATCCTTGAATAATTGTTTTAAGCCTCACTTGTTGCCAGTTATTGTCACGGAGAATATCTAACAAGACATCTTTTAACTCTGGGCGATCTGCGATAACGATCTCTTCCCAACCGCCCAGGATATACCCGGCGTCTAATTTAACGAGTTCTTGATTATAATTCACGATCTGCCTTGTTTGCGCGACCAGTTTACCCGTAGAATCGTACGCCAGAAACAAACCCTTGCGTCGGCAATAGTCTTCCGAGTAATTGCCGAAGAACACATCGATCAGTTCTGTAAAACTTCTCAAGCTACCACCTCACCAATCGATCCTTCCGGATCGAATTGTGTTATCGTTTCTCAAGGACTCGGTCGCGTATCGCAACGCCGCCATTGCATCGTCTTTAAAGGGCACAGGCTCTTCTAAAACGTTTCCGTCCTTATCCTCTTTGTATTTCCACGTCTGAATTTCGGCTATCGTGTTCGGACATCGGCTCGAGTCAACGTGTATTCGATGCCTCCTGAGAAAGTCGATTCCCGCCTTCACAGAGTCCGGCCCCTTTTTTGCTGGGACAACCAACATCCCGGAACGCCTGAACTCTTCGATCCTGTCTGGTTCGGCGCTGTCTGCGACGATCCTTTCGCCCGAGCTTGCTTTCGCCTTGACCGCTTGAATGAGGTCCGTGTTCGTCAGGCCTCTTTCGTATATCTCATCGAAGATGTATAACTCGCCATCCTTGATCCCCACACTGAGGAACGCGCTCGCGTGATTGAATCCGAAGTCCATTCCGTACACGACTTGATCGTAAAACCTTTTCTCTCCCGGAACACGTTCCGCAACCCAGTTTGTGAGAATAAGATTTCCAAGGACACCCCAATCCCCGAGGGCGTAGATTCGAAAGTACATCGGGTCCTTTTCTTCCAGCTCTTTCAGAACCGTTTTATACTCTTCGTCGATGAAGCGGTTATCCTCGAAGGTGGTCTTCAAAACCGAAACGTTTGGCTTTTGGAAATCGAAAAACCGCGACTTCAACCAATGAAGCGCGCTTACCGGGTTAAACGTTAACATGATCTGCTTGTAAAATTGAGTCTTTCCCCGCAAACGAAGATCCAGTTGCATGAAATCCTGTGGACTAAGTTCCGTCGCCTCTTCAACCCAGACGCTTGATATCCCGGTTATCGATTTTAGCTTCTCCGTATCATCCAACCCGGCAAACAAAATCTGGTTCCCGTTTTCACAGGTTATTGTCATGTCTGTCTTGTTATAATCGAATAATCCAGACAAGTCCCAGTCTAACTCGATCTCTTTGAATAGCGAATACGCGCTATTTCGTAAAGTCTTCGCGACTTTCCTAACTATCAAGAAACGATGCGGCCGTTGCGGCATCTCTCGAATAATCCGATACAATATCTTTTGAGCAGCAAAGACTGACTTCCCAGATCCCGCTCCTCCATACATTACAAGATATCGGTTCCTGTCTCTGTAATAAGGGATATAAACCCGGTTCGTGTAATGGACAATGTTTGTCAGGTCAACCTCAACATTACAATCGCTCATCACTCATCCTCGAGTTCATCAGGCACTTTCACAACGAACCGTCTAATCTTCGCGTCAAGGTCTATCTTGTCAGAAGGTTCGCCACGACTAACTCGTTCCAGCTTGGATGCGATGTCTAACCATTTCGCGGCATCTGCCGGAGTCAACGTCTCCGGATCGATGCTTTTCACTTTCGCTTCAACCTTCGCTATCATCAGCATCGAGACGTCGGCGTGCGTCTTATTCATTTCAAGAATTGCTTTTTCGTTTTGTTCGCGTTTTTTCTTTTCTATGTAATCGTCATAAGCCGTGACGCGCGATACCCAATTGTATTTGATACTCCAGATATGGATTTGCTGCGGACGATTAAATTTTGGGTTTTTTGATGCGGTTTTTCTATATGCTTGCGTTACCCTTTCATGCGAACGATCCCTTCCTAAATCTCGATAGATGCAAAAAGCGTAATATGCTTTCGAACTCTCACCGGTTAATCGATCCCAAACCTCACTCATGATCTCACCTTCTCTCTGATAAAACGTCCAACAAAAAAGGGCCGGGAGGCCCTTTTTCTATGAAATGCTCGAATTCTTATAATTCTCTCACTGTATCAATTTTATCATAAAGCTGGGGAATTGTCAATATGCAAAAGTATTTTTTCAAGTGAATGCCTAATACTTTTATAAATCGTTTTTTTGTCTACCCCACAAAACACCGCAATTCTCCTAAAGGAAACGGTCTTGTACTTCATGAATCCTCTTTCACAGAACACCGTTTCTTCATAAAACGATTTCGGTTTCTCAAAATCGTGGTTAATGTATCGCATAAAAACGGCCTTTAATTCGTTATTGTTAAGAATTTGCAGCCAGCCATCCACTATATCTACTACCAACCCGGCGCGATATTGTACATCAAACAACGGTAAACCTTGTACCGATTTGCTGACAAGAATATCATCAAACTTAGGGGACGCCTCTTTTTTCTCCCATGATATATCGCCTTGCTGAGAGATATAAAGATGTACAGAGTACCCAAGCAAGCGCTGAAGATAACCTTTGTATGACTGCAACCAACGAATAACATCATATTCTGTAAATCCAGATATGTCTTCTTTTGAGCGCAATCAAACCCCTCCTGCCGCTGTCACTCTCTTTTTGAGTACCGTTCGTTCGATTCATGCTGCAAACCCTCGATAACTTTCGATACCAATTCTTCGATTGTTTTTATACTTGATTCGAGCGGCAGATTTGATTCGATCAAATCGATCTCTTTGGATACCCCCGCCGGGTAATGTTTAACTCGCTGCAATAACAAACGAACGCTTTCTGTTGCCCCTTTAAGGTTCCATAGGTGGTTATCAAGGCTTCTGAATATCGTCGAAACTTCGCAAAACTGGTGTTCATCCAAACTTTCATACCTTGTCATTATGTGCCCTCCACATTTTGTGAGTTATCGGAAAATGCTTTTTAAAAATTCCTTCCATCTCTTTTGCAATACCCTTGATTTCATCCTCAGCTTTAGGATGAAGTCTTTGGCTCAAAAAGTGTTGTAATTCTCGAATATTGACTAACCAATAAAACTCGGTAACAGAACAAAACGGGAACAAGTCTCGCGCATCTTCTCGCTTTTCTCTGTTACACTCAACCTGAAATTCGTATTCACTGACCGCTTGTTTCAGATATGTTTTCGCGTACCCTTCCGGCATCATCTCTTGTAACTCCGGAAACTCCACATCCATCGGAGCGACTCTTCGCGTCGATCGCGTCAAACGGCTTGCCATTCGATATTGCAGGAATTGCGAGTGACAGGAGCGGGAACACCATACATAAAACCAAATCGAAGCGTATTCGAAGGGCGTTTGTTCGTTACCAACGATCAGTCTTCGGATAATTCGTTCAACCTCTTCGAAATTTTCGATTATAGTTTTTCCGTAACTGATCTTCGCTGCAAGGGCTATTTGTTCGTCTCCACCGTAGACCATGACAGGACTCGCACCATAACGTTTCCCATGAAAATCTCGATTGAAGTTTAGTCGCGTTTCGTCAGGATTAAAAATAGTTTCAACGGCTTCAAAATATTTGCTCATCATAACATCCTCTCGTAAGCAGCCCCAACCATTCGCCCCAGTCTTCCACAATACGTTCAACGCAAAACTTCGACCATGACTCAAGGGGATATTTCAACAAATCTTGTATGCTGACATAATCCCATGACACGATTTCATTCGAGGGTTTGAGAATTCCTTCATATCCGTAGACCAATCGCGCAATACCTAAATGAACACGATCAACATCCGATTCGTTTAACTCAATATAAATATCTCCAAGCGTCTTCCGCGGAATAACGCCAAGTTCTTCTTGTGCCTCTCTTCTCATCGCATTATTGACAGCTTCCCATCCAAACCCATCTGAAGGGTTAACATGACCACCGACACCTATAGAATATTGATCCCGAAGTCGCGTTTCTTTGCCGATCTTTGTTCGTTTGTAAATTAAAAAACGCTTAGAATCATTATTGAAAAAAATGCAGTACGGGATTATTTGTCGATAATTGTCATCTGTTTCTGCTTCTTCCCTGGAAATATATAAACTTTCAACATCGAC
>Ga0116142_10003167_pt1 | contig 16770 bp, 15 predicted proteins | sample AD_UKC033_MetaG_FD_89785 | JGI IMG/M metagenome (GOLD analysis project Ga0116142, IMG submission 89785) | Active sludge microbial communities of municipal wastewater-treating anaerobic digesters from USA - AD_UKC033_MetaG | ecosystem: Engineered > Bioreactor > Anaerobic > Digestate | place: USA... | reverse complement strand
GATGATCCCTCCGCCGATAATCACCAGATCCGCCTGGCGCGGCAAGTCATCGCCGACCGGTACGACAATCTTCGCCATACTACCCCCTTTGGTAGCACATCGGGTTACTGCAGGCACGCCTGGAGAGCCTCGCGCTGTGCCATCCATTGACGACCAGTTGGCCTGCCTGGTTCCGCCTATTCGGCCACCAGGATGCGGCCGCAATTGGTACACAGCACTAGAACCGCCGACTTGCGCGCTTCCTGCGCCTTGCCACTGGGCAGAGTCACTCTGCACCCCTGGCAAGTCTGTTTCACCAGCAGCGCCACGGCGCGCCCGCCCTTCTTGCGGGCCAGGTCTTCGTATAACGACAGCGATGCCGCATCGATGTCCACTGTCAGACCGCCGCGCTGAGCCTTTAGCTCGGCCACTCTGGCGCGCAGTTCCTGCGCCTGCCCCGTGACCGCGGACTGGCTGCTCTGCCACGCCTCTCGAACCTGGCCCAGGTGCTTTGACCTGGCCGCCAGCTCCGCCTCGGCCCCCTCGAGTGCCGCCATGGCGTGCAGTAGCTCGTCCTCGTAACGCTCCCGGGTTCGTTGCAGGTACTCGTGTTCCTGCTGCAGGCTGTTGAGCTCTTTGGGGTTGCTGATGCCGCCTCCGTAGAGTCGGGCTTCAGTGCTCTTGAGCTTGTCCGTGGTGCGGGCCAGCTCATACTCGAGTTCCTTGGCGGCTGATTTCCTGGCCGCCAGGTCCCGTTCGCCTTCGTCCACGCTCGCTTTGGCGGCGCGGAACTCGGCCGTTTCGCCCAACAGGCTTTCCTTCTCCCTGAGTCGGCTGAGCTGCTCTCTCAGTTCGAGGTCAAGCGCTTGCAGTTGATAGAGTTTGCGTCCAGGATTGCTCATTGTTCCCACCATCGCTTACGGCGCAGGATCAACACCAGAACGAGGCCGGCGAGGAATCCGCCGATGTGCGCAAAGAAGGCCACGCCGCCCGATGCCTCCGCGCCCAGGGAGGCCAGCCCGCTAAAGAGCTGCAGTACAATCCACATGCCGAGCACGACTACTGCTGGCAGCCTGACGACCCGGCCCCAGAGGCCAAAGAGAACGAGGGTTTCGACCTCGACGTGGGGGTAGAGCAGCAGGTATGCCCCCATCACGCCGGAAATGGCACCGCTGGCGCCGACCATGGGCACTTGCGAGGTCGGTTCGATGATGTACTGCCCCATTGCCGCACCTACCCCGCACAGCAGGTAGAACAGCAGGAATCGGGCACTGCCCAGGGCGGCCTCGATATTGTCGCCAAAGACCCACAGGTAGAGCATATTGCCGGCGATGTGCATGAATCCACTGTGCAGGAACATCGAGGTGATGATCGTGACAAAAGCCGCTGGTTCGAGGGTGCCAAGCCTCGCCGGGATCAATCCCCAGGTAAAGATCAGCTCACTCAGGGCCTGTTCGTTGGGGGTCAGGGCTTCGACAGCAAACACTGCGACATTGATGAGTATGAGGGCAATGGTGATCAGGGGAAACCGACGCCTGGGGTTGAGATCGCGCAAGGGAATCAATTGCGTTACCCTCCACTGTCGAACTTGGCCCATCTTACCACAGCCCGGCCCAGGCTCCAAGTGACCAACAGCCGATTGAACGTTTCACCCCGCCTGATGTACAATCCGCCGCAATGAGACGCCAACACATTTGGACCATCGGCTGCCAGATGAACGATGCCGACGCACAAAAGGTGAGGGAGGCCCTGGCCTCGCTCGGCTATGAGGCGAGCGCCCCGGCTGACGAAGCGGATGTGGTCGTCCTCGTCACCTGTGTCGTGCGCCAGGCCGCCGAAGACAAGGCGGTGGCGCGCATCGACTCCCTGAAAGGCCACAAGCAGCTCCACCCTGACTCGCTGGTCCTGGTCATGGGCTGCCTGGTCGACGATGCCGAAACCCTGGGGCGGCGTTTCCCCTGGGTTGACGCCTTCTTCCGTCCCTCTGACATTCGCGGGCTGGCCGAGTTCGTCCGTCAGCGCAGCCTCGCCGAACCAGACCAGCCGGCTCCCCCCTTCCCTTCGCCAGTGTCTGTCTCCATTCCCATTTCTCTCGGCTGTGATCATCACTGCACCTACTGCATCGTTCGCCTCCGTCGGGGCTGCCAGCAGAGCCGCCCTGCCGGTGACATCCTCGCTGATGCGGTGAGTGCGGTGGGCAAAGGCGCGCGTGAGATCGTGCTGCTGGGCCAGAACGTGGATGCCTACGGGCACGACTTGCCCGAGCAAGGCGTCGACCTGGCGACGCTTCTCTCCATGGTCAACAGTATTGACGGCCTGCTGCGGCTGCGCTTCCTGACTTCTCACCCGGCCGAGATGAGCGTCTCGCTCATCGATGCCGTGGCTCGCCTGGAGCGGGTCTGTCCGCATTTTGAGCTGCCAGTACAGTCGGGTGACGACACGGTGCTGCGTCGGATGGGCCGGGGCTACACCGCGGCTCAGTATTCGGCTCTGGTAGGCGAGATTCGCGCCCGTGTTCCGGGTTGCAGCATTGCCACAGACGTCATCGTTGGCTTCCCCGGTGAGACCGAGGCGCAGTTCGCGGCCACTTATGACCTCGTGGCAACCGAGCGCCTCGATACCGTGCACCTGGCCAGGTACTCACCCCGCCCCGGCACGCCGGCCGCACTGCTGCCCGATGATGTGCCCGAGCCGGTCAAGGAGCGCCGCCGCCTCGCATTGGAAAAGCTTCAGGCCCGCATCTCGCAGGAAATCAACTCGACGTATCTGGGACGGACGGTGGAAGTCCTCGTCGAAGGCAAGCGCCGCGGCCGCTGGCAGGGCCGCTCCGGTACGAACAAACTGGTGTTCTTCGATGCCGATGGTGAATGGACAGGCAGGATGGTGCAGGTGGAGATCATCAGGGCCGGAGCCTGGTCGCTGCGCGGAATGGTCAGGGGTTAGGAGGATGACGGTGAAGACGCGTACGAACTCGATGCGAGTGCTCGAATCCCTGCACGTCGCCTACGAGGCCTTTGAGTTCTCCTCGGAGGTCCGCTCGGCAGATGACGCCGCAAAGGCGATGGGAGCGCCCATTCAGCAGGTGTTCAAGACCCTGGTGGTGCTCCGGGAGCGGGGTCACGCCTTGCTGGTGATGCTGCCAGGCGACCGGGCACTGGATCTCAAGCTGCTGGCCCAGGCCAGCGGCGACAAGAAGCTGCATATGGCCTCGCACAAGGAGGCCGAGGACCTGACCGGCCTCGAGGTGGGGGGCATCTCGGCCATTGCCCTGCTCAACAAGGGCTTTGAAGTCTATGCCGACGAGACGCTGGCCAGCATCGAGCACGTCTATGTAAGCGCTGGCGCACGCGGTGTCAACCTGCGGCTCAAGCCGCAGGATCTCATTCGCGTCACTCACGCCCGGCTGGCACCGATTTCCGCTCCCCTGCTGCAAGCTGGCAAATGAGTCACGCCTGTTCCGGCGTGACCTCGCTCGCCCCGTCTGCCGCCTGGCAGATGTAGGTCTCACCCTGGATGCGGGTGGCGGCACGGTACCTGGCCAGCACTGCCGGCACCCAGTCGCCCAGCAGTGCAGTTTGGACGAGCGCTACCGCGCAGCCACCGAATCCGGCGCCGGTCATCCTCGCGCCGATGGTGCCCTGCGTTCCCTGCGCCGCCTCTGCCATTGCGTCGAGCTCGGTACAGCTCACTGCGTAATCGTCGCGCAGACTGAGGTGAGACAGGGCCATCTGCCGGCCGACCTCGGCCAGGTCGCCGCGGCGCAGCGAGTCGACCATTCTCACCACGCGTTCGTTCTCCGTCACAACGTGTCGGCACCGCTTCAAGATCAACTCGGGGAGATCGTTGGCATATGCTTCGAGCTGCCGCAGCGTAACATCGCGCAACGCCCTGACCTGTGGCAGGCGCTTGCTCAGCAGAGCGACGCCGCGCTCGCACTCGCGCCGCCGTTCGTTGTACTTGGAATCCACTAGCCCGCGTCGCTTCCTGGTGTCACAGACCACAACGGAAATGCCCTCCGGTATGGGGATGTGCTCATAGCCGAGCGAGCGACAATCGATTAACAGGGCGTGGCCCGAGCGTCCAAGCGTGGAGATGAACTGATCCATAATCCCGCACTGTACGCCCACGAACTCGCGCTCTGCCTGCTGGCAGATGAGCGCCAGGTCCACATCATCGAGCTCGAGCTCGGCTACGCTGCGCCAGGCCGCAGCCGCCGCCACCTCCAGGGCGGCCGACGACGAAAGACCGGCCCCCATGGGCACATCCCCGGCAACCACAGCATCCAGACCGCACAGGTGAAACCCCCGTGACTGCAGCACCAGCGCCACGCCCCGGATGTAGTTGCTCCAGGAGGCGCCGGGGTCGGACACGATAGCCTGGAGGTCAAAGGCCGTTGATTGCCGGAACTGGTCGGAGTAGAGGCGAACCAGTTGGTCAGGTCGCCGGCGCACCGCCAGAATCGCCTGCCGATTGATGGCTGCAGGCAAGACGAAGCCGTCGTTATAGTCTGTGTGCTCGCCAATCAGGTTGACCCTGCCCGGGGCGCGGAAACAGCGTGGCTTCCCGCCGCCATACTGCCGGGCAAAGCTGGCGAATACCCGCTTGACGAGTTCCTCGTTGTTCATGCTGCGCCTGCTCCCTTTCACAACGGGCAGTATACCATCGGCCACATCGCTGCTACAAGGGCGCGCATTTGCCCGGACAGGGCTCCGGCCCTACAATCGATCGCTGTGGGAACGATGACAAACCGGCACTGTTCAGCCGCACTGTCTACACTGGAGGAACAACTTGCGCTTGCCCCGTCTGTCGCGGTGGACCCTGATCGTCCTTGCACTGGTGCTGCTCTCGGCTGGTCTTTTGCGCGTCCAAAGCGGCGAGCGGCCTGACCGCCTGGACTCGACGCTGCGCATGCTCGCCGCACTGCGAGGGCACAGCGGGCTGCCCGAGTCCCTCCAGGGGCACCTCAAGGATTCGCGGATCCCCGTCACCATCCGTTTCCAGCGCGGCGCCCAGCCGCGTTCGGAGGACAGGGCCCATCTGGCCGAGGCACTGGGTGTCGACTGGAGCTCTGCTCCCGTCTCGTTTGACCGCGTCCACGCCGTTGAGGTGCCCTGGGAGTCGTTGGCACGCCTGGCCGATTGGCCGGGCATCGAACGCGTCGACAGTGTGTGGAAACCTGCCGTGGCCGGTGCGCTGGACCTCAGCGCCCCCGAGGTCGGCGCGGACGCTGCCTGGGCCATGGTCGATGCTGCCGGCCGTCCCATCATTGGCGAGGGAATCACCGTTGCCCTGTTCGACACCGGCATCGATGTCTACCACCCCGACTTTTGGCGCGACGATGGTGCGACCTATGGCTGGCTCGACGTCAACCACAATGGGACCCTGGACCCGGGGATCGATTGCATCGACCTCAACGCTAACGGCGAGGCCGACTCGGGCGAGCTGCTTCGTGTTGTGCGAGCGACCTCTGAGGCTGGCGATGAGGTCCCCGGCACTGTTCACGCGGGCTATGTGCCTTCCGTGGACTGGCTGTACATCGATGCCAACAATAACGCGCAGCGCGACGTGGGTGCCAGCGCGGGATTCACCGAGACGCACTCGGCGTTCGGCGAAACAATCCTGCTTGGTCGCGACCTGAACCACGACTCGACCATTGGTATCAGCGAGACTCTCGTCGCTCTTGGAAGCAGCAAGGTCCAGGCGGTGCTGGGCGCGAGCGGCATCGAATACCGCCGCGGCGTCAACCTGATCGACTCGCCGTCCGACCGGTCTGGCCACGGCACCCAGGCCGCCAGCATCGTCGCCGGTGGACAGGTCGGCCTGCGACGCTACGTGGGAATAGCACCTGGCGCCAGCCTGTTGGTCGCCGATTGCTGGACCAACGAACCGTCAGTCTACATCCCCTGGGCCGAGCGGAACGGCGCCCGAGTCATGCTCTACGAATTCGGTAGCTGGGTTCAGGAGTTCCTGGATGGTTCCTCCAACCTGGAGCAGATGCTCGACGCCGAATCGGCCAGAGGGATCGTTCAGGTGGCCCCTGCCGGCAACCTGGCCAACGGCGCCAAACACGCGCACCTCGTCCTAGGTACAGCCGGCTCGCACCAGGTCCGGCTGATGGTTCCCCTGGGTCAGCCAACTACCCAGGTATGGGTGAGCATTCTCTGGCACCGCTGGGATTCGGGTCTGCGCGTCGAGCTGGTCTCGCCTGGTGGGTCGGTTGTGCAGCTACCCGGAAACGACACGGTTACCCCCCTGGCCGGGCACATCGTCATTAGCTCGCGCGACCACTCTCCCCGGGACACAGTGCGCTTTGACATTGGGCTCTTTGGCGACGGCACTCCGGTCGATGCTGGCATCTGGACGTTGCGCCTCACCAACCGTCTCAGCTACGGGCTGAATGTGAACCTGTATCTCACCGACCAGGATCGCAACTGGGAGGGCGGCGTGGTCTTTATGGATAGCGTGGACGCGTTCTACACGGTCACTTCACCGGCCACCGCTGACAGTGCCATCGCCGTGGCCTCCTACAGCACTCGCGGCAGGGGCGGCGACCCGGTTGGCGTGCGCTCTCAGTTCAGCGGTGTCGGGCCGCGGCTGGACGGAGAACCAGCTATCGCTCTGGCCGCGCCCGGCCATTTCGCCGACGTCGCCACTGCTTCGTCGCGCTCCGTGGAAGGCGGTTCCTTCGGTCAGTACCGTTGGTTTGGCGGCACGAGTGCTGCCGCCGCCCACGTCGCGGGAGCAGTGGCCCTGGTGCGACAGGCCTACCCCTACTTGCGACCAGAGGCAGTCGGCGAGTGGCTGCGTAATTCGGCGCGAGCGGATCTGCAGACCGGCGTCGTGCCGAACGAGCGGTGGGGCAGTGGCAAACTGGACGTGGGTGCGGCTCTCGGGGCGATTCCCACGCCCACCGCCACGCCCGCGGCCAGGCTGCACCTGCCGCTTGTCCTCCGGAAGAGGCCCTAGCCCGGCATTTGCCGCCGTCGGGCCGGACGGCTAGAATTGGCTGGCGCGGTTCAGTGACCGCAGCGCGAAAGGAAGGCGAATGGTAAAAGCTGAGCAGATTCGTAAGGCAATCATCCCTGTTGGTGGACTCGGCACCAGACTGTTGCCTGCAACCAAGGCGCTGCCTAAGGAGCTCCTGCCTGTCGGTCGGCGCCCGATGGTGCAGTATGTGGTGGAGGAAATGCGCGCTGCGGGCCTGGAGAACATCTGCTTTGTCACGGGGCGCAAAAAGGCCCTCATCCAGGAGCACTTTGACCACGACCCCGAACTGGTCCGCTATCTGCAAGACAAACGCAGCGACGGCCTGCTGGCAGAGCTGGCCTACCTGGAATCGGGCCTGCATCTCACCTACATCAGGCAGGGCGGACCCCAGGGTGTCGCCGACGCATTGAGTCTGGCCGAGGATTGGGTCGGCGGCAGCGCCTTTGTGGCGGCACTGGGCGACTCGATCATCTGCGAGTCAGATATGGGCGCGCTATTGCGCAGCATGATCACCGAACACCAGAAGGGCGGCATAGCCGCCGTCATTGCGGTGGAGCCTGATACTCGAGATCGCTCGCGACACCATAGTCTGGTGGTGCCAGCAGACAGCGAGAGCGTGACCGGCGGCGCCTTCGAGGTGGCGCAGATCGTCGACAAGCAGCGGGCTTCTGACACCAAACGTGACTGGACCATCGCCGCGCGCTACGTTTTTGGCCCGGCCATCTTCGAGGCCATCCGCTGCACTCGCCCGGCCCGCAGCGGCGAACTGCAGTTGGTCGATGCGCTGCGCATGCTGCTTCGTCAGGGCGAAAGGGTGCGGGCGGTTTGCCTCAAACCCAGCCAGCGCCATCACGACATTGGCAACTTTGATGGCTACTTCCGTGCCTGTATCGAGTTCGCCCTTGCGGACGACGAGCTGGGCCCCGAAATGCGCGAGTACGTTCAGGACTGCCTGCAGCGCACGTCCGCCTGCGGTGAGGATTCGTAAGGCATGGCTGCGCCCTGCCAGATGAGGAGCGAATTCTAACCTTGTCTCAAGTGACTCCTGCGCCGTTGGCCGGGACCGACCTGGCCCATCAGCTGGCCAGCTCCATCGAGTCGGTCCTGAGCGTCGAACGGGTGATAACCAGTGCGCGAGCCCCCGCTCGCATCGAGCTGTACGGACAACTCTTGACCGATCCCGAGCGCGCTTACGGTGAGATGGCGGCGCGATTTGCCGAGCTGGGCTGCACCCCGGTCCTGCGCCGGAGCGGCGGTGGTGTGGTAGTCATCGCCCTCCCGAAGGTTGCTGCCCGACCGTCCTCGCGCGATGCAGGTGCCCTGGTTTCGTTTGGCCTGACGGTCATTTCTGTCCTGTACGCCGGTGGTTTGTTGCAGGCCACCGACTGGCTGTGGCCCTTTCAGCATCCGCTGGCCGGCGTGCCCTTCGCCGTTGGCCTGCTCGGCGTGCTGGTCGCTCACGAACTGGGGCACTATCTGGTATCGCGCCGCCTCGGGGTCGCCACCAGCCTGCCCTTCTTCATCCCCATGCCCGTGTTGAGCCTCTTTGGGACTATGGGTGCCATCATCCGCACTCGCGAGCCGATGCGCAACCGCAGGCAGGTTTTGGCCATCGGCGCCGCCGGGCCGCTGTCCGGGCTGATCGTAGCCGTTCCGCTCCTGCTGCTCGGCCTGCTTCGTTCCGAGGTGCAGCCGATCCTCAACACTCCTGGCTCGCTGATGGAGGGCAACTTTGCCCTCTATGCCCTGCTCAAGTTCCTGGTCTTTGGGCGCTTCTTGCCTTCCGGCGGTTACGATGTGTTCCTCGCTCCGGTCGCTTTCGGTGCCTGGGCAGCTCTCTTTATTACCGGTATCAACCTGACGCCGGCAGGCCAGCTCGATGGAGGACACGTAGCCTACGCGCTGTTGGGCCACAATGCCCGCTGGCTCAGCCGCCTTATGGTAGCTGCGGCCGTTGCCCTCGGCTTTGTCTGGTCTGGTTGGTGGACGTTCGCCGTGGTCCTGGTGCTGCTCGGCCAGCACCACGCTGAGCCGCTGGATGACCTCACGCCGCTGCGCACCCGCGAAAAGCTCCTGGCAGTTGCCGTGCTCGTCCTGTTCTTGCTGCTCTTTACTCCCGTGCCCATCACGGTCTTTTAGCAGCCGTCTGTCTGAGCGATGACGCTCAAGGAGTCAAGCGATGATAGTCAAGACCCCGTCGAGCAACCCCGCCCGGGTCAATGTGCGCTTTGAATTGCCGCCGGCGATCTGGGCGGACTCGGTTTTCCTGGTCGGCGATTTCAACCAGTGGAACGAAGCGTCTCATCCGATGACCCGGGGGCGCAACGATCCCACCTGGAGCATCTCGCTGGAACTCGACCGCGACAAGACCTACGAGTTCCGCTACCTGGTCAACGGCCGGGAGTGGCACAACGACTGGAACGCCGACGGCTACGCGCCCAATCCCTATGGCGGCACGAACTCGGTGGTCTCAACGGTCGGTGCTCCCACAGTCCAGCGGAAGCGTTCCTAACTTGCTATGCCGCCTCGCCCATCCCAACCGGCCATGCGCCTCAGTCCCATCGGGGTGATCGAGAACGACTTTCTGGACAGCGTGCCCCAGGGCTGGGAGTCGGCCATTCATCGACTGGTGCTGCGGCCAGAGTGGGCACCGGCGCTGGAGGGCATCGAGGCATTCTCCCACGTCCACGTCCTCTTCTGGCTGAGCAAGATCCGTCCCCCGATTCAGGTGCACGTTCATCCTATGAATCGCCAGGATCTGCCCGAGGTGGGCATCTTTGCTACCCGCACGCCACGTAGGCCGAATCCCATTGGGCTGCAGGTCTGTCCGCTGGTGGCCCGAGAGGGAAATGTCCTGGTCGTACGCATGCTGGATGCGCTTAACGGCACGCCGCTCCTGGATGTCAAGCCGTACCTGCCCGACGGGGATGCCTATCCGCAGGCTCGCGTGGCCCAGTGGGTAGCACGTCTGTGGAACGACCCTGACCGGACGACCAACCGCTAGTCCGCGCGGGCGTGCCTTGCTCGAATCAGCTTCCTGGCCTGTTCGCGCGTCGAGACCCGGCCCATGGCCTGCTCCTCGCGGATCTCGCGCAGCACAGCACCTACCACCGGACCCTGCTCCACACCAAGCCATTCCATCACGTCTGCACCGGTGGCGATGGTCGGCGGGGTCACCAGCTGCTCCGGGTGCAGAAAGTAGTGCCCCAGAATCTCAGAAGCCAGCCGGCTCAGGCTCTCGCCGTTGGGCCTTTGCTTGCCTGGCAGGATGGGCTGGCTGGCCCGGGCCAGCAGCAGCGGCTCGATGGGGCCGGCAATGGCTCGCTGAAAGTAGCGGTAGAGGTCGCGGCGGTCCCACATGCCTTTCGCCGCCAGGCGCAACAGCCCCTGCGCGTTGGCCACCGTCGAACGCGCCAGGTTCACTTCCTGCGCGGAGAAATGGAATCTCTCTGTGATCTCGGCCGCAGGATCGCCTGAGACGTTGCCTCCGCTCTCGTGGGCCTGGCTCTCGGAGTGTGCGGCGTCGACATCATCGATTCGCTGAAGGAGTGCCGCCCAGCGGAGCAAGAGACCGCGCGTGCGTTGGTCGCAGATGGCGGTTTCCAGATACCGCGCCAGCTCGACCGAGAACGGTCCCAGCACCCTCTCTTCTTCGGCCAGCCAGTTGCCTTGCGTCTCGAGACGTTCAATGCCCGTCAGCACGGCCAGGGTCCACTCAAGCTGACTGGCGGCGCCCCTTTCTGGCGAGGACGGTGACCCCGCCAGCAGGGCCACTTCTGGCAGTGCCGACGCGAGCAGGCCGAGCGTGTGCAGCCTCAAGACGTGGTTCGCCACGCCGGCGGTGGCCAGGATCTGCAAGAGCTCGTAGCGTATCCGCTCCGGTGAGGAGTTGGGCAGCAGGCTGGCGTCTCTCCTGATCCAGGCCTCTGTTTGCGGTTCAATCCTGAAGCGCAGCACTGCCTCCAGCCGCACCGCTCGCAGCAGCCGGACTGGATCGTGCCGAAACGCCTCCTCCGAGGTCGCGCGGACCACTCTCGCCTCGAGGTCTTGGCGCCCGTGACACGGATCGATCAGCCGTGGCTCGGCAAGTGCTACATCCGCCAGACGCACTGCCATGGCGTTGATGGTCAGATCCCTGGCTTTGAGATCGCTGATTATGTCACCACCACGCAGGCTGGCCAGGTCGACGACGAGGCCGCTTTCCTGGTAGAGGATGCGCGCCGCATCCGTGTCGTCATCGAGGATGTAGAACGCTCCTCCCGTGGCGTTGGCAATGCCCCTGGCCAGGCGTATCGCCCCACGAGCGACGCACAGGTCGACATCGCGGCCCTCGCGGCCCAGCAGCCAATCGCGAATGCGCCCTCCGGCCAGATAGAGGCCCGGATACTCTGCCGCAATGCGCGCGAGCAGGCTGCTCAGCGACGGATCCGAGATCAGGGCAGGCCTAGGCATCGTCGTGCCTCAGGCTCAGTGCCAGATGCTGCAAAGCGATGATCGTCTTGGCGTCGCGTATCTTGCCCTCTTGAACCCGGAGCAGCGCCTCGGCCAATGGCATTTCGTGTATTCGAATGCTCTCGCCGTCGCCCACTCCCCCGCCGCTGCCGATCCTGTCCTGCGGCTTGACCCAGGCGATGTAGAGCCAGATGCGCTCGGTGCAGGCGCCCGGGCTGACGTAAAAGCAGCCCACTGGCTCGAGCTGTTGCAGCGAAAAACCCGCCTCCTCGACCACTTCACATCGCGCCACGTCCTCGGGGGCGCGACCCTCCTCTATCGTGCCGGCGACGACCTCGAGCAGCGTTCCATTTCCCTCCTCCCGGAGGTACGCCGGCAAGCGAAACTGCTCGACCAGCACAACCGTCCGTCCCTCGCTATCGTATAGCAACACGGCCGCTGAGTCACCCCGTTCGAACACCAGCCTCTCCACAGGCCGGGTCATGGTGCCGTCATAGCGCTGAAAGCGCAGAGCGTACGAATCGAGCTTGAAGAACCCGTCGTACTCGCGATGCTTCCCGGTGAACTCGACCCTCATTCATCCTCCCACAAAAAGACCCGGTGCCTGCCTCCGACCGGGTCTCGAGCTGCAGTCTCCCGCCTGCTCACTGCAGTGCTGCTGCCCGCGCCGCCGTCAGCCCCGCGTGCAGTGCCTTGAGATTGACCTCCGCCGTCCCTTCCGGAGACCTGGCCCGCACGGCGCTCTCCGCTGCGGCGTCGGACACGGCGCCCGAAATCCCCACGATGACTCCCAGGGCCACGACGTTGGCCGTAACCAGCCGCCCGGTGGACTCCTCTGCCAGTCTGGTGATGGGCACGGCGTACACCCTGCCCGGCGGCGCGATGCTCACGTGGGTCGAGTCAACCACCAGCACTCCGTCTGGCTTCAGCCGGCTGGCGTACTTGTCGCAAGCGTCCTGATTCATCGCTACGAGCAGGTCCGGACGAACTACCTTGGGATAATCGATCTCCTGGTCGCTGATGACTACTTCGGACCTGGTCAGTCCCCCCCTGGCCTCGGGGCCGTAGGAGGCCGACTGGGCGACAAAGCGGCCGTCATAGGTCGCCGCCGCGTCGGCCAGGATGATTGCTGCGAGTACTACCCCTTGCCCGCCTTCACCGGCCAGTTCAACTTCAAAAGGCAGTCTCATGCCGGTGCTGCTTCCGTTGCGCCGCTCGCAAACGCCACGCAGATGGACTGCTCGCAAGAGAGGTCGGCCAGGCGGTTCATTGTGGCGTCGTAGGCGGCCCTGGCCTCAGCCACAGCAGCGAGCGAGCCGGCCAGGTCGGCCTCCCCGAGCTTTTCTTCGCTTCGCCATTCCCTTTGGAATGCCCAGGCTACCAGCGCTATCAGCAGGGCAATCGCTCCCCCATACAGGCGTTCGTCAGACTGCAGGGCGAACAGCGCCAGAAAGCCAGCCGCAGCGCACAGCAGGCCCGAAACATAGGTGCAGTTCTGCGAACCAGCGATCACCCGCTGCAGCCCGAGTCGCCCTCGCCAGTAGGCGGTAGAGGTGGCATCTACTTCGGCCTGTCTCAACTGCAGCTCCTCCTGGGCGTCCGAGACCTGGAGGGCCAGGCTCTTGGCTCGCTCTCCCGGGCTGGTGGCGGCCAGCTCGAGAAAGGCCGGGCCTGGCATCTCGAGGCTGGCTTGCCCTGCTTCGTCACATCGGATTACCAGGTTGCTCCCGCAGCAGGCACACTGCACAAAACGGCGGGGGCCCGAAAAGCAAACTTGACCCTGACACTGGGGGCATAGCACAACTTGCTCGGTCATGGGCGGCACCTCTTCTCCCGTTCAGAAGCTCCCGTGTGATCGCGCAAACCAATTCCGTGCACGGTTCAATTGTAGCACAACCCGCCAGAGCCCGCAACCAGCGCTGGCCCTGAGGCTGGCACTGGTTGCCGAGTCACGCGGCTCAAGCTCTGCCCTGCTGCTCTCCTCGTAGGGCCAGGTGTCTGTATTATGTCACCGATGGCTCTTGGTCGGATGACCCCGGAGCGCATTTGTCTTCCATCAGGTCGATGTTGACCACCATCCTACTTGGCTCTATACTCGTGGCCAGCCAAGTCACGGCCGATTCTACCGCAGCGCGCTGCGGGAGGCCATATCCACTCCCCATCTTTGGCGCGCTGCCTCGAGCGGCGTGGAGAAGGATCGTGCGCATGAGCAACCAGCCGGACCTTGCCGACAGCGGCATCTCTACGGTACCAGGAGGCAATCTGCTCGAGGACCGCGGCACTCCCCCACCGTCGCTGCCCTGGTCAAAGCGGGAGTTGGTGGCGGTGGGCGTTAGCGGCCTTGCCTCCATGTTTGTCCTGACCTTCGCCCTCACTGCTGCGCTGGCAGTGCTTCAGTCACGCCTGTCGGCGCCACTCCCCAAGCAGGTCACCGGCGCGATCACCCTCATCGGTGAACTGGGCCTGCTGCTGCCGGTGTGGTGGTTTGGTCTGCGCCGGCATGGGCTGGGCTGGTCCAGCGTAGGCTTCAGGCCCTTCAATATGGTGCGTGGCCTGGTCCTGGGATGCGCGGCGTGGGCACTGGCAATGACCGGCACCGTCATCTGGTCGCTGGTGCTCAGCCTTTTCAATCTGCGTACCCAACCCAACATGCTGCCCCTTTTTGGCGGCGGAATCGGCGGGCTCGTTGCTGCCCTCCTGGCCGGCGGTCTGGTCGGACCCTTTGCCGAGGAGGTCTTCTTCCGCGGCTACCTGTTCGCCGGTATGAGGCAGCATCTGAGCCTGAAGTGGGCGCTGCTGCTCAACGGCTTGATCTTTGCGCTGATTCACATCCTGCCGACCTCCTACCCGCCCATCTTCTTGCTCGGCGTGCTGTTCGCCGGGCTGCTCGAGCTAACCGGCTCCCTGTGGCCGGCCATCTTTGTTCACTCCTTCATCAACAGCCTGTCCTTCCTGCTGCTCTATGTGGGCGAGCGACTGGCGCTCTAGACTGACGTCGCCGCTTCCGTGCGCCCGTGGGAACAGCGGCCGCGCGCACGTCGTCCACTGATCGAGTACCATGCCCAAGAAGATGCTTACCAGATCACGTCTGGCTCTGCTCCTCACCGGCGCACTCGTCGTCGTCGGTGGAGCGGTCTATCTGTGGCTGCTCCGCGACCTGCCAGATCCCCGGCAGGTATCCAGCGCGGGAATCGCCCCCAGCACGATCATCTATGATCGACGCGGTCGGGTGCTGTACGAGATTCTCGACCCCAATCTGGGCCGGCACCAGCCGGTGTCCTTCGAGTCGATCCCCTTGTGGCTGCGTGAGGCTACAGTCGCTACGGAAGATGCCAGTTTTTACGCCAATCCCGGTGTGGACGCGCGGGCCATCCTGCGCGCTCTCTGGATCAACCTGCGCGGCGGTGAGGTGCTCTCCGGGGGCAGTACCATCACCCAGCAGTTGGCACGCTATCTGCTTCTGAGTCCTGAGGAACGCGCCCCGCGAACCCTGCGGCGCAAGCTGCGCGAGTCCATCCTCGCCTTCCGGCTGGCCAGGACGCTGAGCAAGGAGCGCATTCTCGAGCTTTACGTGAACCAGATCTACTACGGCAACTTGGCCTACGGCGTGGAAGCAGCCTCTCGCACCTACTTTGGCAAGCCGGTTCAGGATCTGGACCTGGCTGAGTGTGCCCTCATCGCCGGGCTTCCTCAAGCGCCGGCCCTCTACGACCCCTTGAGGGACCCGGCCGCCGCACAGGCTCGTCAGGCGGTGGTCCTGGGGCTATTGGTCAAACAGGGTTTGCTTGCGCCTCAGGAGGCAGAGCAGGCGGCGAACGAGCAGCTCCATTATGCGGCCACGCCGTTTCCCATTCGGGCTCCGCACTTTGTAATGTACGTCTGGGGGTTGCTGCGCCAGGAGTTTGGGGATGAGCAGATCTACCGGCTCGGCCTGCGGGTGCACACCACGCTGGACGTGGACCTCCAGGCCCGCGTGGAATCCCTCGCGCGCTACCACCTGAGCCAGCTCTCTGTGGCGCAGGTGAACGAGCCAGCGCACAACGTCACCGACGCCGCGGTGGTAGCCATCGACCCGCGCAACGGGCAGATTCTGGCCATGCTGGGCAGCCCGGACTACTTTGACTTGCGCATCAGCGGGGCAGTCAACGTCGCCCTGATGCCCCGGCAGCCGGGCTCGGCCATCAAACCGGTGACCTATGCCGCGGCATTCAGCAACGATCCCACCTGGACGCCGGCCACGATGGTACTGGACATCGAGTCGGCCTTTACCACGCGCGAAGGCGCTACCTACGTTCCGGTAAACTATGATCGTGTCTACCACGGCCCGGTGCTCCTGCGGGAGGCGCTCGGCTCGTCGCTGAATGTGGTTGCGGTCAAGACCCTCGATCACGTTGGCGTTCCGCAGGTCGTGAATCTGGCACAGCGGATGGGCCTCTCTACGCTTACCGACCCGCAACGCTACGGTCTGTCTCTCACGCTCGGCGGTGGTGAGGTCAGGCTGCTTGACCTCACGGCAGCCTACGCGGCCTTTGCGTCTGGCGGCCTGAGGGTTGACCCGGTGGCCATCACGCGCGTGGAGGCCGCTTCCGGCGCTGTGCTCTGGCAGGCGGGTACGCCGGCTCGCGCTCGCGTCCTCGATGAGAAGATTGCTTTCTGGATCACGGACATCCTGGCCGACGACGAGGCGAGAATCCCTGCCTTTGGCGAAGATAGCGCACTCGTGCTGGATCGACCCGCTGCCGCCAAGACAGGAACTACTACCGACTGGCGAGACAACTGGACCGTGGGCTACACGCCGCAGCTCGTGGTGGGCGTGTGGACGGGCAACGCGGACAACTCGCCCATGGTCGATGTGTCCGGGATCAGCGGGGCCGCTCCGCTCTGGCATGATGTCATGCTCGAGGCACTGAAGGGCCAGGCAGTGCTGCCTTTCGACGTACCTCAGGGGATGGTCAGGGAGACCGTGTGCGCCGAGTCAGGGGCGCTTCCGGGGCCGTGGTGTCCCGTTCGCCAGGAGTGGTTCATCGAGGGACACGGCCCGACTGCGACCTGCACAATGCATCGCCGGGTCGAGGTCGACTCACGCACTGGCGAGCTGGCCTCGCCTGATACCCGGCCCGAGTACCTGCGCCGACAGGTTGGGGTCTTTTTGCCAGCAGAAGCGGCCGACTGGGTGGCCGAGCAGCAGTACCGCGTGGGGGTTTACTACTTCATCGACCGGACGAGTCCGGCCGGCGGCTCTGCGAAACCGGCGCCGGCGGTCGTCCTGGTTAGCCCTCGGGCCGGCACCACTTACCGGATGGTATCCTCTGTTCCGGAAGACTCACAACGCATCGAGGTGCGCGCCCAGGT
>Ga0116142_10003164_pt1 | contig 16795 bp, 13 predicted proteins | sample AD_UKC033_MetaG_FD_89785 | JGI IMG/M metagenome (GOLD analysis project Ga0116142, IMG submission 89785) | Active sludge microbial communities of municipal wastewater-treating anaerobic digesters from USA - AD_UKC033_MetaG | ecosystem: Engineered > Bioreactor > Anaerobic > Digestate | place: USA... | reverse complement strand
GGTTAATTGAAACCTTACTTAAACATCCAAAGATAAAAGCAGTGCGCAGAATAGGGCTGCTCTTTGCATTTGATTTTGAGAATGATGAACTAGTGAACCGAATCGTGAATTACGCAAAACAAAACGGAGTAATTTGCTATTGGTTTCTTTCGAATCCGTATAGTTTCAGAATTGCACCTCCCCTTACCATTACCGAATCAGAAATAAGAAAAGCCTGTCAGGTAATTTTACAAGCCATTGACCAAGCGTAAAATTATGAATGCCACAAATCACAAGTTCGATCGGTTGGATTACACCTTTAAGTTATTGGTGGTATTAGGAATCATTATTTCCGCCACCATTCTTGCCAAGGATATTGTAGTTCCCATTCTGATCTCCGGCATATTTGCTGTCGTAGTGTTACCGGTTATCAAACAGTTGGAGAAACGCATGCCATTGGTTTTAGCTATTGTTATCACATTAACTTTAAGCTTCCTGCTGTTTACCGCGTTGGTGTGGTTAACCGTTAGCCAGATGAGTGCGCTTGTAAAAGACTTACCCAACCTGGAATCAAAATTTAATCTATTGATTGATCAGGTAAGTACCGCGCTTCAGAATATGTTTGACATGAGCGCCCGGGAGCAAAATCAATTATTGAAAAACAGCCTGGCTAACCTGGGAAGTTATGCTACCGGTTTATTTACAGCCACCACCAGTATTATCTCATTGTTGGTACAGGTTCCAATCTATGTCTTTCTGTTTTTAATTTACCGCGATAAATTCAAAGCCTTTGCGCTCGCCTTTTTGACAGATGCCACCGAAGTTACCTGGAAGGGTGAAGTGGAGAGTGTTGTGCAAGGCTACATTTCAGGTCTTTTGCTGGTAACCGCCATCGTATCTGTTCTGAATAGTGTGGGGTTGCTGTTGCTGGGAATTGATCATGCCATTTTTTTCGGTGTATTATCGGGTGTGCTTACCATTATTCCTTATGTAGGAATTTTTATTGGAGCTACTTTTCCCGTACTAATGGCATTGCTTACCAAAGATAGTTTGTGGTATGCCGTTGGCGTGGTAATCATTTTCTCATTGGTTCAGTTTTTAGAAGGTAATTTTATCACACCACGCATTACCGGCTCTAAGGTAAGTATCAACGCACTTGCAGCTATTATTGCTTTGCTGATTGGCAGTAAGATTCTGGGCATTGCCGGTATGATTCTGGCTATACCCGCCCTGGGGATACTTAAGATCATTCTTTCTCACACCCGCCACCTCAAACCGTTTGTAATTCTGATTGAAGATAGTCCTAAAGGGAGTTCTGTTCGAGAACCAGAGGAACAGGATAAGAAATCAGATTCTTAAAGGCTTTCTACTACCAGGTTGTGGTTTGTATAAATGCAGATATCAGCCGCAATGTTCAGGCTTTCGCGCACCATTTCTTCTGCGGATAAATGTACCGCGTGTTTCTTCAATGCCAAGGCAGCCGCTTGCGCATACATAGCCCCTGACCCAATGGCTGCTACCTGATTATCCGGTTCCAACACATCGCCCGTACCGGAAATAACAAGCACTTCTTCTTTATTAACCGCAATTAGCATCGCTTCGAGTCTGCGCAGATACCGATCCATGCGCCAGTCTTTGGCCAACTCAATGGCTGCGCGTTTCATATTACCCCCGTAACTGTTCAGTTTTTCTTCAAAGCGATCAAGCAATGTGAAAGCATCAGCCGTAGAACCAGCAAAACCTGCTACCACTTTCCCTTCATGAAGTTTACGAATCTTCTTTACGTTGCTTTTGGCAATGGTATTGCCCATGGTAGCCTGGCCATCTCCTCCAATGGCTACTTTGCCATTGTGAATTACTGCCAAGATGGTTGTTGCGTGAATAGGTTGCATCTGAATCCGGTTATTCCTTCGCACGTGGCGAACCTCAAATCAAAATCCTTACAGGATCTTCCAGCAGGCCTTTAAGTGTTTTCAGGAATGCAGCTCCGCTTGCTCCATCAACCACCCGGTGATCGCACGAAAGTGTAACTTTCATGATGTTGCCCACAGCCAACTGACCATTTTTTACAATGGCAGTTTCTTTAATACCTCCTACTGCCAGAATGCAGGAATCCGGTGTGTTGATAATAGCCGTAAACTCTTCTACTCCAAACATGCCCAGGTTGGAAATAGTGAAGGTGCTTCCTTCCCAGTCTGCCGGCTGAAGTTTTTTATCGTGTGCCCGTTGGGCCAGGTCTTTTACTTCCGTTGCAATGTGCGAGAGTGATTTGTTATCAGCAAACCGAATGACAGGTACCAACAAACCATCTTTAACTGCTACTGCCACACCAATGTGGATATGATGATTCTTTCTGATTTTATCGCCCAGCCAGCTTGAGTTAATATCCGGATGTTGACGCAGGGCTGCTGCGGTTGCTTTCAACACCATATCGTTGAAGGAGATTTTAACCGGAGAAATCTCATTGATGCTCTTGCGGGCCTCTACTGCTTTATCCATGTTAATCTCCATTGTAACATAGAAGTGTGGAGCCGTAAATTTGCTTTCGGAGAGCCTGCGGGCAATGGTTTTACGCATCTGCGATACCGCCACTTCTTCAAAGCTTTCTTTACCCACAACCTGCGGTAACACAACCGGAGCTACACTCTTGGCATCAGTTTTTCCAGTCGGTGCAGCAGAAGGTTTGTATGACTCAACATCATGCTTGGTTACGCGACCGCCTTCGCCCGTGCCTTGAATTTTTCCAATATCAAAACCCAGGTCTTTCGCCATCTTCTTCGCCAGTGGGGAAGCTTTTACCCTTCCGTTGGTAGATCCGTTTGAACTTGAGGTAGTAGCTTGCTCAACGGGTTTTGTTTCTATTGCCGGTGTTGAAGTTTTAGCTGGTCCACTACCTTTTGACTGATGCGCTTTTAACAGGGTTTGCCAATCCGCATTTTTCTCGCCAATAATGGCCAGCACACCGTTTACAGCAACTGCCTCTTTCGCTTTTGCCCCGATGTATAAAAGCGTACCCGTATTATATGATTCATATTCCATGGTAGCCTTGTCGGTTTCCACTTCGGCTAACAACTCACCTGCCTTCACACTATCACCCACTTTTTTATGCCAGGCTGCGATTACACCTTCGTTCATGGTGTCGCTCATTTTGGGCATCAACACAATTTCAGCTTTAATACCCGAGGTATCAATGGCTTCCGCTACCGCGGTTGCTGTTTCTGTTTTTACAGATTCGGTTTTTCCACCCGAAGCAGCCGTTGCCGATGACGCGGCACCACCCGCCAGCAGGGCAGCAAAGTCTTCACCCTTATTCCCTACAATAGCAAGCACATCATTTACTTTAACCGCTTCACCTTCTTTAGCACCCAGGTATAACACGGTACCTGTGTTGAATGATTCATAATCCATCGTGGCCTTATCGGTTTCGATTTCGGCCATTAATTCGCCAGACTTTACAGTATCTCCAACTTTTTTATGCCATTTGGCGATCACCCCCTCCGTCATCGTGTCGCTCATTTTGGGCATCCGTATTAGCTCTGCCATGTGTATGTTTGTTAAATCGGTTAAAATCTCAGTTGAGGGTCAAAAATACCCCAATTTGCTTGAAATTCAAGCAAGAAGACATACTTCGTTTGTACTAAAAATTGAGTGTACCCATCAGTAATTCAAAGCGGGTAACAGCGGGATTTATACCATAGGAATACCGGAAGCCGACATCCAGTTGTGGCAACATGCGCAAAATATTGATATCGAATTTTACTTCGGCACCGGTGCTGAGGTACTGTTGATTTATAGGTGTACTGTTGAATACACTGCTCCCATAACCATAATCCAGAAATCCATTTACCCTAACCCGTTGTACATTTAACAGGGGACCTATGTTTAAATCCGGGTACCACACAGGCAACGTATAATTTGCCGACATCGAATAAAATTTTTCGAATCTGGAAATTGATTGGCCGCGGGGTACCGGAATCTGATTCCGGAAAATGTAGGATCCATTATCCTCGTAAGGAATTGAATTTGATGTCCTTGATAGCAGTTCAAACTTTGTTTGCTGGTAGCCCCAATAACCCCAAAACGAATGGTGCTTCAGGATACCCGGAAAATACAAGGTTCCGTAAAACGAAAATTGATTACCGGAGTAATCTCCTCCGTAGGGTGTACCATAACCATGCAGCACAAAACTTTGCCCCCACTTTGGATTAATATCTCTTTTGCTTTGCCGTTGATACCGATAGGCCGTAACATTAATATGATTGTAAACCAACTTACCGTTTCCGGGAACACTTCTGATCCAATACTGAGGTATTTGTGGTGTAATCAAACGACCGGAACCGGTAATAGAATTTGTAAAATTCTCAACCTGTGTAATACCCACATAATTACCAACTGTAAACAAACTTAGAAATCTTGAGTTGGTAGCCAGCAAGGGGAGGCGCAAACCCGCTTCGAGGTTTCGCTCCGACCATTTATACGTAAGGTTGCCGCTTGTAGTAGTTGTATCGGTACCTGCAATAGTTTTATAGGATATTGTACCCTCATTGCTCGATCGGTTAGAACTGGAGACATTCACATCCAGAATAGGATATGCCCCCTGATAACTTAGGCCTGCCCGCCAGGTGCCGGTACGTTCATTGATGTCGAACAAATACCCTGCATTAAGTGATAACGTACTCAACACATCGCGCGAAGTGATGCCAATATCTACTTGTGTTAACGTATTGTCTATATAAGCACCCCAACTGTATGGATTAATCAAGTGGGCAGCATGAGAATATTTTTTTACCCCGTATTGTGTTTGTGATACATTGGCCAACAAATCAGTTTGCTGTTCTTTTATGATACCTGTCTCTTCTACAAAATTACTGCGTTGTTTCCAGTTGGCGGGGCTTACGGTTGTGCGCACCACATCAAAACCATTGCGACCTTGTTCATTGTAATAAAGATATTTTCCATCTGCACATATTGCGGGGTTGTAAGCCCCATAGCGGCTTTCTGTTACCTGGAAGTGGTTGCCTGTATTTTTATCCCACACAAAAATATTATCGATACCGTTTAAGGGTGCGTTATAAAAAACATAGTTGCCAAAAGGAACAGGATGTCCGAGATTTTCATTGGTGGTGTGTGTAAGATTTCTCCGTACCCCAGATGTCACCTCGTATTCTATAATACTTTTCCCGTTTTTATTCGTGGCCAATGCCAGTACCGCTCCTTCATTATTCCATCGAGGCATCGAAATAAAATCGTTTTCCGGATTTTCTAATGTTTTAACAACAGACCCGGTTTCATAATCGAGAATAACCAGGTTGGTCTGATAGTTAACATCCGTTTCAACAGTGGCTACCTGGCTGCCATCGGGCGATAGCGCTGCGGATGCATACCGGCTTTGTCGCGTAATTTGCTTACGCACTTTCGTTTTTAAATCATAAGCCACAATAACCGAATACGTTTTTACACGCCAGCGTGGATCGAACCGGTACTCGTTCCACACAACCCGTCCGTTGGCAGCCGAAAGCATACCGGTTTGGTTGTAGGGCCCCAGGGTTACCAAACGCTTTTCGCCCGTTGATGTTAACAACACCAGTTCTTCCACATCGCCAATGCCCGATTTAATGGCCACTACCGAATCAATTCCAATCACTTGCGGAAATTTATAATCTGTATAGGCTGTATTTTTTCTTTGATGAATTCGCTCGAAGGACGAAAGTTGTTTGGGTTGTTTCGCTTGCCATTCCTGTTTTAAGTCGGTGGCCATTTCAGTGTATAATTCTTTTACATACAAGCCAGATTCCTTTTTGATAGCGCTCGAAAACGCAAACGGCAAAAAGGGAACGCTCCACGCCTTGCGCGTAATATTTTCCCAGGCATTTTCATTGCCGGTACGTTTGCGCAGGTAATTTACCATGTGATAACCCAACACATAATGATCGGGAATGTTGTGTTTGTACGATCGCAGGTATTGTTTGTTGTAGTTAAAGGTGCGGCCTTCCTGCAAGTTGGTTCTGAACACTAAATCGAAATTTGGAATACGGCCCCGCCCGGGTTTTGTAAACTCTGTTTCGGTAACAACGGCATCGCCCTCCCAAAACCATTGGGGCACCGCTACGTAACTCATGGCTGCAAGGGTGTTGGCTCCGAACAGATAATACAATGCCTTGTTAAAACCCCGGTTGGCATGGTTGAATTGAACAACGTGCCGATACTCGTGTGTGGCTAATAAGTCGAGCCAATCCAGGTTACCCTGAAAATTATAATTCTGGGATGGCATAGCGAAGAGCTCCGACCTGCGTGGGGTAATGGATACAAACCCATTGCTTGCTGCTGATTGATTTTGGAGTACAATAGAAACTTTACGGGGGGCTCCGCCCAATGTTTTTGATTCCGGCAAGCGAATATGCTCCAGTGTATTGGCCATGCGCTGTGCCTGCGCCTCAAAGCCTTCCGGAAAAATGACAGTGAAGTGGGGAGACTTAACCTGCCTCCATTTCAGATTCGGATTATTCTCCAATACAGTTGTAGATTGACCGAAAGCCGATAAGGAAGCCACCAAAATCAAAACAAGCGATACCTTAACACGCATATTTCCATCTAAAATGGAAAGCTACATTACGGAAAGGAATTTTACTATCGTTTTATTAATTCGGGGTAACGTCATCCAGGCTGCTAAACTTACGCCCTAAACCCGATACAGCACCCACATTAAAAAAGCCTACTACCTTGCTGCCCTCTGCATTGGTATTTCGGATGTTGGTAGAAACGTTTGCCAATGGCGTTGAAAACAATTCGCCAAACCCACCGGGCCGGTTGGTTTGAATGCTTACTTCATTTAAAAAATTAAAAGCTGCTTCAGTTACGGCATGAATCTGAACGGAAACCGAATCGCCAACCAGGTAAGGCGACAGAAACACATCATTCTCATCGGTATCGAACGGATTGATAGCCCTGCGAATTGGTGGAATAAACTCGATGCCATTAAAACTACCACCTTTTGAAAAGCCGGCATCGTAAGCTGTAATAATTTCGCTGGGCTTGTTTTGATGAATGCCATTTTTATAAAACTTTACCCAATAGGCATTGCCAGGTTCGGCCAAGTCTTTTGCCCAGAATTCTGCCTGGTACAAATCATTAAAAAACTGATTTCCTTCCTGCAGAAAAAAAGTAATACTATCTATTGTGGGGGCTTGCCCCATGCGCGATTCCGCCACAAATGTTTCGCCACTTAACTGAATAGCGAGTGTATAATTAAATCCAATTGTGCCAAACCCATCGCCAGAAGGTACCCAAACATATTCGCCTGGCTTGTTTTCCAAAAAAGTAAAAACGGTTCCTTCTTCATCGGTAATTATTACCGTTGCACCCTCCACGGCCGGAGGCAAAATACTTTGAAAATACGGTTGGGTACGGGTAAGCATAATTTTTTGCGAATCGGGAAGGTTGTTGATCCAGGCATCTACCACCAAGATGGGTTCAGCGTTTTCCAAAGCCGGATTAATCACATCCTCACAAGAATAGAAGATCGCGGAAGCAAGCAAGAATAAAAAAACTACAACACGATTCATCTTCTAAAATTTAAAGTTGTAAGAAACGGAAGGAATAACTGTACCAATGATTGCCAACTGGCGTGCCTCGCTATTGATGGGACTACCCACTGCTACACGTTCATCACCTTGTGTAAAGTAGATCGAGAATGGATTTTTACGGCCATATAAATTATATACACCAAATACCCAGTAATCAGAATTTTTCCGGGCAGTGCCATTTCTTTTTGTCGTTTTACCTTCCAGGCGGAAAGAAACATCTAACCGGTGATAGGCGGGTAATCTCACATTATTCCGGCTATCGTAAGCATTGTAAGGAATAAGTATGCCTTGCACCACAAACCGTGAGGTTGGAAATGTAGCCGGTGTGCCACTTACAAAAGTAAAATTAGCTGCAGCTGACCAGCGCTTATTTATATCGTAAAAACCGCTAAGCTTCAGGTTGTGTGTTTGGTCATAACGCGCAGCATACCACTCCCCTTTGTTAATTCCATTTACTTTCAGTTCGGTGCGTGCCAGCGTATAGGCGGCCCAACCGGTAAACTTGCCTGTCTTTTTCTGCAGGTAAAACTCAAGGCCATAGGCACGGCCAACGCCTGATAATAAATCACCTTCCAAAAATTCGTTAAGCAACAAATCTGCGCCATCAATGTAGTCGATCTGGTTTTGTGTACTGCGATAATAAGCTTCAACCGAAAACTCAAACCTGTTTTCCTTTCCGAAATCACGGAAGTAACCAATGGCATACTGATCGCCAAGCTCCGGTTTAATATTGTTGGTGCTGGGTGTCCAAACATCCAATGGGTTGGATGCTGTGGTGTTGGAGATCAGGTGCACATATTGCGCCATGCGGGTATAGCTTGCCTTAAGCGAACTTTGTTCAGTTAATTCAGCCTTCATTGAAAAGCGGGGCTCCAGATTTTGATAGGAAATCATTTTTTCGCCTCGCGAAAATATGCGTTCAGCCACCGGAGTTCTTCTAATACCCGGCACCGTATCATTATAAATAAACTGCGAACCTGAACCCAATCCAACAAAGTGTGAGAAGCGAAGCCCATACTCCACCGCAATAGCTTCAGAAATTTTCTGGCTGTTACCCAGGTACAGCGCTGTTTCGAGGTTGTACTTTTCAGGAAGGCTTACATCTACCCGGGTGCCGTTTGAAGTACCATAAGCATTGGCTGGCTCGAATGAATAATAGTTTACTTCGGCCCCAAAAGAAATTTCGTTCTTTGTATTAACAAAGTAGCTAAAAGCGGGTTTAAATGTAATGTTTCGGATGGAAGAGTTCCATCGGAAATTATCGCGTTCGTTCTCACCAAATTGCAACGAGTAGTCATACCTGCTAAACACTCCGGAAAAGTTGGCAAACAGCCTGTCGTTAAAAATTTTGTTCCAACGAATGGTGCCCGTGTTATTTCCCCACGAAAACCCCTGGTTTTTATCAAAGAAAAATCGATCGCGGCCGGTATAACCCGATAGATAAATGCGATTGCGTTCATTTATATGGTAGTTGGCCTTACCGGTAAGGTCATAAAAATTTAAAGCTGCCCCATCGTTCAATATATCTACAAACGGGCGTGCCAGAATATCGGCATAAGACCTGCGGCCCGCTACTATGAAAGATCCATCGCTATCAAACAACGGACCTTCTACCGCGGCACGGCTAAAAATTGTACCAATGCCACCGTTCACTTCGTACTTCTTATTGTTGCCTTCTTTCATGCGAACATCCAGTAATGAGGCAATGCGTCCGCCAAACTGGGCAGGTATAGCTCCTTTGTAAAGTTTTGTATCTCTTACTGCATCCGGATTAAACACAGAAAAAAAACCAAGCAAGTGCGATGAGTTATACACCGTAGCTTCATCTAACAGGATCAGATTTTGCCCCACACTGCCACCGCGTACATTAAACCCCGAGGCCCCCTCGCCTACGGTAGTCACACCGGGTAATTGCTGAATACTTTTAATCAAATCAGGCTCACCTAAAAAGGAAGGTATGCGTGTAATCGTTCGTGCATCCAGTCGGTTCACACTCATTTCCAATGATTTTGTGCCCTGCTCTTCCTTTTTAGAACTTATTATAACTTCTTCCAATTGCGTATCCTCGGCAGTAAGTTCAATATCGAGCCGCACATTGCCAGCAAGCGTTACAGTTTTTTGTTGTGTACCATATCCGATATAGCTGAAAGAAACTTCATAGTTACCAGGTTCGAGCGTAAGCGAGTAAAATCCATACACATTTGTGGTAGCCCCGGTACTCAGCGATTTTACGTAGACGGTTGCACCAATCAGGGCCTCGCCATTGGCGGCATCTTTCAGATAACCACTTACTGTGGCCCGGTTTTGTGAAAATGTATATAAAGGCAGGAGGAGAATTAGTAAAAGGCGCATACGTAAATTAATACAGCTTATAAACAGGATATTCCACATAAGTGTTGCATAAAACACAGATTAAATAATACTGAAAGGAATAATTTCTCCTATTTAAGAATTGCACTTGTAGTGGCATTACAATTTTTGATAACTTGCAGCCAGAAAGCCTTTGAAAAAGTTAATAGAATTATATCAACGATATAAGGCCTACGTGCGGGTGGACCTGGTGATGTATGCCGTTATGTTTTTGTTGATTTTTTTGTACTTCATTTACAGTATAATGACAGATTGATCATACTGCTGTTTAACTTATTCTTAAAATCTCCTTCACATTTTCCCTGATCTTGTCCGCTAACTCATCCGTAGGCAAATCGTTTACGTCTTTTCCAAACGGTTCTTCAATTTCTTCGGCAATTAGCTCCACGCTCAACAGCACAAAAGTAACCAACATAACAATCGGTATTGTAAGGTATCCGGAAGTAGTAACGAAGGCCATAGGCAGTGTAATCAGGTAAATGAAAATAAACTGCTTGATGTACATGCTGTAGTTGTACGGGATGGGTGTATTCCTGATTCTTTCGCAGGCACCCATAATATCAGTAAATTCTTTCAGTTCTTTATCGACCAGAAAGAGTTGATCTCCGGTAAGATCACCACATTTATACATCATGTTAATGCGGGAATACATCATAGAAGAAAGCTGATTGGGTATATGGCGTACCCTGCGCAGGGTATCGAGAAAATCAGTATCAACTACCTCCAGTTCGGCTAACTTGGTTCCTTTGCGTAAGTGCTCTTTGGTGGCAAAAACAAAATTGGGAATCATAGCAGCAAACCACTTACGACTTTCAAGATCAGTTTCTGGTAGCATGGCATTAAGTTTAAGCGCCAGATTACGGGTATTGTTTACCAGGCTACCCCAAAGTCTGCGGCCTTCCCACCACCGGTCGTACGCAGAGTTGGTACGAAACACCAAAAACAAACCCAACACAATCCCCAGCAGAGAGTGCATGGAAATGGTGGTATGAAAATCACTCTCGTGAAACCGCAATACATCCAGCAACAAGTAGCAGAGGCCAGCTGAAAAAAAAGCCATAAAAATTACCGCGGGCGTAAGGGTACGCATTACTCCGCGGCTGTAAGCATGGAAAACCAGCGAAAACCAATGTTTGGGGTTATAGTGTACCATAGATTAGGAAAAAACCCCCGAATAAACCGATTCAAAAAAATATTTCAAAATCGTAACCCCTAAAAGGATACTTTCGTTACATTTATCATAATAATATCATTTTAATATCATGTTATGAAAACTGAAAAATCCTACTCCCCGCTTTCCGGTTACCTGATGGTACTGGTGGTATTGGTTTTTATTCTGGCCGGCAGTGTTGGTGTGCTGGTTGCCCGAAATTTCCATTTGTTTTGGTTTTTAGGGTTTGGCCTATTTCTGGCGTTTGGGTTCTTTTATGTTAATCCAAACGAATCGGTTGTGTTGGTGCTTTTTGGTGAATATAAAGGCACTGTAAAAGACAATGGATTTTATTGGGTAAACCCGTTCTTTAGTCGCAAGAAAATTTCCTTGCGAGCCCGGAACTTCGATAGTGAAAAAATTAAGGTGAACGACAAGGTTGGTAACCCGATTCAGATTGGGGTAATTCTGGTGTGGCAGGTTAAAGACACCTTTAAGGCTGCATTTGAAGTAGATAACTACGAAAATTTTGTTCGTATTCAGAGCGATTCGGCCGTGCGCACGTTAGCAGGTTCTTATCCATACGATAATTTTGATAATGACGATGAAGTAACGCTGCGTTCAGGCCACAACGAAGTAAATCATGCGCTGGAAGAAAATTTAAAAAACCGACTGGAGATTGCCGGCATCCATGTTATTGAGGCACGCATCGGTTACCTGGCCTACGCTTCTGAAATTGCAGGCGCCATGCTTCGCAGGCAACAAGCCGCGGCTGTAGTGGCAGCCCGGTACAAAATAGTAGAAGGTGCGGTGAGTATGGTACACATGGCTTTGGATCATCTATCAAAAGAAAATGTAATTCAATTGGATGAAGAGCGAAAGGCGGCTATGGTTAGCAACCTGATGGTTGTATTGTGTGGTGATAAAGACGTAAGCCCTGTAGTGAACACCGGAACGCTGCACAACTAACTATGGCCGATAAAAAACCTTTTGTATTGCGGCTTGATCCGGAACTTCTGAAGGCTGTAGAAAAATGGGCTGGAGATGAGTTCAGAAGTACAAATGGCCAACTGGAATGGATTATCAGCAAAGCGCTTAAAGAGGCCGGACGCTTGAAGCAAAAATAAATCTTGTCCGTTAGATTGTTATTATCGTATTTGGCAACGAAAATAAACCGACAAGAAACTTATGTTGAGGACTTTGCTGGTGTTAATGATGGTTCCTTTTGCGGCTATTGCACAAACAGATTATGTAATTACCACAAAAGCGGATACGCTGCGGGGCGAAGTACGCCTGTTGAGTTACGATAACCTGGATCGTATTCAGATAAATACGGGTAAGAAAAAAGAACTGCTTACGGCCCTGCAGGTGCTTAGTGTTTACTATGAAGGAGATTTCTATAAACCCGTTCAATATGATAAACGGATAATTTTAATGAAGCAGTTAAAGACCGGTTATCTCAGTTTATATGCTTTTCGGTTGCCAAATCAAAACACGTATGATGGCCGCTACTTATATCGGTTGGATGGAAAACACCTGGAAGTTCCTAACCTGAGTTTCAAAAAAATTGTATCGTCTTATCTAGAAGACTGTGCAGTTGTGAGCGATAAGATAAAGGAAGGCGAATTAGGTAAGAAAGAGTTAAACCAGATTTTGGACGAATATAATACCTGTATAGCCACGGCAAAACCCTCCACATCAGAGCCTTCGTCTCAACCCGTTATAAACGAACTGGTGCTTGCTGTTCAACACCTGAAACAAAATCTTGGCGGACAGGAATTTACCAATAAAAAAGATGCACTGGATTTATTAACCGATCTGGAGCAGAAGGCCGGTCGAAACGAAACCATACCCAACTACCTGTTGGAAGGACTAAAGTCATACCTCGCGCCAGTTACTTCAGCAAAGGCTGATCTGGAAAAAGTTCTGCAATTACTTAAGAAATGATGGCAAGAATTTTTGCAATCCGGCCGGTATAGTTTGCCTGCTTTTCCAGAAAGAATAAAGCGTGCAGATTAAAACAATAAGGGCATAGATAAAAAGCTGGCCCCCATCGCCTTGCACTTCAATACCCAACAAAGTTAAGTGCATACCCAACGCACCTGCCATTAGCCCGATTGCCAGGATTGACCCCAGCCAAATAGTTGCAGGAATAAATAGCATTACCGAAGCAACTAATTCTAAAAAACCCACCAGCCAACGGCCCCATGGTTCCATACCAACAGTTGAAAAAATAAAAACCGATTCAGGGGCTGCGGTGAACTTAAAATAAAGTGTTTGAACCATTATAATAGCCGCCAAAATGCGTGTTATCCAAAACAGAATGGGAGTTTTCATTTGGCAAATTTTTTTCGTGTTTCTTACGGATAACCTTACCAATTGGTTATCAACAAGAATCTATTACTACCTTTCCAACTATGTTTGAAGTTACATAATGGGGAGTGAATTATATATTCTTGAGTCATTCAGCAAGTGTACCTGATACGGGCTAAATCCAATACCTATTATTTATCCAACCACGCTTTAAATTCCTGCACCCGTTCGCGGGCCACAATCACATCCTCGTCATCGCTTGTTTTAAGCAACAGCTTAATTCTACTATTGGTGTGGCTAACCATATCCTTGAATGAATCTATCCGCACAAGGTACTTGCGATTGATCCGAAAGTAAAGGCTGGGATCAAGCAAACCGTCAAGCTGGTCGAGTGTAAAATCCAGAATATGTTTGCGCCCATCGGTGGTTTGGGCAAAGGTGGTTTTATCAAGGCTGAAGAAAAAAAGAATTTCATTTACCTCCACCATCTTCAGATGCTCGCCTACCTTCACTACAAATCTTTCCTTATATCGTTTAGTTAACATCTGCATGGCATAGTTGATGCTCTCCATCATCTTATCGGGTGCGGGTTTCCCAATAAGCATTTTGTATTTGGCAAAAGCGGCCCGCAGTTCATTGGCATCAATTGGTTTTAGCAAATATTCGATGCTGTTTACTTTAAAGGCTTTCAGCGCATACTCATTATAGGCGGTGGTAAAAATTACCGGAGCATTTACAACAACCTGCTCAAAAATCTGAAAACTCAGTCCATCAGCCAGCTGAATGTCCATAAATATCAGGTCGGGTGCCGGGTTTGATTTCAGCCAGGCCACGCTGCTTTTTATTGTATCGGGTTGCGCCAATACCGTAACGGGCATTTGTTGCTTGATTAGTGAAATCAATCTTTCCGCTGCACTTGGTTCATCTTCAATAACAAGAATATTCACTTCCGTTTAGTTAGATATTATTGGCACTGATACTTTAAAAGTATGTTCATTAGCTTCTACTGTTACAGGAACAGAACTTAAAAACGTGTAACGTCTTTTAATATTTTCCAAACCAGAACCGGTTGACTCATCAGACGGTATGGATTTTTTTTGAAGGTTATTCTCAACAATTACATTTGAATTTTCGCTGTAAACATGAATAGTTAATGGTTGCTCATCCGAAATAATATTGTGCTTCATGGCATTTTCTACCAGCATCTGCAAAGCCATTGGTGCTACTAACCCCTGGCCATTTAAATCCACCTTCCATTTCAGTTTATTGCCAAACCGTATTTGTTGTAAGAACAAATACGATTGCAAGAATTCAATTTCTTCAGTTAGCGTAACCAACTCTTTATAGCGGGTACTTAGTACATACCGATATACGGCAGACAGTTGTTTGATAAATCTTGCTGCTTTGTCCTGGTTCTGGTAAACCAGGTTGGTGAGTGCATTCAGACTATTAAATAAAAAGTGCGGATTAACCTGATTCCTTAAACTATTATACTGCGCTTCCATGCTTTCTTTTTTCAACCGTTCCGCCTCCACCGCGCTTTCGCGCCAGCTTAGTAAAAAAGAGCGGCCCGTCATAAACATTGAAATTATCAACGTAATGATTAGTGTGGAGTAAAAAGTAGCGTTCAACCGGTTGCTTACATCAAATCCCACAGCAAAATAAAAAACCTCATTAAGTAGAAACACTGCTCCAACCGTAAGTACCGTCATGGCTACCAGGCCTGCCACCAAGCGCTTTACAGGTTCCTTGTGCCAGGAAAAAATGTTATCCATCCAATCAGACACATAGGCATTTCCCAGCCAAAGAACTATCCACAAACTAACGGTAAATAAGCTTATCCCGATCAGGGAAGATATTTTTTCGCAACATCCTCTCCAGATAAACCAGCCCATCACACCACCCGCGATTACTATTCCAATAATAATCTTGCGGTTTTCCCGAAGAAATGGCGCAAGGGCAGGTAACTTCAACATAATAATTTACTATCCGCCAATATACACAGTTAAACCAGGATAGGCGATGAGCAAATACGAATACTTACTCATCGCAAAAAATCTATTTGCATTGTTTTAATAATTCTTCCACCATCTCTTTACCCCAAACAGGCGCTAACGGGTTTTCCGACTTATATGAACCAAATTGTTCCAGGGCTTTTTTGGCCAATCCGCATGCCTCGGCTGTCGAAGACCCGAAAAATTGTGCGGTACCAAATTGCATCTGGGCCATTAAGGCCTGCGCCCTCGGATTGTTCGGATTGCTACCCAATGCTTTTCCAAAACTTTGAAATGCCATGCCCGAGTATTGCTGACCACGCGTAACCGGATCTACGGTAACCCGAATCATGTGAACAAAACCTTCCAGGGCTATCAATTCAGATTCAGTGGGGGCTACTGCTTTTCCTTTTTCAATGGATGCCAATGCAAGGTTCAGGAGTCCATCTTTTTTGCTCCCATCACTTTCTTTGGTTGCAAGCATCAGGTTGCCAAACGCACTATAATAGTAAGGTTCCCATTTTGTTTTCTCTGCTGCACCAATCCGCTCTAATGCGTTAATTGCCGCCTGGTACTCTTCCACAGTCTTAGCGGTATAAACCGCATGAATGTGTTTACTCATTTGTTCGGTGTATTTGTCGGATGCAATGCCCGAAACTGAAATAACAAAAGCGAGAAGGAATGTTACTGTTTTCATGGTAATCGATTTTTTGTTTTGTTGTAGATTGAAATTAGTATCAGAGATTAGGTAATTGATTAATTGATTTGTTTTTGCTTAGCGTGATGAATACACCAAGAAATAAAAACCGGTTAGCAGGCTGGCGAATGGCCCGGCTTTCATACACACCTGCGGCATTGGTCGCTGAACTAAATTGATATCCGAAAATATTATCGCGACCCAGCAAATTGGTACACGATAGGTAAACAATCAGATTATTCTTGGGTAAGTAGGCAATGTTGGCACTCAAATCATGATAAGCCGGTGTGCGGTCTTCATGAAACTCATCCGTTGGTCGGTTAGGGTTGTAGTACGGTCTGCCACTGCCGTAACTATACGTAAATCCCACCTGCGATTTCATTTTGCTTATGAAGTGTTTATACACTGCAGAAAAATTATGAGTGGAAGCAAATGCAGGCGTTACGGCAAAAGGAAAATCGAGGTAGGAGCGTTTTGTATCCAGGTAGGAATACGACAACCAGTAATCCACATTTCTAATAGTCTCGCTATCGCGCCAGAAAAGTTCAACCCCCCGCGCAAACCCATTGCCTGAGTTTGAAATCACTTGTGGATTTCCGGAATCAAACTTCACCAGCTTCCGGTATTCTTTGTGGTAGGCTTCAACTCGAAAGGTTTTATTATTGGTAATAACCTGGTAGTTGAGAATGTAATGTTGGGCCGTTTCCTG
>Ga0116142_10003146_pt1 | contig 16851 bp, 14 predicted proteins | sample AD_UKC033_MetaG_FD_89785 | JGI IMG/M metagenome (GOLD analysis project Ga0116142, IMG submission 89785) | Active sludge microbial communities of municipal wastewater-treating anaerobic digesters from USA - AD_UKC033_MetaG | ecosystem: Engineered > Bioreactor > Anaerobic > Digestate | place: USA... | reverse complement strand
CCACGAGAATAGCCGCCGAGAATAATCCGACTTCTCGTTTCAATTCACGAGAAATCCGATTGCTGTTGTCGACCGTGCTTGGAGGTGCTCCCAATCGATCCATATTAATCCGGCTTCGATCCTTTTTTTGTCTGAATCTGCTGCAGAAAATACCACCCCAGCAGCAGCGCCAGCAGCGCGCCACCCATGAGCACAAGCGTGACTCCCGGATCTTTCTTCAGAATGAGCGATAGTTCCGGTGAAGCGGTGGGGGGAGCCTTCGGATTGGCCGCCAGGTGGAAAGTCCAGTCTCCAAGCCGGAACGGGTGGAGGAATCTGATTTCTTTCTCAACCGTGCCGGACGGGGTTCTAATATTCAGGGCCACAGTGCACTGTCTTAGAGGGTGCTTCACCAAGGGATGATTCCAGAACACCGCCTCGAGGTGTCCGACCTCCAGCGAGAAACCGCTGCAATCGATCTGTCTTCCTGCGGCGATGGGCACCTGCTGGTGAATGCTGTCAACAAGGCTGAGCGCATGCCCGCTCAAGGAGATCAGAAAGAACAGATGCATCATTGAAGGTGCCAGCAGCACCAGAAATCGATGCCTTGAATACTCATTTCTTTTAGACCACAGCGCCACCAGACGCTCCAGAGTGCATGCCGAAGTATTGATGAAAAGCAGCAGCAGCATAACCAGCAATGCAACCAACCACCACGCATCAGGGCTCGAGTGCAGCTCCCACCATTGCTGCAACGTCAGTTCGTTCAGCGAAGGAAAGGCTCCCGGCCTCCATCGCAGATAAAATGAACCGGCAGCCAGAGCAAAGGCGACGGAAAAAAGCACATAAACGCTGACCTTGACGCTTGCCAGCAGTCTCCAGAGTTGCTTACCCACGCTTGTCTCCTACTGTGATACGTGCATGCTCATCTCCGAGAGCTGGTAGGTAACCGCAAAAATCAGGACAAATACCGCGCCCAGCGCTGCAACGACTGCTCTTGGCCGCACCTCCCACCTGGCCACAAAGCTCAAATGCAGGTAGGCCGCATAGTAGCACCACAGCGCAGCGGACCCCAGATGACGCTCCGACCAGCTGAAGGGGCTGCCCCACCCCCAGTAGGACCAGGTAGCACCGACGATCTGGGCAATGCTGAACAACACAAAACCCCAGATTACCAGCATATTGAACATGCGTGCGTTCGTTTTCTTCGTCAGATATACTAAGGCGAACCAAGCGCCGAGGATAAAACAGCCATGGCTGAAAACTTCAAATACGAAGAACAAAGGAGAGAGGACGGTCTGGCTCTGCGCGAATGGCGAAAGGATGCCTTTGGGGGCAAAAAGTGCTGCCAGCGAAAAGATAAGCACCAACCCTGCCACCTGCAGGAACAAGCTGCTGTCTCTATCCAGAATGCGCATGACCAATCCCACCGCCGCCAGGCACCAGGGGAGGAAGGTGATTTCATTGAACATCGGATTAGGGAAGAAAAAACCCAGATACCATCCCCGGGCAACCTGGCTGATGCTATGCATCAGGAATCCGAAAATGAACACAGCTCTGCTGGCCCGCTCTTTTTTCGCCCCAGCGAGCAAGAGACTCAGTGTATAAGCGGCAAAGGCCACATAGAAACCATTGACAGAAATCCATGCCGCGGACATATAGTCACCTCTCGAGAACAGGGGAACGTGGTAGCCTCTGGTACCTTGCTGCCGAATTCCAGGTCCCGTCAGATGGATAGATGGACAAACTGCAGAAAATCGACCATCGGATTCTGGTAGATACCAGAACCCCTCAGAGAAAGGCCTATGCCTTCACCGTGCCTTCCATAAGCGCTTTCACATCCTCGGCAGTCAATGTCTTTCCGCCAATACCCCAGTCGCCGCTTTTTACTTCTTCCACGATGCACCAGGTCACGTGGCGCATGTTCTCGCCTTCAATAGACACCATCGCGTCAGTAAGCCTCTTCACGATTTCTTTTTTCTGCTCGGGGGAATACACTCCTTCAATTACTTTCACCTGAATGACTGGCATGCGATGTCCTCCTGCTGCATGATGCCCAACCGTCACGCGCATCCAACAGCCTCATTGGGTATCGAGAACCGCCAGAACATCTCTCCCTAAGCCAGCTCATTGGCCTGGCGGCAATTAACTCGTTCCCGTTTTTTCAGTAGGGGCGGTTCGTCAAAAAGTCACCGACATAGATCAGATTTTCAAAAGGCAGCGTTCCTTCTTTTTTCAACTCGTCGTTAATGCTGCTGAGGGTGCCCTGGACAATCCTTTCTTTTTGTCTGTAGCCCGCGTGAAGAACTATGGCAATCGGCGTTTCCGAAGGGTAGTGCTTCCGCAGCTTCGCCACGACATCTTGGAAATCAACCCGCATGGTAAAAAGCACCATCGAGGCATGCAATGCGGCAAGGCTCTCAATATCATCCGAACCGGTCAATTCGCTGTTGACGTAAGGAGCCGTAAGGATAACCGAATGTCTCTGCTTTCCCGCGGACACTTCCCGCTTCAGTACTGCATTGGCGGCATTGAAACTACTTATGCCCGGAACGATTTCCGGCTTCAGATCCGCGAATGCTTCCATATACCACATGTTTTGACCGTAAATTGCCGGGTCCCCGTTTTCCAGAACTGAAACGGTCCTGCCTTCATTGATCGCTTTGCGGATGATAGAACTGATGCCATCAACTTCCTTCATTTTTTCGTCATACACAAAGTGCCGGCTTTTCTTTACTTCATCGAACTGGTTTCGTGACTCCTCAAGGCTTTTCCCGTATATCCAGTGGATGCCGGTTCCGCTGTCATGGATCTCCTTGTTTTGAAGCATGCCGGCAAATTTCTCTCTGATTCCCTGATCACAGAAAATGATCTGAGAATCTCTGATCACCGTCTGCGCCCTGATGGTTATATTGTCGGGGTCGCCGGTTCCCACACTGACAAGGTATAGCTGAGAATCTCCTTTGATCTCTGCTGCGTCAATCGTCTGGTGCGAATGAAAACAACCGAAGGTCACGAACAGAAGTGGCAGCCATAACCATTTGGACCTGAACATGGACATGGTATTCATGACCCTCCCCTTTACTGTGCACTTTCTTCCTGGCACTTTCGCCAGTCAAAATCGGGCAGCGAAGTAACAGTAAAAATGTCCTTTTCCGGTGCGGTGAGGATTTTGAAACTGAGGCAGCGACCCATGTGGAAGAATCTTATCTTCTCCTCTGGAGTCGCTTGATTAGAGAACGTTTTTGCCCGCAAGTCCATAAACTCCTTCGGCAGAACAAATTGGCTGACGAGCTTTACTGCCTTTCCGCTGCTCATGCTGGCAAAGATAAACGAAAAGCTGGGCAGCGTAGCATCGAACACGAGGTCATCGTTCCTGATGCCCGTTGCCGGGGCTCCTTTCCCATAGCGAGCGCCGGTAATATAGCTGACCGCATCCGTAGGGCACGAGCGTTCAGGATTCATCGCCACATACTGATCTCCGCGCGGGGGTATTTCACCCGGATACAGATGAGCGAACGCGATTTGGCATGCCCTAAAGCCAAAGGAGCTTCCCGCACAAACGTCACCGTGGAATTTGCCGACATCAGCAATTCCGATGGTAATCAGTGAACCTCCTGTACAGCTGGTTCCTTCCTCTTTCATACATTTTTCGTAGGATACTTCCTTGTCAGGATTCCTCAAGGTTATGGTCGGGATTCCCTCCCAAGGGTCACAGCTTCCCGCTTCCGCTCGTTCCATGCTCAAAAACATCATCTCAATTATCACTGCGATGATCAGTATTACCTTGGACATGCTTTTATCCTTTTTCATCAATTCCTAACCTCATGGGTGATCTTTATAGTTATGTAGTCCACACGCTTGTATCATGGATGACACGATCTAAGATGGTTATTCTCTCCTTACAGCTCAAGCTTTATTCCAATCCACGGCGTGATCCCTCGGGCTGGCAGCAGATAGAGATCTTGGTAATCTTTGTTAAGCAGATTCTCCACTGCCACGTAGCCTTGGATGTTGCCGGTAAATTGTTGAGTCACTTTGGCGTTGAGGAGCACATAGCTGCCGAACTCTTTTTCATTAGCAATCAGGGTTTGAGTGCTGTTGGGGTTGACGTAATCAAGGTAATTCTGGCTGCCGATGAAGCTCCCGTTCACATCGATGGACATTCCAAAGTTGAATGTCTGGGTGATGTCGAGATCGATCTTATGTTCCGGATGGTAGGGAATTTCATCAGGATCGAAAACGAGGTCCTCATGCGTGTCGTTATCAAGAAACACATCCGAAAGCACCTGCGTCTCAATAAAAGTGTAGCTCAGCCTGCCGAACAGGTTGCGGGCGATCTGGCTCGACACGCTCAGCTCAAGCCCATAAATCCGTGCATCACTGAACTGTTCAAATCTGCCGATAATGTTGTCAAAGTAAATGTAGTCCTTCACGTCGCTGTAAAAGACGCTGGCATCGGCGACGACGCTCTTACACACCCTCCACGTGGCGCCTGCTTCGTAGTTGTAACTCCGCTGCTCATTCAGGTTCGGATCGCCTTGAGGGCCGAGAACGCCGCTGGCATATAGATTGCGCATGGTCGGAAAACGGATTTTTCTCGCTGCCGAGGCATAGAGATTAACAGTGTCAGAGGGGTCGTAACTCACGGCAATCTGGGGATCGAGAGCATGGACATCATCGCCTGCATCATCATCCGCAGCGGCCGGCTGATCACGCTTTTTTTTGTCAAAAAAGTCATAACTTGCACCCATGGTGACGGAAACGTTATCCGTGACCCGCAGCACATCTTCAAGAGCATAGGACCAGGTATGTGAAACCAGCTCATCATAAGGATCTGTCCCCATATGCTCTTTGTGGACATCTCGCTTGAAGCTCAATCCTGAGCGGATGGAGTTGCAGGGTAGTACATCCCAGAAAGCATACAGCTCGCCGCCGGCAGTATAGTCGTCGTACACGGAGCGCCCTGAAGGCGGCCCTACTCGATCTTCAGTCGTATAGGTATCGTCATCATAGCTATGGAGGACATTGTAGTAATCATCATAATAGCCGCGAACTTTAATGCGGAAGGTATCCGTGAACTTGTACTCATCGGAAAGATTGATTACATAGCGCTCCCAGTCGGTAAACTCATAGTACCGTGGAAAGTAAAAAAAGCCCTTCTTGTGCTCACGATACCGGGGGCTGGGCGAAACGCCATAATCTTCACCGTACCACTCGAATGACAGCCCCAGCTTATGGTTGTCTGCGATATCCAGGGTGCTGCTCAGAGTGATGGCATCGCGATCATAATCAGTATTATCCCTGCGGCCTTCATCCGGGGCTATCGCCTTGAACGCCAGGCTCGAGGGGTTGCTCGGCGCGCTCACGACGCTTTCGTTGACACTGTCGGGAGTCCGGTACGTTTTCGCCAGGTTATACCCATCGGATTCACGGTGGCTGGCGCCAAAGAAGTAGCTCAGATTCTTCACCTTCCACCCGTGCGTAAAGGTATAGTGCTGGGTATCATAATCGCCGATCTTGGTGTCGAGTGCAGTGGTGGGAACCTCGCTCCCGGTTTTGGTGACAACATTGATGACCCCGCCCATGCTGTTGGGACCGTAGAGAACCGAGGCGTTGCCTCGAATCACCTCGATCTTGGCGATATTCTGCACGGGTATGTCGCTCAGGTTGAGCACTCCCTCGTAGGGAATGTAGAGCGGGACTCCATCGAGCAGGATCAGCACTTTGTCTTGCTCAAATCCCCGCATCGTTACATAGTATTCATCCGTCTGGCGTCCCTGCCGGAGGTGTACGCCGGGTATCAGCTTCAGAGCCTCTCCCACATTGGTGGCATTCTGGCGTTCGATATCCTCAGCGGTAATCTCGGTAATCGCAGCCGGGCTTTCTTTCGTATCAGCGTCGGCAGTGACAATTACCTCGCCGAGCGTAAAGACTTCAGTCTTCTTCTTTTCTTCATCTTGCGCCAACGCACCCGGACTGACTACGAAGCAGGCAAGAAGACCTATGAGTAGTCGAGTAATCCAATATGCTGAGGTTATGCGCGTTGTTTCACCGGTAAAGCAGGGCCCCATTCTCAGCCTCCTTTCTATCTTCAGCATTAATGCGAGGGTATTGACCTTAAGAAACAACCAGCAGTCGCTTATAGAGCAAAAATACCTATATGTCAAATAGGTATTACCGATAATAATCTGGCGTGTTTTCGGTTTTTTCTATGCAGTCTGAGACGGGACATGACCAGCGACCATTCTAGGGAAAATCTTGACGCGTGAGAAAAACAATGCCGGGCAGGTTTTATGTCTGCCAAAACAGAGAGGGAGTGAGCTACTCAGAACACGATTCTGGTTAAGAGCGGAAGCAGGTTGGTGGGTATCGCTGAGATAACAAAAGAAATGCAGAACCGAAGTGCGGGTGACCAATGGGAATGTCGACAGAGTACATCAAAACCGGCGGGAGGCACCGCGCAGTGAGGTCCCTGTAACAAGATACTTCCAGTCCGTCACTCCTGTCCAAATAAAATCGTTATATTTTCAGGGTCCTTTCCCGCAGGCAGTTCCAGCACGACCCGTTTGCCTGGGTCAATGCTCACGGCGTTGCCCTTTCCCGTACCAGCGGAAGCGCGGACGGGGGCAGCGGTGTCGTTGAAAATGGTATACTGCTGGTCATCACCTTTGCTGACAATAACCGTCTCCTTTTCCTCAGCATACCCGACCAGAAAAACTGGGAATCGGACTCGGCGGGGATCATTCGACATGATGGTGAGGGTTTCATTGATCATCCCGGCTCGTGGCGGCGTGTACAGCAGATCCAGCCTCTTCTCCTTACCGGGATCAATCGTCTCCGGCTGGCTGAGCAGGATGCCTCCACGATAATCGCCGATCGAATTCACCACCAGGTTCTCCACACCAGTATTGCGTATGGTGAGCGCTACGGGCGCTGGATGCCGGACGCTCACGACTCCAAGGTCAACGCGCTTTTCAACAAGATCAATCCTCGGTGCCGGAGCCTGCTCTACCTCTCCTCTGATGGTCAGCATCGTCTCCGCCTGGGCCGGATCGTTGGTAAGAACCAGAACCTTCTGGTGAAATGGGCCAGGCCGGTTTCGCGTTTTGTAGATAACCTTAATTTCTCCAGTCTCACCCGGAGCAATGGTATCTCTGGTCGTCGAAGACGCAGTGCAGCCACAGCTGGTCTTGATTCTTTTGATCACCAACGGTTCATCGCCGTCATTCTTGATTGTGAAGAGGTGAAAAGCTTCTCCTCCTTCTTTGAGGCGACCAAAATCATGCTCGGCGACCGGGACACTGGCCAGGGGAGCAGCCTGTGCTCTTTCAGCTAAAAACGCTGCGAGGAAAAGCACTAACACGACCAAGGTACGATAGTGATACACGATAATCTTCCTTTCTGGTTCGTTCTCCCGGAGCCGACCTTCGGTGTACTTCTTCGTCAATGCCCGAGCACTCATCCCATCAAACGAAAAAGCGCAGGCAAGGTCATATCTTATCATTTCCTCACAACCAGGTGTCAAGACAAAGATGAAAGCATAGTAATCTTCGTCGGTGAACGGTTAACGGTGAACAGACAACGTTAAAACGCTTGCCTCTGTCTCAGTGCTGCGCTATGGTACTCACGTGAAAGAGTCAGTACAGCACAGCCGGCAAAGGTGAATGCCTCCTGCCCGCCAACGCAGCAATCTTCTGCCAGGAAACAATTGTGTATGAAAAAATTTTCTTCTGTATGTGTTGGACTTATCGTCATGTTGGTTTTCACCAGCCCTGCTTTAGCCGCTGTTCAGCCCGTGCAGGTTCCCATGAAATTGACCTACCCTTTTATTCGTGCAATGTTTGTCAACCAGCTGTTCACTCTGCCCGGCGAACGTGTAATCGTGGTTAATGAAGAATCCGGCGAATGCGCTCACATTGAGCTCTGGAAGCCAGAAATACAGCCCGCTGCACCGTACATCAAATTGGGGTGCAGTATAATAGTTAGAGCAGGATTACCGGTATTGGATAATTGCGTCGGTTTTGGTGAATGGGAAGGATACATTGAAGTCACCCAGCGCCTCTATGTGGATAAGGCAAGTGGCAAACTCCGCTTCGAAACAGTAGATTCCGCTCTCTTCAATGAAAGCCTGCAGCCTGTCACCGTTGCCAGCAGCCTCTGGAACGCAGTAAAACAACACGTTCATCCGTATCTTAGTAAGGTGATCGTGAATACTGCTTTTCCCATGGACGAAATGCGCGTGATGATGCCGTTGTTCTTTGCCCCTGAGGACCGGCCGCAAATCGACGCGTGGCTGAAAACACTCAAGCTGGGACAGCCACGGGTCGAAAGCGAAGCGGTTACCATCGATCTCCATATGAACGTGGAAACGAACCCGCCAGGGGAACAAATGCCTGCGGTAGAGCTTTCTTCTGAAGAAATCCAAGAAATCGTCAGGATCTGGGAAACCTGGGACTCTTTCCTGATCCTTGGAGTCCAACGCCTTATAGGAGAGCCGCTTACAGACGATGAACGCCGCAAGCTCCTCGAGGTGATCCTGGATACGCGCCACGGATTTGTCCGGGCGCTCAGCGAAAATACTCTGGAGCGAGATCTGGTGCGAGAGCAGTTTGTCTATACCTGGCAGCAGCTCGCTGAGATCCTGAAGACCCATCTGATCAACCACGCCAGTTCCGATACGCTCCTACGGTACATCACGTTCTTTACTGCATCGGACGCACTGGTAGCTCTGGATAAGCTTGGACCTACATTGGGAATTGACATAAGCAGAGATGGACTGGTGCGACTGGCAAATCTTCTGGCAGACGGAGGCACAGTATCCCTGGAGTATTCACCAGGAGTCGACCCTGCGCTGCGCAACCTTCTTGACCTCGGGCCTCCTCTTGACGAATCAGGTCCCGCATTTAATGTTCCTGAGCTGGATCTTTTTCCGGAGGAAGAAAACGTTGTGCCGGAAATCCAGCCGCAGTCATTGCTCAGGTTTCTCTTTCCCGTGGTACTTGCCGCCGAGATGACCCCGTATGAAGATATCCGGCAATGGATACCATCCGGCGATACCATCGACGAATATATGAACAGAGTAAAGCGCGTTCTCGATCAAGCCGCGGAAGAATCTCTCCGTCGCAACCAGTTCGATTCTGCTTCGGCACAGATGTACCGTCTGCTTGTGCCGGCAACGGCATGGCAGGAGAGCTGCTGGAGACAATTCATCCGCACCGGCGGCAAGGTCAAGTATCTTCTTTCATATAACCAAACGTCCGTAGGCATCATGCAGATCAATGAACGTGTGTGGCGCGGTTTGTATCGGCAGGAAAGTCTGCGGTGGAACGTCTTGTATAACGCCCGAGCCGGTGCAGAAATCCTGCGGTACTATCTCCGAGATCATGCCTTAAAAAAGATGGACCGCGCCCATCCCCTGGATATGGATACTCTCTGCCGAGCCGTCTATGCAATGTATAATGGCGGGCCTGGAGAATTCTCCCGTTTTCTCAAGAGAAGCACAACTAACTCGTTTTACAAAAGTGATAAGCTGTTCTGGGATAAATACATACTGGTCAGACAAGGGCAGCTTCACAGGGTCTCTGCCTGTTTCGTGGCACAATAAGTGAGGAGCCCCACTTTGCGGCCTCAAAAACTGACCTGCGTTCAAAGTGGGATTCACGGGGTTGCAGGTTGCGAGTTACGAGTTCGGGTTGTATCAAGAAGCTGCAACGGCTTCTGACCACCCGAGCTCTTTACTTCTTACTCCTGACTTCTTACTTTTCACTCCTTAGTTATTGTTCCGCAGATGATGCCGTGCCGGTGTTCCGGAGAGAAATTAAGCTTGACTTTACGGTGCAGGAAGCATAGTCTTTGTGAACTAAATAAAAAATATACTGGTAAAATACCCGTTCTGGTACAGCACACGCTTCGAACACATTTCATTGACCAATTCACTACGCTATTTTTACCACCCTGCTATCAAGAGTCTCGGTGGTTTTTTTTACCTCTCATTTCACTCGTGCAGGAGGCAATGCATCGCAGGAGTGGAGAAAGGAGCTGGACATGAATAAAAATTTATATATTGGCAACTTAGCTAGCGAGGTCACCGAGGACGACTTGAGGTCTAATTTCTCCGAAGTTGGAACCGTACTGTCTGTCAATATCATCAAAGATCGATTCAGCGGTTCCACTAAAGGGTTCGGCTTTGTCGAAATGGAAACTGCCGAGCAGGCTCAGGAAGCTATCAAGCGGTTTAATGGCGGAGAGCTGTGCGGAAAGACCATCATCGTTAACGAGGCAAAACCGAAAAAAGATCAGGGAAGGACGATGGGCAGCCGGGGACCGGGCCGGAGCGGCTTCGGTGGAGGGCGGAGTGGCGGCAATCGCCGGTACTAAGACCATTCTTTGCTGGCCACAGGCATAACTTTTCGAACTGTATGCACTATTTCAGGAATCATACTTCTGTGATCGATTCGCACTTCGACTTTCAAGTGAACATTTCACCGTATGAGCCTGGCCGCACTGTTTTCACCAGATGTGTGCGGCTGCTGGTACCTTAACACGATCCACCAGATAAATTGCTTCACTGCCGCAAACCGCACGGCATATCCCACATCCGTAACATTTGCGAGGATCGATATCGACTCGCTTTTCACCAGCGCTATAGCCAAGAGCACCGAATTGGCATACCTGCATACAACGGCGGCAGCCGGTACAAGACTCAGGACGAATCTGGGCAACATATTCTGCTCGAAACATCATCGGCAATCCATGGGTGACGGTCAGCTGCATTGCCAAGCAGTCGGGGCGGTCACAATTACAGATACCGCCAATAAAGGGTGTCTGGAATGTCCAGACACTATGACAGAGACCTTCTTTCTCATACTCCCGGAACTGAGCAAGCGCTTCTTCTTTGCTTAGAGCTTCCATCCCCATGGCATTAGGCCCGGAAACAAAACTAAGATCCAGGCCGTCGACAACCTTCCTGAATGCGCCTCCACCCGGTCCCATGCTGATTCCATAGCAGTACCGTTTTTCTTTGCCGGTAGTAATGGAGCGACACAAACAAGAAACCCGGATAATTGAATTCACAAAACCGAAGATAGTCTCGATATCCTCGATAGGGACTATTTGACCATAGTGAATCTTCTTCATCCTACGCACCGTCTTCCAACGAAAAGCCCGTTTGACCATGTCTGGCGCCTGATCAAAGGCTGCAAGCTGTTTTTGAAAGGAAGCGGCATCGTCTTTAAGAGCAGTAAAAAAATGTTTAATGAACTTTTGCCGACTCAGATCATTCAACAAATCTTCCGAATAATTGCTTGCCTCCAAATACCACCGGCGGCCTTCGCCGTGCTTGAGACAGAATTCGCACATAGCATCATCCTTTGTTTTGCAGATCAGATGTGTACTATCCATCTGTCCAGCCAGTACACTGTGTTCACCATATCGCTAATCCCCAGGAGAATCAACTCCCGCTATTCTCTCGCCACATCCGGTCTGCACTGGTCACTCCTTTCCTTCTGAAAAAAACATGATCCAGACCATCGCTTTAAACGCACCCTCCGATGAGCGTTCTTGACACGTCGTTCAGAACTTGCTCTAATAAAATTAGCATCTTGAGGCCAGCCTGATTGTTTCTGTTTGGGCCGGGCCCTATTTCCTGCCTGCTTTGCTGGGAGCGATAACGATGGCATCCTGGTGAGACCAAACACCCAGCATGCTCAGAGAGCATAGCCGAATCTTTATTCCTGCGGAGGTGAGAGTGAATATCCTGAAAGATATCCTGATGATCTTCTGTCTGATCACCCTGATTCTCTGTCTGTCTGGCCCTGCCGGAGCCGGCGCGCCACGCAGCTGGATCGAAAGTATTGTCATGGTTCCGGATAAACCAGATCATGAAGATTCCATTGTGATCGAAGTCAAAGGGCAGGTACCCAGTGCCTGCTATACGATCTCCCGTACATCTTCGGTTACCAGCTCGGTGATCAGCATAACAGTGACGGCAACGCCAAAATCCAACTGCATTCCCTTTGGAGGTCCGGTAAACTGGAAAGTGAACACATTGGTTAACCCGCTCAATGACGGTGTTTACACCATTCGCGCTGATTTGAGAAATCCAAATGGCGATCAGCTCGACTCTCTGGCCAGTTCGGTCGTGGTGCTTGACCGCTCCCGGGTGAGCGCCGTCCAGATCCTAAATATTCGCTCCTCACTGCTCGATAATCTTCAGGCGGGACAAGCACTCGATATTCTCGTGGATGCCGTTGGTCCTGCGAACGCAACGCTTCAGTATCAGTTCTTTTCCAAAGCTGGATACGGTACACCGGAATTCGAAACCAACCCCTGGATCGTTGTTCAGGACTGGAGCACAAAGAACTCTGCTTCGATTCTCTTCCCTCAGGCAGGGAACTACTTCGTGGTAAGTCATGTGAAAGCAGCTGAGGACCCGTCCTGGGACGACGGCGAACCGCAAGGAGGAATCCACGTTGTGGTAGTAGAAGAAGAGGACTGAGTGCTGCGGGACAGGAACTCAGGCATGCGGGTGCGCCTGCGAGAGAAGGAACGTGAAGAACGCAGCGCACAGAGGCGATCGCGATCTGCCCCGGCGCACAACAACATAAAACTCACGTCTCATGCGGAGACCTTTCACGAGAATGGCTCTGATCGCCCCCCGTTCCAGTTCTTCCTGGACTGCCCGGCGGGAGAGAATGGAGCCGGCCGCACCATGCTTGATCGCTTGAAGCACGGCGGTAGTGCTGCCCAGTCTGGCGATCACCGTGAGCATCGAGCTGTCCAGAGTTTTCCTTTTCAGAGCTTTTTCCAAAGCCAGGAGAGTCCCGCTTCCTTCTTCGCGAAGCACCAGGGGAATCTGCCGCAGCTCCTCCAGGGAAATGACTGGGTGTTTGGCCCAGGGGGAATTCATCGGCAGCGCCACGATCAGCTCATCACCGGCAAACCGATGAAACTCGAGCTTGTCACTTTCTTGTTGAGCTCCCACCAGGCCAAGCTCGATGCGATGCGCCAGGAGATGATCGACGATGCCTCTGGTATCGCTGATCATCACGTCCAGGTGGATGTGAGGAAATGCTTTCCGGAAGAGCGGAAGCAGGCCGGGCAGAATAAATTCACCTGGGATTGTGCTCGCTCCGACGGAGATGGTTCCTTTCAGCTCGCCTTGGAAGCTGGCCAGCTTCTGCTCCGCCTCTTCTTTAAGCTCCAGCATCCGCAGTGCATAGTCCTTGAGAAGCTCTCCAGCTTTCGTCGGCACTACTTCCCGCCCAAGTCGGTCGAGCAGCGGTATTCCAAGGGACGCCTCGAGGGATTTCATGTGCTCTGTCAGGGTAGGCTGCGAAAGGTGCAGCTTCGAGGCGGCCCTGGAAAAGCTGCCCAGTTCGGCAATCTTGCAGAAAATTTCCAGTTGGTTAAGCTTCATGGCTGGTGCAGCACCCGACTGGGTAATCCCATCACCTGCACGTCCACGCAGGTCCCGGCCGGAATCGTCTCCACTCCTTCCGGAATGGTCGCTATGCCTTCAGAATTGGAGAGCATCTGGAGCCGGCTCGGGAGCGGACGAGGCTCAAAGCGCAGCACCTCGGCATCTCTGTGGAGCATTCCCATTTTATACTGTGTCCAGTCAATCTGACCGCTTATCTCCTTATCCAGAATTGCCGGCACTACCGGAAGTGTCGCGGGCTGATGCCCTCCCAGACAACGCAGTCCCGGCAGCGCTAATTGGAGAAATGCCATTTGATTGGAAGGCGGACCACCGGGCAGACAGAAGACTGGCTTGCCCTCGAGAAATCCGAATCCTACTGCTTTCCCGGGTCCGATCCTAACCCGGTAAAACATTTTCTTCCAGCCCAGGTCATCAAGTACTCTGATGATCAGGTCCCGCTCGCTGCTCCATGCACCCCCGCTTGTAATAATACAGTCAGAAGTCCTGATGGATTCCTCGATTATCTCCCGGATTGATTCAAACGAATCAGGTACGACTTTTGTAAACGGCTGCATCGAGAAATAAGAGCACCATGCAGCCAGCGTTACCAGATTGCTGGCAGCCACTTTGCCTTCACCAACAGGATGGCCTACGGCTACGATCTCATCGCCCGAGGCAACGACCGTTACCCGCGGCCTCCGGTAAACCGTGACGACCGCATGCCCGGCAGCGGCAATCAGTCCGGCCTGGGTCGGCATGATCGTCGTGTGCTGCGGAAGCACCACACCCGCCTTGCCCAGGTCCGTCCCTTTTCTCAGAATATTGTTGCCAACTGGCGCTAGCGCCGTCACGGTACCGATTCCCTCTTCAGCAAACTCATTGGCAAGAACACCATCAGCTCCAGGAGGAATTATCGCCCCGCTCGTAATTTTGACCGCTTTTCCCGGAGAGACTGCAGCCGCTTGCGGCATGCCTGCGAACTGAGATCCTCTCAGTGTAAGCGTAACCGGCGTATCGGCAGAAGCATTCTTGATGTCTTCAGAAATCACTGCGAATCCGTCCTTTAGTGAAACATCAGCTGATGGAGAATCCAGCAACGAGAGAATATCTTCTGCTGTGGCCCTTCCAATTGCCTCTTCCAGCCTTATCTCCTCGGCTTTCAGAGGATGGATGGTACTCACGACGATGCGGTAAGCATGAGAGAAAGAAATATTGATCATAGCCTTCCCATATTGTTGGAAGAAGAAGTGCCTGAACTCAGCTGCTCCAGCAGCCTACCGATAGTGTTTCTGCATAGCAGTATAGTATTCTTACAGGAAAAAAAGGGTTTTGTAAAATTACCATTCCAGAATCCCCGGGATTCGCTTCGCTCTACCCAGACTACAGAGCTGTCCAGCAGATCGACGTGGCAATCTCCCAGCCCTTTTTCTCCGCGTGCTCCGCGTCTCTACGCGACAAACCCTTACCTCTAGCTGTGCTTACTTCTAACTCCTAAAAGATACCTAACGGATTTGCTTCTTGACTTGTATGAGGAAAAAAAGTAAGGTCTTACCACAATTCTATCCGGTTACCGCAACAACACCTTCGGAGAAATCAGGAATACCCTAAGAACTATGACTGCAAAAGACATCTTACGAGCCGGTGTGGAAAAAGCTCTTTCCCGGGCGGCAGAAAAGCTCGACCTGGTGCCAGGAGCACCGATTCCGCAACCTAGCTTTGAAATTCCTAAGAACGAAGCACATGGGGACTATTCCACGAATATTGCCCTGGTGCTGGCACCTCGTCTCAAGAAAAGACCGGCTGAGCTTGCCAACCTGATTGTGGAAGCGTTCGCTGATCAGTCTTCTTTTGTAAGAGAAGTATCCATAGCCGGACCGGGCTTCATAAATTTCTCTCTCAAGGAGTCGTTCTGGCTCAATCAACTTCGCGAGATTCTGTTAACCGGACCTGACTTTGGGAAAAGTACTGTTGGCGGAGGCAAAAAGGTACAAATTGAGTTTGTCAGCGCCAACCCTACCGGCCCGCTTCACATCGGTCACGGCCGAGGAGCAGCCCTGGGAGATTCGCTTGCCCGGATTCTGGCCTTTTGCGGCTTTCAGGTCACCACGGAATACTATATCAATGATGTGGGCACTCAGATGGAAATTCTGGGCAGGTCGGTGCTGCGCCGCTATCAGGAGCTGCTTGGCCGGCCGGTAGAATTTCCTGAAAATCACTATCAGGGCGATTACATCTATGATGTGGCACGGGAAGCGATTGAACGTTTTGGCGACACATATCGCGATCGACCCGACGCTGAAGCAATTCCTCTGTTCACTGCGCTCGCTCGGGAATCGATTCTTGAAGGCATTAAAAAGGATCTGAAAGACTTCTCAGTATCTTTCGATACCTGGTACAGCGAGCGCTCCCTGGTTGAGAAAGGTGCCGTGGAGGCCACGATTGCGCATCTGCAAAGTCAGGGGTATATGTATCTTCAGGATGGCGCCCTCTGGTTTTCCTCGACCCGGTTTGGCGATGAGAAAGATCGGGTGGTGATCCGGGAGAACGGTCAGAAAACGTATTTTGCGTCGGACATTGCTTATCACCAAGATAAATTTTCCCGAGGCTTCGATCAGGTCGTGGATATCTGGGGAGCAGATCATCACGGCTATGTCCCTAGAATCAAATCAGTCCTCCAGGCTCTGGGAATAGATCCCGAACGCCTGCGGGTTCTTTTGGTCCAGCTGGTCGCGCTGCTGCGAGAAGGCGTTCCCATATCCATGTCGACCCGATCCGGGCAATTCGTGACCTTACGAGCAGTGCTTGATGAGGTTGGAAGCGATGCCAGCCGCTACATCTTTCTTACCCGTCGTTCCGATAGTCCGCTTGATTTTGATTTGGAAGTAGCAAAAAAACAAAGCGATGAAAATCCGGTCTATTATGTTCAATATGCCCATGCACGTTTATGCAGCATTCTTCGCATTGCTGCAGAGCGAGGCATCGATACTACTTCAATACATACCGCTGACCTTTCGGTGCTCTCCGGAGCCGAAGAGATGGCACTCATTAAGCGGATTTCTCATTTTCCTGATATACTCGAGTTGAGTGCTCAATTTCTTGAGCCACATCGAATTGCAAACTTTCTTCAGGACCTGGTCAGTATTTTTCATAGGTATTATCATGCCGGGAAAATTGACGGCTCCAAGCGAGTTCTTACGGAAGAGGAACATCTCACTCGTGCCCGCCTTGCTTTGGTGGATGCTTTGAGAATCACCATACGCAATGCGCTCTCTCTCCTGGGCGTGTCGGCTCCGGAGAAAATGTAGGAAGTGTCTGCTTATGGTGAAGCAGCCGCAGCCAGTTCGAGACAGTCTCAGCTTAAGACAGCTTCTGAAGCGAATTGCTCTCGGAGGAGCGATTATTATCTCCTTTTGCGGCATTCTCTTTCTGGTTAACGCCTGGTACCTGAT
>Ga0116142_10003143_pt1 | contig 16864 bp, 20 predicted proteins | sample AD_UKC033_MetaG_FD_89785 | JGI IMG/M metagenome (GOLD analysis project Ga0116142, IMG submission 89785) | Active sludge microbial communities of municipal wastewater-treating anaerobic digesters from USA - AD_UKC033_MetaG | ecosystem: Engineered > Bioreactor > Anaerobic > Digestate | place: USA... | reverse complement strand
GTTATAACTCTAAATTCTTGTTAATTCCATAAAATAATTAATAAACCAATTTTCTTTGGCTTTTACTTCGCTTTTCCATTTAAATGAGTTTGGAGAAATATTATAAAAACTCCACTTCATATCGATAGGGGTATTTGTGGCAGTTAATGTGATTTGATCAATATGGTCTTCAATGTCAAATACGAAAAACTGATTTTGTATGGGACCAATCCAAACCGCCTTCCATTTATTGGTCTTGGGATTGAACGTTCTAATAGTAGTTCCATATTCATGAAACGCATTGTCCCCTTGAGCGGTTAAACCAGGGATGATCCAAATATCCTGAATGGCACGTCCTTGCAGGATTCTATGAAAATGCCATTCGCCCTTATATTTTAAAGTAGAGCCATTGGGATTGGTGATGGTTAAGTCAAGACTCCATGCACCAATAAAATTCCCAAATGGATCCTTATTTTCAGGAATTGAACTATGACGGTCTGTTGAAAAAAGTTTGGTATTCATGTTATTGTTTTTTATTTCTGCAATTCAAAAATTTTTATGCTCTCATGTATCTGGTGTAATCACCTGACACGAATACGGTTTTCAACCAGATGCTGAAATAAGAATTACATAGTGTCAAAAAAGAGCCACACATTCGTGAGGCTCTTTTTATTTCCTTCAAGTACGAAGCTCTAGCACTTCACTGTCACCAATAGAAATGTTGCCGGTATTGAAGTTTTGCTTTTATCAGCACTTTGATTCTGGCTATTGAACAATTTTTCCAATTCGCGCTGTAGTTCTTCGGCTTTTCCATTTTTTTCGGCTGCTTCAAACGCATTCATGGTAGGACCGTAATAAGTTCGGAATTCATTGAGAAATTCAGCAGGCGAATAGGATGCAGTGAATGTAAACGTCTCCTTGCTAAAAGAAATACTCTCCCGTTTGATGCCTGCTTGTTCAAATCGTTCTGCAACGGAGTCTTCTACGCCCCACAACATTGGACTAACAAATCCTTCTGGAGGTGCCGGTGTGTACGCAGAGGAAATTTTTAAAATCTGGGCAACAAGCGTCGGATCTCCTGGAATCCAGTTGCCCATGATCACTTTTCCGCCTTTGCGTGTAACACGTACCATTTCTTTTGCAACATCTTGTGGTTTGGGTGCGAACATTGCGCCAAAGATGCTGATAGAAAGATCAAATGTTTCATTTTCAAGTGCTGATAAGTTGGTAGCATCACCTTCCTGAAAAGTGATATTGGTAAGCCCTTCTTCAATAACTCGTTTATTACCGGCTGCTACTAGGTTGCTGGCAATGTCAACACCCAATACATGTGCCCCCAATTTGGCTTGTGGAATTGCCGTGGTGCCATCACCGCACCCTAATTCAAGAACCTTAAGTCCTTTTGTGATTTCCAGTTTTGAAACCAGGGCTTCACCGCTTTCTCGCATAGTAGCTGCAATGCGTGTGAAATCCCCTTTTTCCCATAATGCTTTGTTCGGATTCATAATTGTTTGTTTTTGATTGTTTTTTTTAATTGATGATGCAAAAGTAGGGGATACCCAATAATCCGGATTTGCTGTGAAATCCAAAAAGTTTTCTGAAAAGTTCAACCAAAAAAAAAGTGGTAGGCTAGTCTTTAGAAAGGGCTTGCCTGAATTGAAGCGGGGGTAATTCAAAGCGTTCTTTGAAGGCCCGATTGAAGTGGGAATTGTTCTTAAATCCGCTATCGTAGCAGATTTCATTGATGTTCATGGTGGTACTTACCAACAATGATTTGGCAAAGTCGAGGCGCTTCTCCATCAACCATTTGCCTGGTGTTTGTTTAAAGCAATCCTGAAAGTCGCGTTTGAAGGTAGACAGGCTACGACCGCACATGCGGGCGAATTCTTCCAGGCTTAAATCGTGATTAAAATTTTTTTGCATCACCGATTCCAGATCGGTATGGCCTGTTGCTTGAATGGAACTAAAATATTGTGCCAGCGAAAGGTTTTTTGGATTAAGAATGATGTTAAAAAGCAACTCTTTAAACTTGATTTCCACCAATGCTTCCGGTATTTCTTTTCCTTGTTTCAGATAATTGGCAACGCTGTAGACTAAATTTTCAATCCCTTCATTGACATCAATGGGATGAATGGATTTTTGACTTTGTCCATTAGCTGCAGGAAGGTTCACTTCATCGTGTTCCAGCAGAAATTTGCGAATGAAATCGTCATTGAGCATGAAAGCAATAATGCAATGGTCAACATCAAAGTATTGCTTGGTGGCGTACACACCTTTCTTGATAAAGACGGCATCGCCTGATTTCATTTCAAATTTTTCATTACCGCAGTACCAATCTTTACGCCCTGAAATCACATAGGTGATCAGATGCATTTCATTCCAGAATTTAAAGTCCTCAGCGTTGATGGGGCATTTATAGGTAGCTGATAAGTAATTGGAACCAATGAGTTTGTTGGTAATATCAGGGGTTGTGCAGAAATACGTGTATAAATCGACTAACATAACTGCCAAAAAACAATTTTAATATAAGCTAAGTTAAGCAAATACTTTCATTTTTACTACGAATCAGAAGACCTGTCCCGTGAGAAATCTTTGTTAATAGTCTTTCGTCCGAGTTTTTTGAAACACAAATTTGTCCGGGCCCTATTGCCACTAACGTTCCGGCTTTATGAAGTGGCGGAATTCGAAGATAATAGTTTTCCTTGGCTGTTCAACCTTAATATAAAAAATTAAACATTCGAGCAGCCAAACAACGTCACAGCCATTTCATTTAACCCAATGTTGTGTGCTACCTTATTTGGACAAATTAAGCAAAATTCCAATTGCGACTGTTTGTCTTAGTGATTTTGTCTTAGATTGTAAATTTCTGAACTCCTGGCTTAACCCCAAATTAAATATGTATTGTGGAACCATTTGTAGCGCGTTACTAATATCTATTTTGTAAGCTACTCGGCCCGTTATTGAAAACGTAAATTTGTTCTCATATTTATTGGAATTAATGTCTAATAGCTCATTCCCACCAATGTTTCCCAATTGAGACCAATTGCGATAGCCTACCATTTTCTGATCAAGTAATAAATTGCAGTTTATACCAAAATTTAACCAACCTGATCTTAGGAATCTGCGGTTAAATGGGAAGAAGCTAACTCCTAATGTCGTTTTACTCACCTCTGCATAGGTTGCACCAGACGTACCTAAACCACCATTGGTTACAGCTAAAGAGCCATTGTAGTTGTCAAGTGAAAAAATAGCTTTTACAAAAAGGTCATTGAATAATGAGTCCTCTAAACTGAAGAACATTGCATGACCAATTCCCGCGTCATACTCTGTCCTAAAGTGTCCATCTTCTTTCTGAAGATCAAAAAATGAGTTTCTATTTCCTCCTCCTCCAAATTCGACGGATTGCCCTGCAAGCAAGTGAATATTTAAACACAATAATACGGTTAAGTAGAATTTATCCATCGGTTCAAAGGTTGCACAACAGCCACCGACGTTATGTGCATATGCACCTTCTCATTTACATTTCATTCTATGACAATCAATTTTATTCTTTCTTTCTTACCTGATAAATAACTTACCAATATACAATAGATCCCACTAGGTTGTGATATTCTGTATTGATTTTTATCTAACAATAAATCAGATTTCCCAAAAACATCTAACATTTGAATTGACCTTATTGAATCATCAGTATATTCAAAGTTTAACCATTGATTCCTTTTTACAGGGTTGGGGTACACTTTAATTTTGCTTTCTTTGGAAACTTCGGGAATTCCAATTAGCATAACATCACACCTACCATTAAAGTCGTCATTGGCATAAACTTGAGTTGCATCTGTATACTTACAAAGCAATTGATCAGAAATATAATTCCATCCATGCGTTTCACCTTGATAGGTAATACCAGCATTGGGGCCCGAACCTTCAATAAATTCCAATTTTGTTGTAAAACTTAATAAAGGAAAATCCAAACGTATATGCTTTATCCCATTGATCAAAAATACTGAGTCAACCAATACAGGTATAGAATCCATCCATAAAGTATGAATCAAAAAAGTATCACCTAACTGCAACGTAAGATCCATAATAATCTTTTCGGATTGTGATGCTAATGAATAATACCAAGTTTTCCCACTTACTGTATCTTCCCTGATCAGACCGGTCGTTTGAAAGTCATTAAAAACCTTCATGTAGACATTCCCATTCAATGTCGAATCAATACCGGCTATCGTATGATATCTATATGTCAATGCTGCATCAATTACTTCTGTCAACGTAAACCATTGGGTGCTGTCTTGTCCAAAAAGTGATTGATAATACTGGCTTTTCGAAGTGAACGAAGAAAAAAGGAAAATGAAACTCAATAATATTTTTTTCATATCAAATTTCGATTTTACTAGTTAACAGTTCGCACTGCATTGCACATAACGACCCTGGTGAATGAAGTGGCGAAGTTCGAATCTACGACTTTCCGGTGGCAGATCAAACAATAATTAAAAAATTCGGTTGATCAAGCTGCTATGCAATATCCCGGCCATTTCATGAACCCAATGTCATAGGCACAATTTTCTCCCGGTTATTCAAAAGGAATACTTCAAACGAAAAGCAGGTAAATATCTGAAATACCATCCTCGTTCTGTATAAATCACATCATTATTAACCCTATACCTATCGTTATTAGCCCACAAAAAACCATGACCCAATTTAATCTCATAAACCAGGACAATCCTATCTGTCAATCTAACTTGAGGAATAAGCCCGAAACAAATGAAATAACCATAACGACTAACCTTGCTTCCCGTGTTCAATCGTTCATACCAACCATAGGCTAAATTTAATTCAGGGCTCACAAAGAAATTAAATCGGCTTCGCTTCTTGACTAAAGCAATGTGATAAGCGCCTGAGATTGCAATGTCTTTCCGTTTTCCTTCCGTTGTAAAATACAATGGAATTGTTAACTCATTCCAATTATTAGTACGTCTACCATATTCAAGTGAAATTAAAGAAGAATTACGAAGTATATAGCCACCTATTCCTATAATCTTGTTGTTAGTTGCATTGCTTGAATCACTTTGAGAATAGGTATAAACACTGGAAAACAATATGAGTTTTAAAAAGAGAATAAAAGTTAAAGTGAAAATTGGTTTCATTTCTTAACAGCTAGTGTTGAAAGGTCACCCATAGCGTTCCGGGTTAATAAGGTAGCGGAAATCGAAGATAATAATTTTCCATGGTGGCAAAACCGAAATATAAAAATAAAACACTCGAACCGGCAAGGACAAAACCAGCCATTTCATTTAACCCAATGTTAGCGGAAGTTTTTATTCCTTAACAATTGCTCGTCTTATCGAACTTCGGGAAGATTTAAACTCCACTATATAGAACCCATTACTTAATAATGATAAGTCTACTTGAAAGTTGGGTTCGTCGAACGATTCATTTATTTTAACTTCTCCCAAATAATTATAAATAATTATATCGCCAACCCCAATCGGATCTATGATTTCAACATTCAAATGATTGTGGACAGGATTGGGAAATACTTTGACTGTAGAAATCTTATCTTCATCGACAATTGTTAACATACTTGGATCAATAAGCATTTCGCGATAGGTAGAAGACAATAAAATGCCTTGACGCCATTCCTCTACTAAAATATTTATGGCATAAACATTGGTTGTGGACGGCATCTCAAATCGTCCTGTATATAAATCAATGGTAGCTCCAGGAGGTGTACTATATGTGGCCGAAGAAGTTGGGACTAATTTATACGTCAAACTATCGCCATCAGGATCGATAGCCTGGGCTAGGTGAACTAAACTGTTTCCGACCCGACTAACACTAGTCTGCTTATATGAAAACATCGGACCTGAATTTTCACCAATAAAAGGGCTAATTTTAAACGATAAGTTACTCAAGATACTCTGCGTAGATGAATTCGCTATGTTTTGAATATTGTAAATTCGGAAAGCATTTAGGAAATTTATACTGAAATATCCATTCCCATTGTATGTATGCTGAAAAACATACTTATATTCGGTAACATCATAGGTTAACCGGCTTGAAACGCCCATTAATGTGTCGCCTTGCGAGCTTATTAGCGTATCACGGTTAACACCAAAACTGGTTTGAGTGTATAAATACAATTCGAAAGTGTAAGTGTTAAATCCGGAGATATAATACTTCATTTCAGTCCCTCTAATATCTTGACCATAAAGGATTGTGTTAATGAACACAGAAACCGAAACAAAGGCCAAAAGTTTTTTCATTATGGGAATTTTAAAAGGTAAATTAACTGCAATGTTCGCCAGTATAAATATTTCCGCTAACGTTCCGGGTTAATGAAGTGGCGGAAATCGAAGATAATAATTTTCCATGGCAGCTCAACCGAAATATAAAATTAAACTCTCGAGCCACCAAGTACAAAACCAGCCAATTCATTTAACCCGATGTTAGCACCAGTGTTTTACTTACGCACTTTACAATATCTCCAAACTTCAACTCTACTGATGGTGTCTCCTTTTACAGTAAAACTTGCAGAATATTCACCCAATTCAGCAAAAACTATAGTTCCTTTCTGGTAATTAATGTCATTTGAAAGAAAAGCCTTCAAATCTTTCAATGGCGTACCTACCCCAATACTGTCCCAAACCATAACTTCATTTGTGGTTAAAATAATGGCGACAAATGTTTCATCCGCAGTTTCAAAGTTCCAACCTTCATCACTATCTTCTACGAAAACTACTAACTTTCCGAAAGGTGCATCATTACTAAATAAGTAATATTCTCCAAAGAATCCTGTTGAATCCTCCCTGCATAAATCTTGTGTTTCCTTCAATGGCATAACACCGGATGTTGAACCAAGATTGGACCTGTGTTTAATTTCATTAATATTTATTGGAGGAGGGAAAATAATGGTGTCAATCTGATTTAACTCAAGCCTTTCAAAATTTGATTCAATCAAATTGTCAGAATTTATCCTCTTGATATCTACTCTTTCATGTACGTTATTGCCACATCCAAATGCCAAAAATAAAAGGGACAACTTAATATTACTCATCATTAAAACAATGGTGCTAACGTTCCGGGGTAATGAAGTGGTGGAAATCATAGATAATAATTTTCCATGGCAGCTCAACCGAAATATAAAAATTAAACACTCGAGCCACCAAGCACAAAACCAGCCATTTCATTTAACCCGATGTTAGCGGAAGTGCTTTTATATAATTAATAGTATTAAACATTCAATAGAACCAACACTTTAGTCATCAATACTAGAAAATATTTTTCAAATCCCCCAAAGCACAATTATCATCCTGTAGATTATTTTTGAAATTTTATTAATCAGATACTATTATTTTACCTGTGTATATTTTATTAGTTTCAGTCAGATGTACAATATAAAGTCCCTCCGAAAGATTGTCCCGAGAAAAAGAAATTTCGTTCCCTGAAATATCTATTATTTGTTTTACTATTTGTCCTAAACTATTGCTAATTGTAAGAGTTGCATGTTCAAAATAGTCACCTGTATACAAAGTTGTTTGAGCTGAAAAAGGATTAGGAAATATTTGAATTAACTTTTTGATTTGATCCTGCTCTTGAATTCCCAAACCTATATCTACAATTGCCTGCTTCCACACTCCATTACCATAAGTTCCGACATATAAAGTATCGTTCAATATTTTTATTGAGCTCGCATTCAAATTTCTCAGTCCATTATTTATGGGATACCAATTCTGTCCGTAATTACTTGTAACGAAAACTCCATAATCTGAAGTTACGAAGAGGTGAGACCCATAATTTACAAAATCACGAATATTAGAATTTGAAACTAGGCCAATATTCGCGGGAAACCAATTGTTTCCGTCATTGAAACTTACGTACATCCCATCACCATATAAATATACAAATAATACACTGTTACAATATGCCAATGAAAGCGGCTCTCTACCGCCTGGAATTCCATTATTGGATAATACCCATTGTTGAATACTGTCTAGTTTCACTACTTGGCCGTTACCACAAGCAGCAGCAAAATGATTCGAATTAAAAATTAAAAAGTCATTGAAGCCGTTGCAGTATTGACTTGGCAAACTGATGTTTGACCAATTTAACCCTAAGTCATCTGTGAAATACATCTTTTCATCTGAGTATGCATAAATGCGCCCATTGCGAATATAGATTTTGTGCCAAGTGTTACCACCGGCAGATGTATAGGGAAGATGCGTAATTTGGTTCCACAAAGCACCATAATCAGTGGAGAAAAAGATAGATTGATAAAAGTATGGCCAATTTGATTGTACATAATAATTACTTATAAAAATGGTATCACCCATCTTATCTAAATTAATAAATAAGTCATTTGTGAAATTTGGCGTGATATCTGTCCAAAGATTTCTGTTATTTAGCATATAAACGAAATCATCGTCATTTGAGAAAACTAAACTATCTGTACATGATATAGTTCTTATATAGGAACAAATCATTCCTGATTTATTGCTGATCCATTGACCACCCTGGTAGTAGAATATACCTTTAGAATATGTCCCACATACTAAGGTTGAATCAAAGTATGAAATAGTAGTTACTTGCATTTCTGGCAAGCCAGCGTTTTGGGCATTCCAAGATATCCCATCTGTTGATTCGTAAATCCCATTGTTATTAGTACCCAAATAAAAATCATTACTTGTTTTACAAAATGAAGTGATCTTTGAAGGCGAAGTAAAAAGTAAACTCCAGCTATTTCCAAAATCTCTGCTTGTATATAAATTCTTATCTATGGCCGTATATAGCGTATCATTGAAAGATTTTATTAAAGTAACCATACTGTCAAGAAGTCCTGAATTTACTGGAACCCAATTACTAAGATTCGCCGAATTTCTGTATACTCCCCTATTCGTTCCACAAAATATATAATTTGCCGCTAAATCTATAGATGTAACATTCCACTCGTAATAGTAACCTGCAGTCCATGGGTTCCAAAAAGAATCAACAGGTAATCCATTTTTAACAGAAGACCAAGTGATTCCAAAGTCGTTTGACTTGAAAAATCCTGTTAATGAACTACCACCGTAAAGACAGGAATCAGAATGTGACAAAACAGATAAAGGAATTGAACTAATAATAATTGGAGGGTTATTAGGATTTGAAAGACTAATTAGTCTTAAATCGCTTCCTCCAACAAACAAACTGTCTCCTATACGAGTGAAGCCTAAAAATGATGAAATCGAATTTAGTGTCCAAGAATCTAAAATTGTCTGTTTAGAAAAGTATCCACAGTCTGTAGAAACTAATATAAGGGAGTCGCTTGGTATTATTGCCCTAACATTTGTATTTCCATAAGGACCATCTGTTTGAGTCCACTGAGAATAACAAGTTATAATACTTAACATTAATGCTGCTACTAAAACGGTAGTATATTTCATGTGTTGTCGAAATTTAACTTTTCCGCTTTCTTACTATGAAGAAGAAAACTCAATATTAAAAGCTCCATTGGCTTCTGGCATTTCCGCTAACGTTCCGGGTTAATGAAGTGGCGGAAATCGAAGATAATAATTTTACATGGCGGCTCAACCAAAATATTAAAATTAAACGCTCGAGACGCCAAGCACAAAACCAGCCATTTCATTTAACCCAATGTTATATGCGGTTTTTATTTCAGCCGGAATTACTCAAAACTTTATCGATAATTGTAATTGTCCTCCTAAACCAAGCTCTACAATCCTTTGCAAAGTTGAAATTCGGACCTCTTTAATATTATTCTCAATTTTAGAAATATAAGATTTTGTCGTTCCAACCTTTTCAGCTAATTCTTCTTGGGTTAGTCCTTGCTCAAGTCGAGCATCGTGAATTAAAACACCGATTTTAAAATTCTCATAACCTGCCTCTAAGGCATCACGCTTTTTAGATCCACGCTTTCCGTAATGAACATCCTTGAATTGCTCAAGGTTTTTAGAATTACTTTTTTTCGTTTTCATATTCTTCTTTAATTTTAATTGCCTTTTCTATTTCCTGGGAAGGAGTCTTTTGAGACTTCTTTTGAAAACCATTAGCTAGGACTACTAACTTTCCTTTGTCAAAAAAACAAAAGATCCGAAATATGTCACTGCCAACTTGAACACGAATTTCATATAATCCATCAGTATTTTCAATATGCTTAAGATACGTTTCTGGCACTCTTTGGATATCCTCTATCACTTCGAGGGTCCAAATGATCTTATCCTTCACCTTACTCCGCTGTTTCAAAAAGAAATCTTCAAAGTAGTGCTTATAAAAGATAATTGTTCGAAACTTCGGTTTTGGAGTCACGCTGTAAATATACAAAAGGTAGCCCTAAAGTGCAACTTTATTTAATAAAAATAATCCTGTTAAAATCAGTAAAAAGGTAAATCAGTAGCTTAAAAATCGCATAACGTTCCGGGTTAACGAAGTGGTGGAAATCGAAGATAATAATTTTCCATGGCGGCTCAACCGAAATATAAAAATTAAACTCTCGAGCCGCCAAGCACAAAACCAGCCATTTCATTTAACCCAATGTTAGCCATAGTGCAACCAATTAAGTGCCTTAAATATTCAATCCATCACAAGCAATCTACAAAATGAAATCAATTCATTGTTTTGAGAAAGTCGCAAAAAATATAATCCAGCTACTAAATTTTCCCGTTGCAATACATGTTCATCTCCTACAATATTAAAGATACGACTAACTTCTACCCCTTGGTAATTATAAATGACAATTTCGCCATTAGTTAAGTTCGTAGGCATCTTAATAATAGTCCTATCTTTAAATGGATTTGGGCCTATCAAAAGTCCGGTATAATTATCTAACTTTTCAATTCCAACTGAGGGAAGTACATTACATAATTTGACCGAATCTAAAGCCCCATTCCCACCAGAAAACCAATTCAAGATTACAGTGGAAGCACATCCGTCTACACGAATAGATCCCACGCTTGAATAATTACAATAATAGGGCTCACCCGACACTAATGGCGTGCCTATCGCAACCAAAGAGGCATATAAATGGTCATTTCCAAAATAGTTAAATCCCACTGGATAATTAAAATTGCCATAAGTCACACGGATAGTATCATTGGCTTTAAAAACTACATTTGAATAATCTGGAAAGCGGTTTACAATAATTGAATCTGTTATACCAATAATACTGTCGACCCGAATGTAAAGGTTCATTCCTGAAGCATAAGGGAAACAATTTCTGAAAAATTGAAGCTCATAATCAGGGCAATTTTGAGTGGGAATACCAGCATAATGGCATGTTTCCAATACCACCTCAGTAAACACTCCTTGTTTTAAAGTTTGGCTGTATGAATCAATTGAGAAAAACAAACAAACTACGGCAACAAAATTGTGTTTCATAGTGAAGTATTATAAAATATCTAAATATTATTCTTCAAGCAGCTTGTATCAAGAATAGTAGTGGTCCGTTTTTAAGCTTGGCAGGCTGCATGCATTGTGGCTAACGTTCCGGGTTAATGAAGTGGCGGAAATCGAAGATAATAATTTTCCATGGCGGCTCAACCATAATATAAAAATTAAACACTCGAGCCGCCAAGCACTAAACCAGCCATTTCATTTAACCCAATGTTATGGGCTGGCGATTTCTCTGGCTCCAAAATAATTCCTCTGCGTCCAAATAGAAAATACTAGTCGTACTAACTCAAGTACAACAATCAATATCAGCGCTAATTTGTAGTTCATAGAGTTTACTTGTAGACCAAGTAGAGTAATCATGAATCCAAACGTCAATGTATAGGTTAAGAATCTAAGTGGAAATTCAAAATAATAAACTATTATCCCTGCCTTTTTCCCCAAGATTAAGAGTATTCCTGATGTTAGGAGCATCAAAAGTAATGTCACACTCAAAATAGGCATCCCAATCAATAACACCTTGTACCAAAATCCAGATTCTAAACCATCTACTACATCCAATAAATCATTAAAGTTCGCAAAATAATTAATTCCTACTTTATATGTCCGAAAGAAAGAAACTAAGTCAAGAAACCCAAGAAAAATCAGACTATACTTAATTTTTTTATTTATCATATAGCTTCTTGACCACTTTGAGCTGTAGGCCGCTCGTTCGCTTGCCCATAACGTTCCGGGTTAATGAAGTGGCGGAAATCGAAGATAATAATTTTCCATGGCGGCTCAACCGAAATATAAAATTAATCAATCGAGCCGCCAAGCACAAAACCAGCCATTTCATTTAACCCAATGTTGTGTGACGTTTTTATTTTCGCGCTTTTCTAACTCGTTTGAAAATCAGATATCCAATAATGGACAGAATAATAAATATCCACAAATGGGTTATTCCTACTAAAAACAATAAAAAAGTATTCCAGCCATTAAGAATTGCAGAAACAATCTTAGTTCTAAATCCAAAACTGCTACTTGTCTTTTGATAATAAACAATTGTTAAAGTGCTCATTGATACATTATCTTTCAAAAAACGCAATCGACCTTCTACAGATTCAATATCCTCTCGTAGTTTCCCGAGTTCTTTCTCAATCGCTAATATTTCATTGACATTATTCGCTTGATTCAAAAGTTCTTTGTATCGATTCTCAAGTGCAGTTTTGGTTTTTAATCTTGCTTCTACGTCAATAAATTCCTCTGTCACATCTCTGCTACTAATATCCTTAGATTCCAATTTACCGGCGTGACTAGAAATCTTAGACAAAAGTACATCGAACTGCTCAACTGGTATTCTGACATCTAAGCTGTGCTCAATCCGGTCAGTGTAATCCCGAACCTCATCTTTACTTATATAGCCTTTTAAGTCCTTAGCAATTCCAGATATAAACTTATTTGTGCCATTTGCATCCTTGGATTCAAATCTTATTGATCCCTCCCTGATCACCTTTCTACTAAAACCTTCATTCAGTTTGTCTACATTCCTTTCATCTAACTGAGGTGGCTCTGACATATTAATTCCTTCCTCCTTGTTCATTGAAGTATTATTAGAATTGCAAGAGAAAATTATTAAAAGTGTGGTAAAGGCGAAGATAATTTGTTTCATAGTTCAAGGTTGTTTAAAAATGTCACACAACGTTCCGGGTTAATGAAGTGGCGGAAATCGAAGATAATAATTTTCCATGGCGGCTCAACCAAAATATAAAATTAAACATTCGAAACGCCAAGCACAGAACCAGCCATTTCATTTAACCTAATGTTGTGTGACGTTTTTATTCAATGACTACTTTTGAATGCATTATCAAGCCTTCAAGATTTGAAAGTTGGAACAAATAAATTCCATTAACAAGACGACCTCTTTCCACAACTATTGAACTACCATTGAATTCTTCAAATTTAACTATTTGTCCAAGGGAATTATATACCCTCAACGCCGCACCTGTAAAATCAGAATTTAACTTTACTGTTGTATATATGCTAAATGGATTTGGATACACCTGAAATGAAGTTAATCGATCAACAATTTGATTATTTGTAATGATAAAATCACATCCAGTGGGGCACGAGTCCTGATATAAAGTAGTCCCATCTTCTTGAAAACAATGCAACTCAGCTCGCGTCTGAATCCAAGGATCAAGATCCGAAAGTAGTCCTCTAGAACTCCCAATTCCCTCAATAAGAGAATTTGAAGAACTCCAATTCCCATTCAATAAATTATATCTTTTTCGCCAATTTGATCCGTCAAAAATTGAATCAATACTTTGTACTGTTAATGTACCTGCATTAGTAAAAGTTGCCGGGAGGGTGTCGTTCACCGATAAATTAAAATCATAAAGTAAATACTCAATGTTGGAACCACCTTCTATATAATAAATCCTCTTGCTCAATATGTCTTGTCTTATTCCACCTGCATATCCTGAATAAGAAACTGGAATAGATGGACGACTTGGAAAGCATATGTAACTGACTGAAAGCTCATGTAATAATACAAGATTCAATTTTTTATAGGTAAAGGATCCTATAATAGTATCATTGCTCAAAGAAAATTCTTCTACAAAATTATAGTAGTCCGAATGACCTATTAAAACAGATCGTTCCTGATGCCAAACAGCTCCACTATCAGGAAATGGGTAATAAATCGAAGTCTGAGCTTGGACATCGAAAGCTAATAAACAAAAGAGTATCAAAATATTCCTCATTCGGCAGTTCCTAAAAATGTCACACAACGTTCCGGGTTAATGAAGTGGCGGAAATCGAAGATAATAATTTTACATGGCGGCTCAACCGAAATATAAAAATAAAAAACTCGAGACGCCAAGCACAAGACCAGCCATTTCATTTAACCCAATGTTAGGCGCAGTTTCTGATTCTAGAATATGTAACCCATTTTAATACTTACGGGAATGTCAATTGTATAACGCTTTCCTTGTTCAGTTATCCAATACTTATACCTTTTATGAAAAACAGCTCCTAATTTATCATCAGAATTCAACCTGTCCTCATGCCAAATATTCCAATGCTTTGCTCCTACACCAACCGAAAGGTCAATGATAAAATGTTTTAGCGGAACTTGAATACCAAATTTACAATTTAAAGCAGAACCTTGCGTCTCAATTGAGATACTATCTAGATAACTGCGTGCTTCAGCAGTTGAATCACGTAACCAAGCTTGAGGACCAAATCTTTCAATGGTTAAGAAAGACGATTCATCGTAAGACAATCCAAAGGATAAGTAGTAATGAACATATTTTTTAATCTTTATAAAATACTTACCCTCTCCAGAAAGTCTAAATCCTTGAAAGTCTGTCCATCCCGTAGGATACACTTTAAAGAGGTCAACAAAATACATTGCTGACATTTGAACAGAAGTTCGTCTTGAAAACTTACGTTCATAACTAAATTCTAACCCTTTGTAGACAAAATTAACTGTAGCTGAAGGAGTAAATTTTATTTGATTTTTGAAACCTATAGCTATGTCTTGACCAATCGTATTACAAATTTGGAAAAACAAAACTATCGAGGTGAAAAAAAGTCGTTTCATGAAATTGCGCCTAACGTTCCGGGTTAATGAAGTGGCGGAAATCGAAGATAATAATTTTATATGGCGGCTCAACCAAAATATAAAAATTAAACACTCGAGACGCCAAGCACAAAACCAGCCATTTCATTTAACCCAATGTTAGCCGCAGATTATATTTACGAAACGGCTCTAGAAATGTTCTCTAGTATAGTTTCAGAGTCTAGTACATCCTGATTAAAATGTCGCAAAGCTTCAGTTATCTTTGGAAATTCATCAATAAATTTTAAAACATTATTCTCCTTGAGTTCAAATATTCTCATTATCGAATTGAATTTTTCTATTTCCACTCCCCAATACTTAATATACTTTGAACAATCAACATATACTTCAATCAAAACATCGTCATGAAAATGAATAAATCCAAATTGTAAATATCCATCTACAGTTAACTCGTATTTATACTTTTCAATAATCTGAATGATTCCCTCCTTTTCGGTATAAGGACTAAATCTGTCCACCCCATCTTTGAATCCATATATAAAGGCTGCAGGACTTGGAATTGCATCAACTAATCTGATGAAAAGATCCCAAAGTTTAGAATTATTGATATTTATTTGAGCAAAAAACTTGTATGGTTTATCATCATTCTGAAGCATGGTTAATTTATATCCTTCAGAAATGTCAGCAACTTGTGCATCCTTAATTTTTTGCAAATATTCACCATTAGTCGGAACTTCGTCTTCTCGGGCTGTCCTAATTGTAATTGGGAGTTCTAGTCTAAGCATAATTTGCGGCTAACGTTCCGGGTTAATGAAGTGGCGGAAATCGAAGATAATAATTTTACCTGGCGGCTCAACCAAAATATAAAAATTAACCACTCGAGCCGCCAAGCACAAAACCAGCCATTTCATTTAACCCAATGTTACATGCAGATTTTACTCTTCGCTCGGTCTATATGTAACAGGGCTACATTGCGCGAATCCTACTTCTGCCGTCATAGGGAAGCGATAATCTTTAATAAATTCGCTCAATAATTGTTCAAATTGCTTCTCTTGTTCCAAAGTAATCTGGTCAGGGCGAAAACTATATATGAAGTAATCTATACTCCCGTCCTTATTAAAGTAAATTCGATTAAAACCCTTTGTAGGTTTCTCCCATACAAACTCATGGGATTTCAAAAACTTTCCAAGCTTTTGAAGCATTTCAAAGTAGCTTTCGCCAACTTCATTCTCTCGATGTTTAAATACAGAAAGAGCAGTATCTACATTAACTGCGCTTTTATAAACACTATCTAAGTGTTCAATACTAACATTTGAATCTTTCGCTTCGGAAAACGATAAAGCTTTTTGGCCATTTGCAGAAATATGCATGGTCAGAATTACTAAAATAGTAAATGATGTTTTCATGGTGTCCCAAAATTTGCATGTAACGTTTAGGGTTAATGAAGTGGCGGAAATCGAAGATAAGAACTTTCCATGGCGGATCAACCGAAATATAAAAATTAAACTCTCGAGCCGCCAAGCACAAGACCAGCCATTTCATTTAACCCAATGTTAGCGGCAGCCTTTTTTGCTATCATCGTCACGCTTTGTATGAACTTCCAATTCGTCCTCTTCATTTTTCAAGTCAGGCGTTCCTAGGATTCTAGATATAAATGTGAAAGTGCTGCCATTCTTCGACACTTTTACAGCCCAAATAATTCCTATAATTAAACCCAGAACCATCATGGAAATTGCAATAGCTAATCTAGTCGTGTTTGGGTCTGGCAAGTAAACTACTGCAGCAATCACAACTCCGATCAAGAATGGTGAAGCCACAATCCTTATCCATCCAATAAGTTCCAACAAGTATTCAAATATTCTTTGCATTGAAGCGTGAGTTATAATAGAGAATAAATTTTAATAATCTTTCTTTAGCACTCTTTCAAACACC
>Ga0116142_10003142_pt1 | contig 16865 bp, 14 predicted proteins | sample AD_UKC033_MetaG_FD_89785 | JGI IMG/M metagenome (GOLD analysis project Ga0116142, IMG submission 89785) | Active sludge microbial communities of municipal wastewater-treating anaerobic digesters from USA - AD_UKC033_MetaG | ecosystem: Engineered > Bioreactor > Anaerobic > Digestate | place: USA... | reverse complement strand
CAACGCCGTGGTCGCATGTCAATGTCGGCAAGCTTGCAGCCGGGCGCCATTATATCGAGGAAGGGAAATTCGATCCGCTTGATACGCTGATTCGGAATTTGGCCCATGATGTCCAGTATCCGGTTTTGCTTCATGTCTCGCTTTATCCTTCCCGCGGGAAAGAGATTGATGGGCGCTTGAGATTCTCCCTTGATGACGTTCAAATTTATGAGAAAAAAACTGGTGGCGATACGGTTCGTAAAGCGGATATTATTCCTCTGATCCATGTGCGTGATCCCGAGCTTTTTCAAAAATTCCGCGAGGGTGGAGAATTTACAATACTTGCAGTTCCACATACCAACCGGAGTGGCGACGGGCGAAAAATTTTCCTGAATATTGATGTAAGGGATGCGTCGGTAGTTTCTGATTTGGGAGCAGACGGTTTTGCGAACAAACTCGGCAGTACGCCCAAGCGCGATCCACGGCCGAAAGTCGAGGAAACGCTTGTTGAGGAAAAACCGATCGAGCCGATTTCAAATGTGCGCCAAATGGGGCTGGACGCCATGTTTGCCGATGCCGGAAGAGGCAATGCGACACCGGATTTGCGGGCTTCACGAAAGACACGATCTCTGAAATCTGTTTCCGTACCCGAAGAGCCTCCTGTTCAGGCCAAATTGTTGGGCTTCTAGCCGGTTTTTTCATATATTCCTATATGTTATGGCGCGAATAAACTTTGCGCTCCCTCTTGATTTTTAGGCCTGAAAAGGGGATGTTTAGGGGATCGTTATTCACCTTGAAGATTCAGGATATTCAACGCCATGACCCAAATTCTTGTGCCCACTTTGGGCGAATCTGTGACCGAAGCCACCGTATCCAAGTGGTTGAAGAAAGAAGGCGAGGCCGTTGCAGCCGACGAGCCGATTTGCGAACTGGAAACCGACAAGGTGACTCTAGAGGTCAATGCTCCGGCAGCCGGTGTGATCGCCAAAATTTCCTTCGGCGAAGGATCGAATGTCGGTGTGGGAGCTGTGCTTGGTGAAATCTCTGCCGGAAGCGGGGCTGCTGCTGCGAAGGCTCCTGAAAAGGCCAATGATTCAAAAGCGCCTGCCGCTCCTGCTGCTCCGGCTGCCGAGAAGCTGGCTCCTGCCGTTCAGAAAATGGTGGGTGATAACAATCTCAATCCCGCTGCCATCGCTGGTACGGGCAAGGATGGTCGCGTGACCAAGGGCGATGTGATCGCGCATATGGAAGCTCCGAAGCCTCCTGCGGCTCCTGTGGCTCCTGTTCTGCCGCGCGCCATCGGTCCGCGTGAAGAGCGCGTGAAGATGACGCGTCTTCGTCAGAAAATTGCCGAGCGTTTGAAAGAAGCTCAAAACACGGCCGCGATGCTCACCACGTTCAACGAGATCGACATGAGCGCGGTCATCGAGATGCGCAATGCCTATAAAGACCAGTTCGAGAAGAAACACGGTGTCAAACTTGGTTTCATGTCGTTCTTTGTGAAAGCTGCCGTTTCCGCGCTTCGTGAAATTCCGGCGGTTAATGCCGAGATTAACGGCGACGATATCATCTATAAAAACTACTATGACATTTCGGTGGCGGTCAGCACGCCGCAAGGTCTGGTTGTTCCGGTCGTCAAGGATTGCGATGTCAAATCCATGGCGCAGATCGAAAAGGATATTGCAGGCCTCGGCGCTCGTGCCAAGGACGGCAAGATCACCGTTGACGAGATGACGGGCGGTACGTTCACCATCACCAATGGCGGCGTGTTCGGGTCGTTGATGTCCACCCCGATCATCAACCCTCCGCAGGTGGCGATTTTGGGAATGCACAAGACCCAGATGCGCCCGATGGTGATGCCCAATGGCGAGATCAAGGCGCGGCCGATGATGTATGTGGCGTTGTCTTACGACCACCGGATTATCGATGGCCGCGAGGCTGTGACGTTCCTTGTCCGGATCAAGGAGGCTCTGGAAGACCCGCAACGTCTGATTTTGGAAGTCTAATTCTTAAAGCCCTTAGAAAAAGCGGGACTTTTGGTGTGATGTTATGTATAGTTGCACCTATGCAAATTACTCCCGTTACCACTCCGGTCTCCCAGACAGCTCATGAGCTGAATACGCGGCCTTTCCGCAAGGATGGGGGGCCGTCGATTGCGAGTTTTGCGGTTCATGCCAGTGGGGAGGTTGCTCCAGTAATTTATACCAAAGACGGGAAGAAAAATGCTGACCAACAACCTCCGGTCGGCTATAACACTTTCCATGCCATTGCCTGACCCCCAAATCAGAATTATGACTGCGGAGGATATTCCTCTTCTCTCGGAATTCGCGCGTGGGCATGTGAATGAACCCGATTATTTCCAGACCAGTTTTGATGAGCAACGAGACGGCAAGCGCGCCGTCTTTATGGCGTTTGTGGATGGGGTCCTCGCGGGCTATGTCCACTATAACCGTCATCCCAAATATCAGCCGTTTCGCAGTTTAAATATTCCCGAGATTCAGGATTTGTATGTGGCGTCCGTCTTTCGCAGGCAAGGGATTGGCGAGGCTTTGGTGCGGGCGTGTGAAGCGCAAGCGCAGCGCGAGACATGTTCCGACATAGGTATTGGTGTTGGTGTGGGGAGCGAGTTTGGTGCGGCGCAGCGTCTTTATATGCGGCTTGGTTACTTGCCCGACGGGGCGGGGGTGGTGTTTGACCGTGACCCTGTTTCTGTGGGCGAAGTGCGGCCTGTCGACGACAGGCTTTGTTTAATGGTGGTGAAATCTTTATGATGGAAGAACGCTTTTGGCGTGCTTTTGTTTTTCTGGGTCCCGTTCGTGCAAGCGTGTCTTGGTGATACGCGCCAACGGGACGGCGGTTTTTTCAGGAGGATATCATGACGCAGTGGGTCTACAGTTTCGGTTCAGGGAAAAGTGACGGCGACGCGGGAATGAAAAACCTTCTGGGGGGGAAGGGGGCCAACCTTGCCGAGATGGCGTCCCTTGGGCTTCCAGTTCCGCCCGGCTTTACGATTACAACCGAGGTTTGTACCTATTTTTACAGTCATGATAAGGCATATCCCGAGAGTTTGATGTCTGATGCCATGGCGGCGCTCGCGGCCATCGAGTCGCAGGTCGGGACGCGGTTCGGGGACCGCGAAAATCCGTTGCTTCTCTCTGTGCGGTCCGGTGCGCGGGTGTCGATGCCGGGGATGATGGATACGGTTCTCAACCTCGGTCTTAATGATGTGACGGTTCAGGGGCTGGCGGTGAAGTCAGGCGACGAGCGTTTTGCGTGGGACAGTTACCGTCGCTTTATCCAGATGTATGGCGATGTCGTTCTTGAAGTTCCCCATCACGATTTTGAAGAAATTCTGGAGCAATATAAACGCAAACATAATCTGGCCAATGATACCGATATCAGTGCCGTAGGGTGGAAGGGTATCGTTGCCGATTATAAAGATCTGGTGCTGCGCGAATTGGGCCGTCCGTTTCCGCAGGATCCGCAGGAACAATTGTGGGATGCAATCGGTGCAGTATTCAAATCATGGATGACGCCGCGGGCCGTTACGTACCGCAAGATTCACTCGATCCCTGAGGATTGGGGCACAGCGGTGAATGTTCAGGCAATGGTGTTCGGCAATATGGGCGATGATTGCGCCACCGGAGTGGCCTTTACTCGCGATCCGTCGAATGGCGAGAATTATTTTTACGGCGAATATCTGGTGAATGCGCAGGGCGAGGATGTGGTGGCCGGTATTCGCACTCCGCAACCGCTCTCTCTTGCTGCGCGTCAGAAAGACAATTCACCGCTTCCCTCGATGGAAGAGGTTATGCCCGAAGTTTACGGTCAGCTTTGCGATGTGCGGGCGCGTCTTGAAGCCCATTACAAGGATATGCAGGATATCGAGTTTACTGTGCAGCAAGGCAAGCTTTATATGCTTCAGACCCGCACGGGGAAGAGGACTGCGGCGGCGGCGCTCAGGATTGCCGTTGATATGGTGAACGAGAAATTGATTACCCCTGATGAAGCGGTGCTGCGGATTGATGCGAGTGCGCTTGACCAGTTGCTTCATCCGATGCTTGACCCCAATGTGGAACGTGATGTGGTCGGCAAGGGGTTGCCGGCGTCACCTGGGGCTGCAAGCGGCATTGCGGTGTTTACGGCGGACGAAGCGGAAGAGCGTGCCAAAGACGGGTCGGACGTTATTCTGGTTCGTATTGAAACGTCTCCCGAAGATATTCACGGGATGAATGCGGCGCGCGGAATTCTGACGACGCGCGGTGGGATGACGTCGCACGCGGCCGTTGTCGCACGCGGCATGGGGAGGCCTTGTGTCGCTGGAGCAGGAACGATCCAGATCGACATGAAAAGGCGCGTGATGATTGCGGGGGGCGTCGAGATTGCCGAAGGTGATGTTATCACCATTGACGGCACCAAGGGCGAGGTGATGGAAGGCCGTGTGCCGACACTTCAACCGAAATTGTCCGGAGATTTTCAGACGGTGATGGGGTGGGCCGATGCTGCGCGGCGGATGAAGGTTCGCGCCAATGCCGAAACGCCAACAGATGCCAAGGTTGCGCGTGATTTCGGAGCGGAAGGGATCGGGTTGTGCCGGACCGAACATATGTTTTTTGATCCGCACCGCATTCAAAAAGTCCGTGAGATGATCTTTGCCGATACGGAAGGCGCGCGGCGCAAGGCGCTAAATTCCCTGCTTCCGGCGCAGCGGGATGATTTTACCGAGTTGTTCCGGATTATGAAGGGTCTTCCGGTGACGATCCGTTTGCTTGATCCGCCGCTTCACGAATTTTTGCCGCATGAAGACGCCGATATTGAAAGCTTTGCGAAGGCTGCGGGCCTGACGGTTGACCGCGTGCATCGCCGCCTTAATGAGCTGAAGGAAGCCAACCCGATGTTGGGGCATCGCGGGTGCCGCTTGGGAATTACTTATCCTGAAATTTACGAGATGCAGGCAGTTGCGATTTTTGAAGCCGCTTTGAAAGTGGATGTCATTCCCGAAATTATGGTTCCGTTGATAACAACCAAGGCCGAGTTGTCCAAGCTCAGGAAGATGGTTGATGAGGTGGCGGCGCGAATTTACACGACCAAGGCGGGCGTCAAGCTTCCCTATATTGTCGGGACGATGATCGAGTTGCCGCGCGCGGCATTGATGGCGCACGAGATTGCGGAAGAGGCTGCGTTTTTCAGTTTCGGGACCAACGATCTGACACAAACGACACTTGGGATGAGCCGCGACGATGCGGGGTCGTTCCTGCCGTTCTATGTCGAGAAGGGAATTTTTGCCAAAGATCCGTTCGTCTCACTCGATCAGGACGGTGTTGGGCAGTTGATTGATATGGCGTGCGTGCGCGGACGTGAAGCGCGTTCCGATCTCAAGCTCGGCATTTGCGGCGAGCATGGTGGCGATCCGGATTCGATTGATTTTTGTGAACGGACGGGGCTTGATTATGTGTCGTGTTCCGCGTTCCGTGTGCCGATTGCGCGCCTCGCAGCGGCGCAGGCGTCTTTGCGGGCCAAGAAAAAATCGGCCATCAAGGCAGCTGCCTAGTCAATGCTGTAACCGGATTCATTAATAACGGGTTCAAGAATTTGAATGACACGTTTGAGGTGGGATTTGTATTTTTTCCAGCGGCCTTGCGGCTCTTTGTAGAGATCGCTGCTGATTTGTGTACGCGACGGAGATAGGCTGGTGGGGCCTGAGTCGTCGTGCTTGTAAAATTCACGGACGTTGTCATCCCATTCGACTCCGACGAAATCCAGAATTTTTCCGATTTCCTCATCGAAATTGTTGACCATGTTTTCGTATTTGAATTCGTAAAATTTGATGGGCAGCTTTTCTTTTTCAAATTTCCACAAATTGTAGGTCTTTTTATAGAGCCGTGCGGCGTTTTCAAGGTCAAGAAAGTGGATCATGGCGCTGTTCAGAACGAAATGTTGCATGAAGCTGCTGAGCGTTGAATCGAGCGGATGGCGCTGGACGTAGAGGAATTTGGCGTCGGGGAAAATCGCATGAATGATGGGGACGTGGAGGGTGTTAAGCGGCATTTTGTCGATAAAAATTTTGTCTTTATGCGTCATCGGCAGTCCGGCCTGTTTTTCATTGTACAGGTCGCGCATGAAGGTGATGTGATCTGGCGTCAGTTTATCCAGATATTTCGGCAGGTTGAGGCCGAATTTTTGTTGCATGTGGATTTTTATCTGGTCGATTGCCCCATATTCGTCGGCGGTGAACAATTTGGAGTGTGAATTGAGAATTTTTCCGGTAAGGGTTGTGCCGGACCGCGGGAAGCCGATCAGAAATACCGGAGTTGGATAGAGGCACGGTGTGGTTTTTGTCTTTTCGAGCGTTTCTTCAAGGCGGGTGATAAAGTCGCTGGAGAGAAGGGTTCTGGTGGTGTCGATCAACTGGTTTATGGTGTCCAGTTTGAATTTTTTTCCTTCTTTTGATTTGGCCTGAAGCGCGTTGGCTTCGCGGTAGTAGGAAAATGCTTTTTCGTGGTCGCCAAGCTTTCGCATCAAATCGCCATAGAGAAAGTTTTTCATGGCGCCCATTTGTTCGGAGGTTGCCTTGACTTTATCCAGACACTCGCGTGCGGCATCCAGATTTTTGGAATTCAGGTGATCGCGGGCTTCGAAAAGGAAGATGCTGTCCGAAAATATTTTTTTATCACGGTTTTTGTCTATAGCTCCCAGAAGCTGTGTCTTTTCTGTTTCCGAGAGGGGCAGGAGTTCGGCGATATTCAACGTGTTCAGAAAGGCGTTCAGGTTTTCTGGATCAAAGGACAGAGCCTTAAACACATAGTATTTCGCTTCGTTGAAATGGCGTTTGTAGAGGTGGCTCATCCCCAGAGCCGAGAGCATTTCCGTGTGGGTCGGCGCGAATTGCAGGCCGATGCCAAAGAGTTCGATGGAGTCGTCATATTGACTCATTTGCTGGGAGATACATCCCATCAGATAGTAGGTTTCGGCGTCAGACGGGTTGAGGGCCATTGCTTTGGTCAGGGACTCAAGGGCGGAGTTGAAATCGACCTTCACGAAAATCTGGATCGAGGCCAGTGTGCGCCATGCATCTGGCTGGTTGGGGTTTGATTTCAGGCTTTTGACCAGATTTTTTTCTGCCTCGGCTGTTTGACCGAGTTTCAACATTTCCTGAATTTCGGGGAGTGAAGATGTCATACGACCTCTCCCAGCAGTGCTTTCAGGAAATCGGCTTCGGTGTAGACCGAGGTCAATGCTTCGGGCGCGGGCGGGACATCGTCGCGCAGGCGGCGGTGTATGACCGGAATTCCGGCGGCAGAGGCTGCCGTGACACCATAGGCATCGTCTTCGATGGCGATGCAGTCGGATTTGTCAATTTTATGTTCTGTGGCATTTTCCATGCGGGCGTGGGCGGTCAGATATGGCGTCGGATGGGGTTTACGTTCTTTGTAATCTTCCTTGCACCAGACGAATTCAAAATAGGGCAGGAGGCCCTTGTTTTCGATCATCGGACGGACAGAAGAGGTGCGGGCGTTAGTGACCACGCATTGTCTGGCGCCGCTTCTTTTTAAGAAGTCCAAAGCATATGCCACGCCGGGGCGCAGGGGAATTTCAAGAATTTTGGAGTGATACCAGTCGTCGATTTCCTTGAGATATTGTGTGGTAGGGATTTCAAACCCCAGTTCTTCATTCAGCAGCTTCCAGTTTTGTGCGCCGTTGTTGTGATAAAAGCGTTCGCGATAGTCGGGCGCCAGATCAAGGCCATATTTCGAGGTGATGGCCAGATGTTTCTGCCAGTGCAGTTCGGCATTGTCGAGCAGAGTACTGTCACAGTCCCAGAAGATATATTTCGCTGTCATCGTTTTGCGTTTCTTTAGTTTTTGCTTCAGTCTCGCGGTTCATCAGGATCAGGCCCAGATTGCCACATTTTGATCTCATCAGGCCATAGTTTTCTATTTCGGTTCCCGACTGTGGTGGATTTTTTTTGAAACGGGTGGAGACCAGATGTTTTTTCCCCAGATTGCGGTTGTGCATGCGGGCGACCAATTCCTGCCCGACATAGCAGCCTTTAGTGTAGGAGACGGCTTTTTCATCAAGATTCAGTTCGGCAAGGGTCGAGACACCGACTTCGGCGTCACGCGACCCGTCCGGTTCGCCACGCAGAATGCGTTCGGTGTCCCATTCGTTGAGAGGAATCTCGGTTCCATTAGGGGGAGAGGGAGAGCGGGAAGATGCGGTTATGTAGATTGTAATGTCTTCGTTGGCTTCGATTGAAATATTGGCGCGGAGTTTATACAGAGTGAGGCGTTTGGCAAGGTCGCGGGTGCGTTCGCCGCCTTCGCATTCGAGAGTGTACCCTTCGGCTGTTCTGGAAACGTAGAAATCATGCAGGAATTTTCCCTGTGGTGTCAGCAGGCAGGCATGAATAAAGGGAGATATTTCAAGAAGATTCAGATCATTTGAAACGATGTTTTGCAAGAAGGAGAATGCATCCGGTCCTTCAATTCTGATTTCGCCACGATGTGGGCGTTTCACGAATTTTTCGGGTTCTATCATTTCTGTTTTTTGTCGGTGGCGAGGATATCTGTTTTGGGGCGTCCGTAAAGCCAGCCTTGTCCTTTGTCGACGCCGAGCTCTTCCAAGAGGGCGGCTTGCTCTTCAGTTTCGATCATCTCGGCGACGACATAGACGCTCATTTCGTGGCACATCTGGGTCAGGTTTTTAACCATAGAGGCGTCGCGAGGTGATTCCGTGATATTGCGGACATAAGATCCGTCGATCTTGATGCCGTCAACATTCAGCTTGTGTAGGTACTGGAAGGACGCGGCGCCGGCGCCAAAGTCATCGAGGCAAACCGCATATCCTTTTTTGCGGATTTTCTGGATGTAGGAGTCAACTTTTTCAAGGTCTTTGATTTCGCTCGATTCCGTGATTTCGAACATCAGGTGTTTTGCGGCTTCTGGATACTCATCAAGTGTGGCCAAAAGTTTTTTGGTAAAAATTTCACTTTGGATCGAGAGTCCAGACAGGTTTACCGCCAGTTTGCCGATTTCTTTCTTCCTGTTCATATCAGCGTATTTCAAGGCCTGACGGCAGATGGCCAGATCCATATCGGGGGCCATACCGATGTCTTCGCCCATGGTGATCAGTTCGTACGGTGAGGTCTGGCTGTCGAAGCGGACCAAAACTTCGTGGTGAGAGATGGATTTGTCGTTGATGTTGTTGATGGGCTGGAAATTCAGTTTGAAATCCTGATGGGAAATGATCCGTTTCAGGTTGCTGATCTTGTTGGCGTTTTCTTCAAGGAAGGTGTTGAACGATGCTTTGAGGTCATCGCCGACGGCTTCAAGACCGTCCTTTTCCATTTTCTTGATGGTGTAGAGGATGGCGCGCGAGGTTTCGCGGGCGGAGAGCGTATCCAGTTGCCCTTCGATGGTTTTGGACTGGATATTCAGGGTGTCCTCGATGTTATACTGCTTGGCAATCTCCATGATCTTTTTCTGGATATCGTTATCGGTATCCTTGGCATCCTTCAGGATCATGTATTTCTCGTCATCGACCTTGACTGCAGTTTCCCCGTCAATCGATGATTCCATCACCAGTCTTGCGATGGCTGCTGTCAGACCTTCCCAGCTATTGGAATCGAGTTTCTGGGCGTTGGCGCGAATGCCGTCCAGTTGCAACAGCTGGACGTCCACCGGCTGATTGCTGTCGACCATACCTTGCATTTTCTTGCGCAGAATATGCTCGAATTCATTGAGGGACGGGATGTTTTCGAGTTGCTTGTTCTTGCTGAACTCCATGAAACTCAGCAAGGCGTCGGCCAATGTCAGTGCCAGATAAACGGGGCCGTCTTTCTGGGGGACAAAACCGGATATAAAAACATTCTTGGCGGATGTGCCGGTATTCAAACTCTCGATTTTTACGAGATAGGGGCCCTGTTTGGTTTTGAGCTTCGAGTCCGACGTCATCGTTTCGATGAACGGTATATCTTCTTTTCGAAAAAGCTTTGTAAATTCCATGCCGATGAGCTTGTTTTCATCGGTTCCCGTTATTGCTGTTACCGCGCCGGAGGCATATATAATTTTTCCAGATTGGTCGACTTCGACGAGCATGTCCGCTGCGGCGAAGGCGAATGCCAGAAACCGGTCTCTCTGGGTTTTATAGTCTTTATTTTGTGTCATGCGGGATGATAGGTCAGTTTAGCTTGTTGTTTGTTCGTTTATCCTATCATATCATTCCATTTTTCCTGAATTTATTAATACTATCTGCAGGATTTTTTTATCGGAATGATTATGGCCAAGCTCAACAATTATGTTAATTGTTTTTTTGCGTTCTGTCTGGGAGGAAAGGGTGGTGCCTAAGGCCGGAATCGAACCAGCGACACAGCGATTTTCAGTCGCTTGCTCTACCAACTGAGCTACTTAGGCAATAGTTGGGAGGTTATAGTCAAAAAAAACGGGCTTGTCCAGCCCGCTTTTTATTGTTTTTCTATTCGTTGTAATGCCGTTCTTTCGGCGTGTTTTCATACACTTTGGTGCGGTATCTTTCATAGCCGATCGTGTCCAGATACGTGTCGCGGGCGCGTTCTTCGGTCTTGTAGTTCACGTATTTGACGCGTTCCCAGCCCTTGAAGTTCATGCAGCCCTCAAAATCGTGGAAATCATACATTTCGGTGCGCATATAGCCATCGCGTTCCGGTGTGTCCCAGCTACCCATGCGGGATTCTGGTGATCCGGCGACGATTTTATGGGCGTCTTTATCCCACGTTTCCGCAGGAACGGATTCCTTAATGGCTCCCATGCGTTCCATTTCGTTGACCACGGCTGTGCAGTTGGCCATGTCCTGAAACAGCATTTGCTGGGCTTTCGGGCCTTGCTGGTAAATGGCATCCGTCGTGCCAGAGCGTTGCCAGTAGCGGGCGTTGTTCTCGAATTCATATTCCATGTCCGCACAAGCGGAGAGGGAGAGCGCGACCGCGCAGGAAAGTGTCAATAATTTGAGTTTTGTCATCGGTTTTATCTTCTGGGACCCTGAATAGGTTATGAGAGATTCTTTACTGTGTTACCGTAACAGGAGTTGGCTGATTTCTCAATCCTGTTTTGCCGCATTTTCGGGGAGAGAGATACTCCACCAGCTCTCCAATATATTTCCATATAACGATTGTTGTTCCGGATGGCTGAAGAGGCTCCACGAGGCGACTGTGTCGCGATCGCTGTAGAAGAGCGGGATGGCATAGTTTTCCCATGTGAGAATCCGGTCCAGCGCGCGGGTCGCGGCCACCATTCCTTCGCGGGAGGTGGCGTTGGGAATCGTGGCAATCAGATTTTCAATAGCCGGATGGCAAATTCCCGCGTAGTTGAAGCGGCCATTTTCTTTTGCAGCCTGACATCCCCAGTAGAGAGCCTGTTCCGTTCCCGGAGAGAGCGAGTTTTGCCAGTAATCCAGAACCATGTCGTAATCGTAGGCGGTCAGGCGGTCCTGAAAAGCGGCGGCATCCAGTGTGCGGAGTGTGACGGTTATCCCCAAACGCTCCAGCGATTTTTTAAACGAGATTGCGAGCTTTTCGTCTTTCGGGTCGCCCAAAACGATTTCAAAGCTGAAAGGTTCTCCGGTGGTATCGTTGACGCGCAGGCCGTTGCGCACACCCCATCCGGATTCTTTGAGAAGCGCGTCGGCTTTGACCTGAGAGGCGCGGTTGGCCACCATCGAACCGCTGGGCGGTGCTTGCCATGCCGGACCGAAAACTTCTTCCGGCAGGTTGTCTTTATATGGGGAGAGATAGACAAGTTCCTCTTGTGAAGGTTCATCAATCGCGGCCAGTTCCGAGTTGGGGAAGTAGCTGGTGGTGGTTTGGTAGGCACCGTAGAAAATATTGCGGTTGATCCAGTCGTAATCCACCATCTGGGACAGGGCGCGGCGAACTTTGGCATTATCAAACGGAGCGCGGCGGGTGTTGAAGATAAATCCCCACATGCGCTCGACGCGGCCGTGTTTCAATTCTTCTTTTTTGATCAGGTCTGTACTGACGGACGGAAGGTCGTATGCGGACGCCCAATGGCCCGGGTCGAGATCAACCCAGACATCGATGTCACCAGCTTTGAACGATTCGAAGGCGGAGGTCTGGTCACGGAAATAATCGAATGAGACTTTATCAAAGTTGTATTGGCCTTTGTTGACCGGAAGATCGGCGCCCCAGTAATTCGGGTCGCGTTCATACACAATCTTTTTTCCTGCGTCGATTTCAGCGATCTTATAAGGGCCGGAGGTGTTCGGGGCTTCGAGAATGGTTTTGTTAAAATCTTTTCCACTCCACCAGTGTTTCGAGAGAACCGGCATCATGGCGAGGATCATCACAGTTTCGCGGTCATATCCTTTGCCGAGATGGAAAGTGATTTTATCCTTTCCGGACTTTTCGACTTTGTCCACGAGTTTATAGACGTTGCGCATATTCGGGCGGCCTTTTTCTTTGAGAGTCTCAAAAGAAAATTCGACATCGTCGCTGGTGATGGTGGTTCCATCCTGAAATTTTGCATTCGGGTTCAACGTGAAAGTGATGGAGGAGCGGTCTTCGGGAATGTTCACCGATTCGGCGATTTGCGGATACATGGTGAAGGGTTCGTCCCATGAACGGGACATCAGCCGGTCGTAGACCAGATTTAATCCTTGGGCCGAGTTCCCCTTGAGAGAGAAGGGGTTGACCGTATCGAATGTGCCGAAGGCTGCACGGCGGAATGTGCCGCCTTTCGGAGCCTCTGGATTCGCGTAATCAAAATGGGTAAAGTCGGAGGACATTTTCGCGTCACCGACCATGGCCAGCCCGCTTGATTCGGCCTGTGCGGTCATCGGGAGCGCGATCAGGCAGACAACGAAGAAAATTTTGAGCATATTCATCATGTCCCAAACCCTAACAGACCAAGCCGCATCCTCCAACCCTGAAAAGGCCACAAAATTGAGGATTTTGCAGGGGGATTTCCTTTCAAGCAGCGACGAGGCCGCCCGCGTGTTCTTTATGTCCGAAGATTTGTCGTGGGAGGGAGATCTGGGGAAAGCCATCCTTGAGGAAGTCGGCCCGCAGCTTGATGAATATATTCTTGAAAACGTCATACAACCAAAACGGGGTGAAGCCTATTTTATCCCCGCGGATGTCGGTAACGGTCACGCCTATATTATCGGCATTCTGCCCTTGTGGGACGGCGGAATGAACGATGAGGAGCGGGCGCTCAAGAAATGTATTACGGGCATTCTCGAGACGGCTGAGGCAAATGGTTTGCGTTCTCTGGCTTTCCCTGCTCTGGGGATGGGCAAAAAGGATTATCCGGTCAGGAAAGCTGCCCGTCTTATTCTGTCCGTTTTAACCCCCTTTCCCTACAAGACGTTGCGCGATCTGAGCGTGGTGTGCAAAACCCTCGAGATTTTTGAAGCGTATAGCGGATAGAGTTATCCACAGACTTTCGGGCCGTTTTGGGGGCTATCCTAAAATTTTAAGATGTCGTTAATACGAATCTCCAAGCATGAGGTTAACGCAGGGAGGTTGGTATGACTCAGAATACAGGACATAGAGGGTGTGATTTTCTAAACGAAAAAATCGTATTGCCGTTTCCGCCTCAAGATGTCGCGGAGATGAGAACCGAGATGGATGTCTATGCACGGTTTATGCGCCATCTGCGCAGTGTGCCGTCGAGCCGCGAAGAAATCCGTATCATGTCTTCGATCCAGTTTGTGGCCGACATGATGGTGCTCAGCGATGCGCTGGTGGCCAAGATGCTGGTTGATCTGGGGTTGCGGGCGCCGCGGATGGCATTTCCCGAAACCTATCTGGAGCACGCGGATCAGGCCTTGATGCGCGGGGTTCATGAAATCGGCAGTGCGAATGAGTCGCTTCGTGATTTGAAACTTCACTGGGACAGAATTGGCGAGGACCGTCTGGCGGCGTTCCGTCGCGTCTACCCGGCGCTTACCGAGGGGTTGTTTACTTCCGTTTAGTTGTTAAGGCGCCCGTAGCCCACGTGGTCGTTGGGGTCTGCTGGTTTGTAGTGGCTGTTGGGGCGCGGAGCGTTGGTTCTGATGTCTCCGCCGCCATTGTCGCCTGTCAGGTCGGGGAAGGGGGATGACAAAAGATCACCAAGCATATCCGAGAAATCTGACGAAAAATCTGAATCCTTGAGCAGAGCGTATTTGGACGGGGAGGGGTCGGATTTGGCGGCGGCCACGATATCGCGCCAAGCGCGGGCGGGGAGGCTGCCGCCTGTTACGCGGTTCATCGGTGCGTTGTCGTCATTGCCGAACCAGACCACGGCGACATAATCTTGCGAGAAACCATCAAACCACGCATCGCGGTGATCTTGCGTGGTTCCGGTTTTACCGGCGACGAAGAATGCGGATTTTGCACCTTGGCCTGTGCCGTTTTGCACGACACTAATCATCATATTGACCAGAACCTGAATATCGTGTGAGCGGAACATGCGCGGGGCGGGTTCCTGTTTGTATTCATAGAGAACTTTGCCCGAGTCTTTTTCTTTGATTTTTGTGATGCCGTAGGGCTTGACGGCGTAGCCGCCACTGGCAATCGTCGCATAGGCTCCGGCCATTTCAATCATTGGAACTTCGGAGCTACCCAGTGCCAGAGAAAGATTGGGTTCGAGGTCGGCGGTAATACCCATACGCCGTGCGACGTCGATCACTTTTTCAATGCCGACGGCCTTGGCGAGTTTGACCGAGACGGTGTTGAGCGAAAGCGTGAGGGCGTCGATCAGACGAACTTCACCGTAATATTTATTACCGAAGTTGGTGGGGCGGTATTTGCCTTCGGTGATCGGAGAGTCTTCGACGATTGTGTCTTCGTTGGCTCCCATTTCGACGGCCGAGAGATAAACAAACGGTTTAAACGACGATCCGGGCTGGCGCAGACCTTGGGTCGCACGGTTGAATTGGCTTTCGTTGTAATCGACGCCACCGACGATGGCGACGGTTTGTCCGTCGGGGCGCAGGACAACCGAGGCGGCTTGCAAAACTTTTGCCGTTTGGCCGTTTTCCTCGACATATTTTTTCAGGGTGCGCGCCGTGCTTTGTTGAACCTGCGGGTCCATCGTCGTTTCAATGACCAGATCGGTGGTCGGCGTACCGATCATATCGTCGAGGTTGTCCGCAGCCCAGTCAGAGAAGTAGCGCGCGGCGTGGTCCTCGGCTTTGTCGCTGATGCGTTTTACTTTCTGTACCGAGGCTTTGTTCATTTCATCTTTGGTGATGTATCCCGCATCTTCCATGGCAGCCAGAACCGTCTTGGCGCGTTTTTCCGCAGCCTTGGGGTTGGAGAGGGGGGAGTATTTCGACGGGGCTTTCAGCAGGCCTGCGATGATGGCGGCTTCCTGAAGGGTGAGATCGTTTATATCCTTGTTAAAATAGACTTTGGCCGCGGCGGTCACGCCGTATGTTCCCGCACCGAGATAGACACGGTTCATATAGGCCGCGAGAATTTCGTCTTTGGTGAGTTCATGTTCGAGCCACAGAGCGAGAAGGGCTTCTTGAATTTTGCGTTTGTAGGTTTTTTCCTGCGAGAGGAAGAGGTTCTTCGCAAGCTGTTGCGTGATGGTCGATCCGCCTTGACGCACGCCTTTGTGCATAAAATTCACATAGATGGCGCGGGTCAGGCCAATCGGATCGAGGCCAAAGTGATAGTAAAAGCGGCGATCTTCGGTGGCGATGATCGCGTCAGTTACATTTTTCGGCAGGTGGTCAGCCGAGACGTTGCGGTCCTTGATATCGCCATATCTTGCGATCAGAGAGCCGTCATTCGCCAGAACGGTGATCGAAGCTTTGCGTTCAAAGCGCGGATTGTCGATCAGGTTCGGGAGATCCTTGGCAAACCATGCCAAAACAGCCGCCAGAACCAGAACGCCCCACAGGCCCAGTACAAAGCCCCACTTGATCAAGCGGCGGAGCAGGGACGGACGGGATTGTTTCTGTTTCGATGTTCTTCGGGCCATTCGGGGGGTTTAGCACAAACAGCCTGTAAAATGGTAGGGTTTTTATCCCAATTTTATTTCAGTATGTTCCCTGATTGGAATTGCTGGGGGCGTTTTTGTGATTGTCATTTCTGCGTGATCGCGTCCTACCAGTAATGCACTAACATAAAAACCGTATTTTCCCATTTCTTTCTCAAGGTCCGTGTATCCCTTGTTGTTCAAAATAGATGCAATCTGCGGAGTTTTGGGAAATTTATGATTTTGTGCGGAGGAGGCATTATCAAACAAGTGAAGCAATGTCGGGTAGCTGAACGGAACGAGAAGGCATGACGTGCCATTTGCCGTGCACTCTTCCAAAGATTCCGCGATCATTTCATCCGGAATGGATTTGAATGAGTGTGAAATGATCGCCGCATTCAGGAAGGAGAGTTTCATACCCAAAAGGGCGTTATTAACTGCCGACGACTTCATTTTACGCAATCCCTATTTTATATTTTCTGGAAAATATAAAATAGGATGAGGAATGTCAAGGTTATTCGATAATCGGTTCGGGGTTCAGGGTGGGCCTCAGAACGATTCGGACTTCGTCAGGGCAGACCACCATTTTCTCGACTGCAAAGCCTTGGGCTGAGATCTTGTTTTGCAGTCGCGTGTATTCCGAATTGGCCCTGATCATTTCTTCGGAAAGAGAGAAGTAGGGAGGTAGTTCGGGAACAGAGAATCCGGTCTTATCCTCTTTATTCCAGATGCTTTGCCATTTGTTCGGTCGTGTCAGCGTCAGAATCGCTTCTCACGGATGGAAGTCAAATTTTAGAGAAGGAAGAGGGTGGCCAGGCCAAGGAAGGCAAAAAAGCCGATGACATCCGTCATGGTGGTTAGAAACACGGATGAGGCCACGGCGGGGTCGATATTCATTTTGTCCAGAACAACAGGGATGCT
>Ga0116142_10003140_pt1 | contig 16870 bp, 16 predicted proteins | sample AD_UKC033_MetaG_FD_89785 | JGI IMG/M metagenome (GOLD analysis project Ga0116142, IMG submission 89785) | Active sludge microbial communities of municipal wastewater-treating anaerobic digesters from USA - AD_UKC033_MetaG | ecosystem: Engineered > Bioreactor > Anaerobic > Digestate | place: USA... | reverse complement strand
TCTGTAGCGATAACCGTATTCCCATATGCGATGGCTTCTACCATCTTGGTCTTTATACCACCGCCGCTTTGCACTGGGTTCAAAAAAATATCTGCAGCTTTAAAATAAACTTCTATATCGTTTACAAACCCGGCATAGATAATATTTTTTTCTGCATATTCTTTTAATGCGTTTAATTCATCCGGCAGCCCTTTTCCGCAGATCACAATTTTGTAGCGGAAGGATGTTTCTTTCTGTAGCAGGGGGTTAATAGTATCAAGGATCACTTTTAAGGCATCAAGATTCGGTTTGTAATTCAGCAAACCATTAAATAGTATGATTTTTTCACCCGGTGAAATAGTATGGTCCCTGCTGATTGCTTCTTTACAGGCTGCTTTATCGGCAGGATATTCTTTTATAGTAATACCAAAGGGAAGGTCAATACATTTATTGATACTTATCTTCCATGTATCAACAGCAAATCTTTTATCCTCCTGCGTGATGAAAAAAAGTTTATCTGCTTTTTTGAAGCTCCACTTTTCGTAAGCTCTTAATACAGGCCACCACCAGCGGCCGGTGGATTGAAATCGCTGGTACTCGATGTTATGTGTATGGATAATTGTTTTAACACCTGTCCTTTTCTTTATGCGGAATGCCAGCCAGGCGTAATAAGGGTGCTCCCAAATGATGGCATCATACTTATTTTGCTTTACTTCATCACTGATCTTTTTTATAAGACTCAGGTCAAGATAGCGGGTAAAAGATTTTTTTAACAGCGGAATAATTTTGTAATTCTTTACCAGCCGAAAATCATTCTCCGCCACACTGATTACGGTGAGTTCAACTTCTTTGGCAAGATTTTCCAGGAATTGGGCGATAAACTTCTGCCCACCTGAAAAATAAGGCAGGTAGGGGTAGGGAGCTATCACCAATACTTTTTTCATTCCGCTACGGGCTTGTTTTCTTGCTTCCCTTCCAGGCCATAAAAAGGCCACCGGCAAATATCAGCAGGACGAGTATAGAAGCAGCAAACATGATCGATCTTCCTTTCTTCACTGATTCAGGTTCAAAGACAAATTTAATGGTATGCTTTCCTGCAGGAACAGATAGTCCTCTCAGGACATAGTTGGCATTCACATAGTCTGTTTTCTTCCCGTCTACATATGCATTCCAGCCTTTGGGATAATAAATCTCACTGAATACAGCAAACTGGGGCCCATTGCAACTGGCTTCGTATTCTATGGCATCGTTATCAAATTTAGTCATCCTGATATAAGAGGCTGAATCCGGTTGTGGTTGTGTAATGCTTTGTGCAAATGATTTGTCAACGATAGCGGTATCTTTCAGGTTTGTTGATCCGATATCAGTAATAGCTGCTACCCGGTCGTTCACCACTTTTACATGTTTTACCAGCCAGCAATGACCATATGCCGAATCCGCATTGGGAATCAGCATGGCCTGTCCGTTCTGCTGATTCTGCACAATGATATATTTAATATTGAGCATATTGATTATGCCGGGATTGGGTGATCCCGACAAATATTTCTCGATCATGTCCTGGTAAATACGAAGTTTTGCAGGATGGTAACCACCGGCAGACTTATGGTAATAGGAAGTGCGGGACTCATTGTAAGTATCACCGGCGAGGTTAAAGACCCTGAAGTTGGGGTCTTTATCTTTCAATATCTCCTGGTCAATTAAATTAGCGGCAAAGTTTGAATTCTCATATTCGTCTGGTGATACATAACTTTCATCATTCAGGTATTGTTTACTGGCAATTGTTAATTCCAGTGTAGATACCGCTATGAGGATAATTCCGGCAACAACAGGTTTTATAGTGTTCTTTAAATACAGGTAAAGCGAACCTAATAATACAAGTGTTAATCCCAGGGCTCTTAATAGTTGTCCCCCAAACATAGCTTTCCGTTCTTCTTTCAATCCTGATACGATAAGCCGGCCCATTTCATCAGAACCATTTTTGTCTGTATACCCGGCAATGATCTGTTTATCGACCATTGAACTGTAATCCATTGTGATATATAATAATGCCAGTACACCAAATAAGCCACCCGCAGCATAGAGTATCTTCTTAAAATCTTTTTGCAATATTTCTTTTGCTTTTTCCTGGAATAACAGGTATTGTAAAGCCACTACAGCGGAAATGGCTATAGTAAATTGCGGGATCACCTGTGCCATAGAAGGTGCCCTGAACTTGTTGAACAGTGGAAGATTTTCAAAAAGAAACACATTGAAACCTGCAAAATTTTTACCCCATGATATAAAAATGCCGAAGAGTGTGGCGGCCAGCAGACCCCAGCGAAGGGGAGATTTGACCAGCACAAACCCTAATAACCCCAGTACAAAAATGATGACACCGAGATATGCGGGCCCGGCTGTATACGGAAGGGCACCCCAATACTTAGGCATACTCTGGGCTATTTGTTCTGCATTTGCTTCATCAATACCACGGTTCATCAGTTTGCTGGCCACTGCTGATCCTTCGCCTAAAGAATTGCTATGCCCGCCACCAAAAGCATTTGGCATTAATAAAGTGAACGTTTCAGCTTTTCCTAAACTGTATACGAAAGCATAAGATGTGTCAAGTCCCTTTGTACTCGTGGCTGTCACTTTATCTCCTTCAATGGAAATGTCTTTACCGCCCCGCATGGTAAATTTGGAATACTCCGAAGTGGTCATCAGTACCATGGCGTTGCCGGCCAGTCCGATCAAAGCAGATGTAACAGTAATGGCCCCGCTGATGGCGATATGTTTCCAATCTTTTTCTTTGATCCATTTTACCAGGTAGCCAATGGTAATGAGTACCACCACAAGAAAGAAATAATAGCTTATCTGCAGGTGATTCACACTGATTTGCTGGTAGGCACCAAATGTGGTCAGCGCAAAACCAAGCCAGTATTTTTTCTGAAAAGTGGAAATTATACCTGCCAGCAGTAAAGGCATAAAAGCGGTAGCCAGCATTTGCGTATCATGACCGGCATTAATGATAACAGGATTATAAGTAGAGAAGGCATAACCCAGTGCTCCGAGAATTCCTACCACAGGATTTAGCCGGAGTATCAAACATAAAATATAAAAGCAAAGACAGGCGAGAAAGAAAAAATTAATTGGCTTTGGTAATCCCAGGGAAAATATTTTTACCGTATCCGGTAAAATTGTTTTGCCTTCCATGGCTACCTGGTAGTTGGGCATCCCGCTGAAAAGATTGGGGTTCCATAACGGGAAATGGCCATTCTTTTCTTTGTAATCAAATGAATTCTGCGCCATACCTTTCCACCCGATCGTATCATGCTGGTTCAATACATTACCTTCCAGTGCCGGTTTGCAAAAAAGAGCCGCTACAACCAGGAAAATGATAATAGCTATTGCATGAGGCAGCAATTTCTTCAGCAAGGGATTGTTCATATCCAATGAGTTATTAAGGTGACAAAATAATGCTATTTTGAGCTAAAATTCCCGATGCGCTGGCTTTTATTTTTGTCAAGACTGGCTTTTATCTGCGGCCTTTTTTTCCTGTTGTCTTTATCGCTTCTTTTCAGGAACTGGGTGCAGGATGATAATATGGTTTCCACCATTATCACCATTGGTTTTTTTATGGGGATGATCATTGTGCCTGTTACATTGCTTTGTTACCTGATCCTGTGGATAGTGGGGAAGAAGCCGGGTTCTATTGTTCCTGCATGGCTTATTGTAGCCAATGTTATTGTTTTTTGTATCCTGCTTGGATATATTGTTTATGCAAATTATTTGTATTCTCAAATTGAAATATGATACAAACCATTATCAGAAATAAGCCAACCAAACTTTTCCTGATACTGGGAGGTTTTTTTATCGCTAATGCATTGATAGCGGAAATAATCGGGGTGAAAATATTTTCATTGGAAAAAACACTGGGGTTTTCCCCGCTTAATATCAAGCTGCTGGGTAATGAGCTGTCAGTAAACCTTACTGCCGGTGTATTACTATGGCCGGTTGTCTTTATCATGACAGATATCATCAATGAGTACTATGGAATGAAGGGTGTCAGGTTTCTCTCCTGGCTGACGGCCGGGCTTATCGCATTTACTTTTCTTGTTTTCATGGGAGCAATGCAGTTAACCCCTGCTGATTTTTTCATCACCAGTAAGCAGGGAAGCGGGGTGCCTGATATGGAAAAAGCTTACAATAGTGTACTGGGGCAGGGAGGTTTTATTATCATTGGTTCCATAACAGCTTTTATACTGGGTCAGCTGATCGATGTTTTTGTTTTTCATAAAATAAAGAAAGCTACCGGTGAAAAGAAGATTTGGTTGCGGGCCACCGGATCTACGCTGGTTTCGCAGTTCATTGACAGTTTCGTTGTTCTTTTCATTGCATTTTATGTTGGTACCAGGGTGAACCAGACCGGGAATGATTTTGTATGGCCTTTCAGCCTTTTCATTGCGGTTGGATTGGTTAACTATATATACAAGTTCATTGTAGCCATACTGATGACACCGGTCATCTATTTTGTTCATTACATGATTGAAAATTACCTTGGGAAGGAACAGGCAGCAGCAATGAAAGCTGCGGCCATGCAGGATGACTAATATTTTTCTTTAATAATTGAGGATACTATCTTATCAATAGGCAATGTGACCTGCTCCGCAGAAAAATCATCCCAGTTAATAAAGCGAAATGTTTCCGTTTCATTTTTCTCTTCGTACACTTTCATTTGTTCTTCATCAAAATCAAATGGTTTTTCCCGGAGAGGGACTTGTATATCTTCCAGTGCCGTTGCGAAATAATAGATTGAAATGATCTGGTGTTCCGGGTTGAAAGCTGACATTTGAAAATAATCTGTAGTGTAAATATGATGACCTACTTCCACTTTCAGTTTCATCTCTTCCATAAATTCCCGTTGCAGGCAATCCCGGGTGCCTTCTCCAAATTCCAGTCCTCCGCCGGGAAATTTGGTGATATAACTGCCACGGATCAATTCATCGCTCACCAATACCTGCTTTTGTTCATTGAGCAGTATGCCATAAACCCTGATATTGAACCGGTGCATAATAGATCAGAATATTTTTTTCTTAAGAAAAAACCAGCCGATGAATAAGGAAATGATGAGCGACAGCCCAACTGGCATGTAGAAGGCCAGTTTGGATTCCTGGTAAGGAATTGGAACGTTCATGCCATAGATGCTGGCTACCAGTACAGGCAAAGTCAATACAATAGTGATCACGGATAATCTTTTCAGTACTTCGTTCTGGTTGTTGGCAATAATGCCGGCAAAAGCATCCAGTGTACTGCTGAGGATATTGCTGTAGATATTGGCCATTTCCAGTGCCTGTGAATTATCTACGATAAGATCATCCAGGAATTCTTTTTCTTCTTCATTCAGGGCAAGGAAATTGGTTCGTTGCAGCTTCATGAACAGTAGTTCATTGGAACGAATAGCTGTTACGAAATAAACAAGGCTCTTTTGTATCCGCATCAGTTCCAGCAGGTGTTCATTCCGGCTGGCTGCATATAGTTTTTGTTCGAATGTGTTCCTCCGCTGGTTGATCTCTTTCAGGTGCTCCATATAGTTCTGTACCACTTTCTCAAAAATTTTCAGCACCATCATATTCTTTTTATCAGGGTGCCGGTTTTGAAAAGTATTCAGAAATTTTTTGATAGCCGGGTTATCAAAGGAATTAACAGTTACTATCTGGTTATGGGTAAGAATAATACAGATGGGAATAGTAATGTAATATGCGTCACTTTCGTTGAATGAGTTGTTCTCTGTTGGTGTCTTGATGACAAGAAGCTTTACATTATCATCTTCTTCAAAGCGGCTCCTTTCATCGATATCCAGCGAGTCGGTGAGGAAGTCAATAGGTATATCCAGCCCGGAAGAAAGTTCAGAAAACTCCTCCTGTTTCAATGGGGGAGAGACATTTATCCAGGCACCCGTTTCCGGGACGTTGATCTCTACCGTTTGCTGGTTAATATTTTTAAAGTACTTGATCATAAACCGCCGCAAAGGTAAGCCTGCACTTTCAGATTTGCTTTCTAATCTTTATACCCGAAAAGTTGATGGGGAAATGGTAACATTTAAATGCAGCTCTTATTTTACTTCGATGCTGCCTTCGAATACTTTTTCAGCAGGACCGCAAAGCCAGATGTTCTCATATTTTTCATCATCCGTTCTGTCAAATTCTACGGAGAGTGTACCACCTAATGTTTTTACTTCTATATCGTTAAAACCATTTTCATTATGGTAACTTATCAGTGCCGCAGCTGTAACCCCCGTGCCGCAGGAATAGGTCTCGTCTTCCACCCCTCTTTCATAGGTCCTGACGATTATTTTATTGGTGTTGTCCAGTTGTTCCACAAAATTTACGTTGATGCCTTCCTCCGCAAACTCACGGCTATAACGGATATCATGCCCCTTTTTATAGACATCAACATTCATTACATCATCTACGATTTTTATATAGTGCGGGGACCCGGTATTTAAGATCAGATCATTGTGGAATCTTTTAATGGAATCTACATCTTTCATTTTAAGGGAAACGATGCCATCAATATCGATCTCCGCTTCATGTGGCCCGTCTGAGGCAAGGAAATGATATAGTTCATGATGAATGCCAAGGTGGTAAGCAAACTTGGTGATACAACGTCCACCATTGCCACACATGCTTCCTTCTTTGCCATCGGCATTATAATATTTCATTTCAAAATCATAGCCTTCTTTTTCATTCAGCAGCATCAGGCCATCTGCGCCAATACCAAAACGGCGGTCGCACAAATGATGTATCTGTTCTGTCGTCAGCCAGGTATATTCATTTTTCCTGTTGTCAGCTATAATAAAATCGTTGCCTGTACCCTGGTATTTAAAAAAATGTAATTGCATTAAATACTTTCTGAAAATATCTGAACGAATTTTTTGATTAAATTTTCAACTGCTGCTTTTCCATCTTTGGAAAACTCTTTCTTTATCCTGTTTGCCACAATAGCATTTACAGCCAGGCAATTATGCCCGAGCAATTTACCCAGCCCATAAATGGCAGAGGTTTCCATCTCAAAATTAGTAATCCGATGTTGACCGAAACGGAAATCGGTAAGCCGGTTGATCAGGTCAGGGTTACGGATGCCCAATCTGAGAATTCTTCCTTGCGGGCCATAAAAACCAGGACAGGTTACCGTAATACCATGATGAAAATCTTTTACAAAATGTTTTATTAAGGATCCGGCACCGCTTGTAATGTAAGGATGCCCGATCTGCCCGTGAATTTGTGTATGAGTAACGAAAGAGTGGATCAGTTGCTGCTCTTCATCATTTTGTTCATAGCGATAAAAATTGAGCAGGTTGTCTATTCCAAGTCCATGGGTGGATGCTACAAAACTGTCTACCGGAATATCACTTTGCAACGAACCGGAGGTGCCGATACGGATAATATTGAGGGACTTAAGCTGCTTGTTGATCTCCCTGGTTTCAAAATCAATATTTACAAGGGCATCAAGTTCATTAATGACAATATCAATATTATCAGGTCCGATACCTGATGAAAGGACCGTAATTCTTTTTTTGTTGATATACCCGGTATGGCTGATGAATTCCCGGTGCTGACGTTTTACCTCAATACTGTCAAAATACTTGCTCACTTCTTTTACCCGGTCCGGGTCTCCTACTGTTACTACAGTATCGCCCAGTTCATCGGGCCGGAGGTCAATATGATAAACAGCTCCCCGGTCATTAATAATGAGTTCTGATTCTGCGATCCGGCTCATATAACTAGTTTAATATGATGTAAATAAACCTATTTCAAAAATATGCTTTATTTTCGCAGCGGTTTAAAAAAATGGTCCTGTGGCCGAGTGGCTAGGCAGAGCTCTGCAAAAGCTCCTACACCAGTTCGAATCTGGTCGGGACCTCGTAAAGGGAATAATCAGTTATGATTATTCCCTCTTTTGTTAGCGACAATTGGATTCTCAGGAAAATGGTCTGGTGTTTACGTAAAAAAAATAGTATGACTGTTCGAACCTGCCTGCCGGCAGGCAGGTCTGGTCGGGACCTCGCAAAAGGAATAATCATAATGATTATTCCTTTTTTTGTGGTGACAATTAGGTTCCCAGGAAAATGGTCTGGTGTTTACGTAAAAAAAATAGTATGACTGTTCGAAGCTGCCGGCAGGCAGGTCGGGACCTCGTAAAAAAGTCATCTGGTAAGGAGACTTTTTTTATTGTTCAATGTAAGCCTTGCTCCATTTTGGAGTATAGGAAATTCTCAAAGAGTCTTTGATCCTGGCTGTATCAGCAGGTGTGGCCGGTAGTACAAAGAATAAGATGAAATTGACAGAGTCTTTTGTTCCCATCTGTATTGTTGTAGGCAGTTCTTTCAAAAATTTGAAACGTTTGAAAGCTCTTTCCCTCCCGGCTGTTTCAATAACAAATTTGTAATTACCTGCTGGGGTTACAATTGGTGGCGGGATTGTTATATTCCCTTTTTGAACTGCAGTGGTGTCGTTAACATTTTGTGCGGCAGGCTCTGATGTTTTTGTAGCCGGAGCGGTAGTGCTGTTACCGTTGGCATCAGCTGTGGTATTCTTGTAGATAATATATCCTCCCCAAATAGCTAATGCCAAACCAATAAGCATTAAGAGTATTGCTACAGGCTTTTTCCATTGCACTTTTTCTCTTCGGGGGTTGAGGATGTCTTTGTAGTCAGAAACATCTGAATTGTTATCAACTTCAGTATAGCCTACTTGTTTTGTTGGTTGTTCTTTTAATATTTCTGGTGTAAGCTGACCGGGAGAGAAGCTGTATTGACCAGATTGGGTTTTTACAAGACTACCGATACCATCCAGCATAAAAGGTTTTCCTATGTTCAGGAATTGTTGTCCCAGCCACAGGTGAGAATCAAGATCTGCTGCTGCCAATGCTTTGATTTTCCCGGTTTGTGAAGAAATAAAGTCGATCAAAGCCAGGTTTTCCTTAATGCCAGGATTATTTTCAAATGTGATGCCTTCGCCAAAGTCTTTTTTGCTGTTTTTGTCAGATTCGGGATCCACAACAATAGATGAATCAAGCAGGAATGTGCCAATACCGGGCAGATCCAGTCTCCGGGTTGAATAGAGATATTGGGCAAGTATCTGTGCTAGTTTCAAAGTTTTGGCTTTTAAAGGATACAATATAAATATTTTATACCACCAATACAAGTGCCGGAAAACTCTGTGGTTTAACTTTGCATCAATTATGCTTACCAAACAAGAAACGGATTTCATCAGTTATTGGGAAGAGAACAGGTTGGCGAAAAAAAAAGTACTGCGCCAGATATATGTGGGGCTTCCTCTGGCGGTCATACTTGTTATTACCATTTTTGCGAACCTTCTTTCCGGTTGGTATAGCAGGGCGCAAATGGTTATGTTTAGGGAAAACTCTTCTTTGATCATCGTTTTACTGATTGCGGCGCTTTCTATTGTAGTTTTTATAGTTATATTCTCTGCCCGTCACCGGTGGGATATGAATGAGCAGCGTTACCGTGAACTACTGGATAAGAAGGCGAAAGATTAAAAAATAATTCCTTTTTTTGCAGCGAATAATAGTTTTCCAGGGTCTTACTCAGGATTTTGGACCAACATCTTAATATGAAGAATTTTTTCCTTTTTTTATCTGTATCTGGTTTTTTAATGCTAAACAGTGGTTGCCTGAAAGACAATAGCTGTAATGCAAAGACTGTTGAAAGTGAGCAGGCAACTATAGTGAATTATGCACTTGCAAACGGGATAACAGCTACCGCCCACAGCAGCGGACTGCATTATGAAGTAGTAACTGCCGGAACCGGACCTGCTCCTACCATTAATTCTACCGTATCTGTGCGATATGTGGGAAAACTGCTGAATGGGACTGTTTTTGACACCCAGGCAGGTACTCCCGTCACTTTTCCGGTAAACCAGGTGATTCCGGGCTGGCAGTTGGGTCTTCCGCTGGTACAGGAGGGAGGTACTATCAAACTGATTATCCCTTCATCACTGGCCTATGGCTGTACAGGATATGGCGCTATCCCTGCGGATGCGATATTATATTTTGAGATCGATTTGGTAGATGTTCAATAATTGCTGAGCCTTTACTGCTTATGCTCTGCTTCCCCGTCCTGCTTGCAGCGACGGGGTTCTTTTTACTGTATTTTTGATTTTAAATCTTTCATCTTGCCTCACGAAGCCATTTCAGTCTTTGATATTTTTAAAATCGGGGTAGGCCCTTCCAGTTCCCATACATTGGGGCCATGGAGAGCTGCACAGCGTTTTGCAAAAATGTTGCATCAGAAGAACATATTGACTGATGTAACCAGGGTAAGGGTACTTCTTTATGGTTCTTTAGCCAAAACAGGTAAAGGTCATGGTACGGATGTAGCTGTTCAATTGGGACTTTGCGGCCATGACCCTGTAACATTTGCAGTAGATCAGATCGATGCAAAGATTCATGACATTGCTGCTATGAAGAAGATGGTTTTACTTGGTCTGCATGAGGCCGACTTTGATCCGCAGGAAGACATTGAATTTCTTATTACCGAAACACTCCCTTATCATCCTAATGCAGTTACTTTCCTTGTAACTACCAGGAATGGGGAATCTGTTGCAGAAACATATTATTCTGTTGGTGGAGGATTTGTAGTTAAGGAAGGAGAGGAAACCGGTACGGTGAACTCCGTTCAATTGCCATTTCCGATTAATAATGCCGATGATTTGTTACACTGGTGTATAAAAACAGGTATGAGTATTCATGAAATAGTGATGGAGAATGAACATACCTGGCGGAGTGAAGAAGAAACAAAAATAAATGCACTGAATATCTGGCGGGTGATGAAAGAGTGTATCTACCGTGGTTGTCATACACCGGGCGTCTTACCCGGTGGGCTGAATGTAAAACGACGTAGTGCCGAATTGAACAAAAGACTTCTTACGGGGAAGGAGTATTCAGATTATGATACCTGGTTATTGGCTATCCGTTCCGGGGGTAATGATTTCAAATACATACTGGATTGGGTCAGTTGTTTTGCACTTGCTGTTAACGAAGAGAATGCGTCATTTGGCAGAGTGGTGACGGCTCCAACCAATGGTGCTGCGGGAGTGATACCCGCTGTACTTCAGTATTATATAGCCTTTTGTCACGATAGTTATCGGGAGGTAAACAAAGAGGATAAGATCATTCAATTCCTGTTGACTGCTGCTGAAATAGGCAGCATTTTCAAAAAGGGGGCCACTCTTTCTGCAGCTATGGGAGGTTGCCAGGCAGAGATCGGTGTATCATCTGCGATGGCCGCCGCCGGACTTACAGAATGTATGGGCGGCACCCAAAGGCAGGTAATGATGGCATCAGAAATTGCTATGGAACATCATTTAGGATTAACCTGCGACCCGATAGCCGGGTTAGTACAAGTTCCTTGTATTGAAAGAAATACCATGGGGGCCATCAAGGCTATCACTGCTTCCCAACTGGCACTACAAAGCACTCCTGATTTTGCCAAAGTATCATTAGATGCAGTTATTAAAACCATGTGGGATACTGCACTGGATATGAATCATAAATACAAAGAAACAGCTGATGGGGGACTGGCGGTAAATGTGCCTCTCAGCTTACCTGAGTGCTGATAGTCCTTCGTGAGACATATATTAACTTATTGTCAAGTCACCATTAAAAGAAGTTTTATTTTTTGCAGGTTATTGTACTATTAAAGAGATGATGTTGTAAATTTATTTCCGGCAAGAACCAAATTATTACAACCTCAAACCATTTTACCATGGCAACTAAAAAGAAAGCTAAAAAGAAAGTTGCAAAGCCAGTTGCTAAAAGAAAACCGGCCTCCAAAAAGAAAGTAGCTAAAAAGAAACCATCACCAAAACGAAAAGTGGTTAAAGCTAAACCCAAACGTAAGCCTGTTGCCCGTAAAAAAGCAGCACCTAAAAAAGTGGTAAAGAAAAAAGCGGCAAAAAAACCGGTGAAAAAAGCTGCAAAGAAAGTTGTGAAAAAGGCGGTGAAAAAAATAGCCAGGAAAATAGTAAAAAGGAAACCGGTGGCTGTGAAACCTAAAGCAACTAAGAAGAAAAAAATTATTTCACCGGCTCCCGTTCATTCTGCACCGGTAGTTGTAGAAGAAATAAAAGAAATATTTGTGACCCCGGAAGGAGAGCTGGAGGTAACAGAGACTATCGTTACTGTTGATACAGAAAATACTGATTATTCAGATAGTATTGAAGAAGGGTTAACAGAAACAGAAGGTAATCCTGACGAGGAAGATGGAACCATGATATGATATAACACAGGCGGGTTGCACAACAAGTAATCTGCCTGTATTTTTTTTCAGGAAGTTTTTTAGTTATTATTCAATAAAACTTCCGTCATTTAAAGATAAGATAGCGGCTTTCGCTGCTATGCGGGGCAGAAGGTATTTTACGTCCTTCAAATAGTTCCCGGACAGCAATAACAGGTGGCACAGGAGTGGTCGCCGATACAGATTTAATACTGGCTGTCTTTTTCATTTATTGATAGTACTGAAAATAGCCCGGAGGGTACTCCGGGATAATGATTTTACACCATTAACTAATTAAACCAACCTCAAAACAAAAACCATATGACAGTATTAGGTATTCATCACGGACATGATTCATCAGCAGCTATTGTTAAAGATGGCGTTATCCTTGCCGATGTGCAGGAGGAAAGATTTTCACGGGTAAAGCACGGATGCAGTTTACCGTTAAAATCAATTGCCTATTGTTTAAAAGAAGCCGGACTTAACAGTATCAATGATGTAGACTATATCAGTTTTTCAAATCAAAGTAACACGGAAGAGATAGAATCAGTTTTTGGATTAAAAAGCGAGTCCGGGGGATTGAAAAAGACAATTAAGAAGATGCTTCATACGATTATGCGGAAAGAAGTATACATAAGCAATATGAAGCTTCCGATCTATTATCCTGATTATATTGTAAGGGATAAAAGCAAGTGTATAAACAATCATCATCATCTGTCTCATGCTGCCAGTGCTCATTTTACCCGCAAGTCAGCTGAAAAATGTCTCATTTTCACCATTGATGGTGCCGGGGATAAATTCTGTACAGCGATATGGATGGGAGAAGGTAGTAAAATTGAGTTACTAAAAAGTTATTACAGGGATGCATCAATTGGCTGGGCATATAGCATCGTTACCGAGGCCTTGCACTGGATACATGGTGATGGTGAAGGGAAAACAATGGGCCTGGCACCCTATGGAGATCCGGCTAAATGCAGTGATGAGCTGGATAAGTATTTCCCTGTTTTTAAAGGTGATGAATTAGTGAGACCGTCTTCATTAGGACAAGACTATTACTGGAATGAAGGAGGCTCTTACCAGTTTCATTTCGATGAAGCAAAAGAAGTGGAGAAGTTAGTAGAAAAATACGGAAGAGAACATGTGGCTGCCAGGGCACAAAAATTACTCGAAGAAGTGGTAATAAACCTGGTATCTGGCTGGGTGAAAAAAACCGGCATAAAAAGAGTAGTATTTGCGGGTGGTGTGATGCTGAATGTAAAATTGAATCAAAGAATTTGGAATAACCGGAACGAGATTGGTATTATTGAGCAACATGTTTTTCCTAATCCCGGTGACTCAGGCCTTGCTATCGGCGCTGCATTATTGCAATATTATAAACATCATGACTTTAAAGGAAATGAAATAAAGAATCTTTATGGCGGGCCTGCATACAGTAACGAAGAAATTGAAGCGATGCTAAAAGTCAGGAAGTTGAAATATCATTATACAGATAATCCTTCCAAAGTGGCAGCTGAGTTATTGGCTAAAAACCAGATCGTAGCCTGGTTCCAGGGGCGTATGGAATGTGGACCGAGAGCATTGGGTAATCGATCTATTTTGATGAGTCCGCTGAAACCTGAAAACAAGGATGTTATCAATAAATGGGTGAAATTCCGTGAAGGTTTCCGCCCTTTTTGTCCATCATTGACATATGAAAAGAAAGATGTTTACCTGAAAGATAACCGGGATGAATTTTTTATGATCACTTCTTTTGATGTGACAGATGAAAAAAGAGAAGCGATACCTGCAGTAGTACATGTGGATGGTACAGTGAGACCGCAAATGGTGCAGAAGGAAACCAATCCAAGGTATTGGGAGCTGATCAATGAATTTGGTAACCTGACCGGCGAATACATTGTACTTAATTCTTCTTTTAATGTAATGGGTGAACCGATCATTAATCATCCTAAAGAAGCTATCAAATGTTTTTTTGACTCCGGGCTGGATGCCATTTTTTTGGGAAACTATTATCTTATTAAGTCAGAGCATTAAGAAACAAAAGCCGCCAGTTATCTGGCGGCTTTTGTTTATACAAGTTTATTTCATCAGTTCAATTCGGGATTTGCCTCAATCTTAATACCTTCATAATTCCTTATTTCATTGTATAAAGTATCTCTCTCTACCGGTATTCTCCGGGCTTGTTTTATTAAGGTGATCAACTCGGCTGTAGTCATAGATGGATTTAACTCTTCCGAGCCAGCCATGCTGTAAATTTTTGTTGTATCATCAATTGTTCCGTCAATATCATCCACACCAAAAGAAAGAGTGAGTTGTGCATTCTGCCTGCCCAGCATCGGCCAATAGGCTTTCAGGTGAGGAAAGTTATCTAAGTAAATACGGGCAATGGCATACATCTTCATATCTTCAATATGAGTATTTTCTGATACACTGCTCATATCGTTATCCTTATTCCTGAATTTTAAAGGAATAAAAGTGTTGAATCCTTTTGTCTTGTCCTGTAATACTCTTAACCGCCTCATGTGATCGATCCGGTGTTCATATTTTTCAATATGCCCGTACAGCATGGTGGCATTGGAATGTAATCCAAGTTTATGTGCTGTTTCATGAATAGTAAGCCATCCATCGGCATCCACTTTATCCGCACATATTTTCTCCCTGATCTCGGGATGAAATATTTCTGCTCCACCACCGGGTATAGAATCAAGGCCTGCTGCAATCAAAAACTTTAGTCCTTCTTCTGCACTTACTTTTGCTTTCCGGAACATATAATCGTATTCCACAGCGGTAAAGGCTTTAATATGCAAATCAGGACGATGGGTTTTAATGGCTTTTAGCAGGTCTGCGAAGAATGGCAGGTCCATCTTTGGGTGCACACCTCCCACAATATGTACTTCAGTGATGGGTTTCCCGTCATATTTTTTCACCATGTGAAGCATCTGGTCAATGCTGAGTTCCCAGCCTTCTTCCCGGTGAGCATACAGGCGGCTGTAGGAACAGAAATTGCAGCTGAATACACAAACGTTGGTGGGCTCGATATGAAAATTCCTGTTAAAGAAAACTTTATTACCATGCAGTTTTTCTTTTATTTCATTGGCAAGCCGGCCCACGAATCCCAGGCTTGCTTTTTCAAAAAGCAATAAACAATCTTCGTCAGTGATGCGCTGCCCGGCTTTTACTTTATCGGCTACTTGTTGCAGGCCGGCAGAAATGTCTGTTGTGGTGATCATAGTAGTATTAATTACAAGTACAAAGTTACTGAGTACAAAGTTGACAACTTTAAAAAATCCTTATCTTCATTTCACTTAATAGGGCTATATGAATTTAAAACTCAGGTTAACGGTTCTCAGCTTTTTACAGTTTTTCGTATGGGGAGCCTGGCTTATTACCATCGCTACCTATTTTTTTTCCAATAATATGGGGACAGGAGCCCAGTTTGGTGCCATCTTTTCAACACTGGCTTTATCTTCCTTATTTATGCCTGCGCTTACGGGCATTATCGCAGATAAGTGGTTAAATGCTGAGCGATTGTATGGCGTCTTGCATATCTTATATGGTGCAGTGCTGCTTTATGTGCCACAGGTAAAGGATGCAGACACACTCTATTATGTTATCCTGGTAGCCATGATCTTCTATATGCCCACCATTTCCTTGTCCAACTCGATCTCTTATACTATACTAAAGAAGAATAATTATGATGTGGTAAAAGTTTTTCCGCCAATAAGGGTTTGGGGTACCATTGGTTTTATCGTGGCGATGTGGACAACCAACCTTACCGGAAGTAAGGCTAATACCAACCAGTTTATCATAGGGGGGGTGATTGCTATTTTGCTGGGGATTTATTCTTTTACATTGCCAAAATGTCCCCCACAGAAATCTATTGCAAAAGGGGCATCTATTATTGAGCAATTGGGGTTGAATGCTTTTAAGCTTTTCTCTAAATATAAAATGGCCCTGTTCTTCATTTTTTCTATGTTCTTAGGGGCTGCGCTACAGCTTACAAATATGTATGGTGATACTTTCCTTGATGATTTCAAAAAAGTACCTGAATACGGGCCGGAATCTTTTGTAGTGAAATACTCAACCATTATTATGTCTATCTCCCAGATATCGGAGACTGTCTTTATTCTTACCATTCCTTTTTTCCTGAAGCGTTTTGGTATTAAAAAGGTAATGTTGTTTTCCATGCTCGCATGGGTATTGCGTTTCGGGTTATTTGCTTATGGCAACCCTGCCGATGGATTATGGATGATTATTCTTTCCTGTATCGTGTATGGTATGGCATTCGATTTTTTCAATATCTCCGGTTCCTTATTTGTAGAAACGACTACGGATGCATCTATCCGTTCCAGTGCCCAGGGTTTGTTTATGATGATGACAAATGGGGTAGGAGCTTTCCTGGGCAGTAAGATAAGCGGTTATGTGATCGATAAGTATTTCACCGTAAACGGGGGAGATAAAAACTGGCAGGATATCTGGATCACTTTTGCCATCTATGCGTTGGTAGTGGCTGTGTTGTTTGCGATATTATTTAAGCACAAGCATGACCCCAATGCGGTTGGGGATATGCAACATTAGAAAAAGATTATTAGGGTGACTTTAATAAGATACTCTCAGCTT
>Ga0116142_10003132_pt1 | contig 16899 bp, 21 predicted proteins | sample AD_UKC033_MetaG_FD_89785 | JGI IMG/M metagenome (GOLD analysis project Ga0116142, IMG submission 89785) | Active sludge microbial communities of municipal wastewater-treating anaerobic digesters from USA - AD_UKC033_MetaG | ecosystem: Engineered > Bioreactor > Anaerobic > Digestate | place: USA... | reverse complement strand
GGGTGGTGCTGTGGCTGTGCTTCGTGGTGCCTGGCCTGGTCTACTCGATCTGGCGCCTGAGCCGACGCCACGAGGTGTGTCGTGCGTGTGGCAGCGCCGAGTTGCTGCCGCTGAATTCGCCGCTGGGGCGCAAGGCCGCTGCGGAGGCGGGCTACGAGGTAGACGGGCCGCGCAAGCGCTGACAGGCCGCGTGGGCGGTCAATCCTCGGTGCCGTTCTTCAAGGGCGGTTGCGCCAGCGTATCAAGAACCCGCACTGCCTGGTCGAGCTGATATGGCGTCATGCATTCCATGACGCGCATGGCGTGGGCGATGCGGTCGTTTGGGTGCAATTCTTCGTAGTTTGGCGGCGTGTCCATCCAGCCGTGTGGCTTTCCCGTGCTTGACTCGATTTCGCGCGCGATGTCGCTTCGCATCGCGCGTGGCTTGCCAGATTTGCTGTCGGGAGCCGCCCGCAGCCATTGGTTGAGCTGCGCCGGCGTCTTACCGATCTTCGCGGCCAGCGCCGATTGCGAACCGAGTTCCGATACAAGGATGCCGAGACGGGTCCGTCGCGTTTCGTCAACGGTTTGCATCGGGGAATTGTTTAACGTGCCGCTAAAGATGAAAAGGCGCGGCATGCTATAGACAAAATCTAGCGCAGCGCTATACTGCGGGCGCATGACGCTCTCAGATTTCATCGACACACAACCGCATGGTGCGATTTCCGTACTGGCCAAGGCGGTCGGCGCCCACGTGCCGGACGTTTCTCGCTGGGTGTCGGGCAAGCGTCCGGTGCCTATTGCGAAGTGTGCCGCCATCGAGCGCTTCACCCATGGCGCCGTCACCCGCCGCGACCTGCGCCCCGATGACGCCCACCTGATCTGGCCGGACCTGTCCGCCGAACCCGCCACCGCTGGGGAGGGTGCCTAATGCGCCGGACCGTCCTGGCCTGCGCGGTACTGCTGCGCCGCGATGAAGCTGGCGTATTGGGTGCGTGCCTCGGCATCGATGTCCAGCCCTGGCCGGTTGGCCGTGCACCACGCCGGAAACTGCTCCAGGTCGAGTACCACGCGGACGGTGCTGTGACCCTGCCGGCGCATCTGGTCTTCCGTGCGCTGGGCTGCCGCAAGCCAGCTGGCATAGGTGCTGAACATCCGGTCCTTGTCCGACATGAGGGCGCAGACCCGATCGTAGGTTTCGGGTTCGTACCAGGGCAGTCCGACAGCGTGAAGTTTCATGGCAAGGGGGCCTCTGATGGTCGTTGAGTGGCATCTCGATTATCGGAGCGCCGCCCTGGCCGCCACCGGACCCGCCACCGCAGGGGAGGGCGAATAGGTGTTCCTGGTTGTCTCCTGGGCCGATTCCGGTCCGGCCCTTTTCCACCACGCTGGCGCGCACAGCGCTGGCCCGCGCGCTTTTTTCCTCCTCCCTGGTGACTCCGTGGGCGCGCGGGCCGGTGGGTTTTTCTTTCCTTGGGGACTGCTGGCGGTGTTGCATGCCGCCAGTGTCTTTTTTTTGACCGGAGCGGAGACGTCAACAGACGGAAACTCAAGATGACGTCAGTTTCCGCCGCCCCGCAGATGACGCTGAATTTCGAGCCGTCGCTGCCCGACCGATTCCCGACGCTGCGCGCGTACGTGGCGCACCGCACGGCGGTGGGTGCCAAGCTGGCCAAGGTGATCGCGGCCGACATGGACATGTCGCCCAGCCTGCTGAGCCGCAAGCTGAACCCGCCCGATGGCGACACCAACCGCCTGAACCTGGACGACCTGGAAGGGTGGTGCGCCAGCACGGGCGACGTGGCGGCGGTGATCGAGTACCTGGCGGCGAAGTTCATGGATTCGCCCGCGGCGCGGCGCGAGCGCACGCTGGCGCGCGCCGAGCAGGCGGCAGCCGACTTGCTGGGCGTGATCGCGGCGCTGAAGGAAAGCGCCACCGCATGACCACCGCCCTGGCCGAGCGCCCCCCGCTGACGCTGCAGCAGGCCGATGGCATGCTGACCTACATCGCCGGCGCCGAGCTGCGCGAGGTGTGGCTGCAGGTGGGCATGGCGCTGAAAGCCGAGTTCGGCGACGGCGCGTTCGACGCCTGGGACCGCTGGAGCGAGGGCGCGGCCAACTACGACGCCAAGGCCTGCCGGGCGAGCTGGCGCGGATTTCGCGCGCGGCCGGGCGGGGTGACGATCGGCACGGTGATCAAGCTGGCGCTGGATGGCGGCTACCGCTTTCCGGATCCCGATGAGGACGCCAACCCCGCCGCCCGGCGCGCTCGGCTGGACGATCTGGCGCGCCGGCGTGCCGAGCGCGAGCGCCGCGCGCAACTCGACCGGGTGGAGCGCGCGCAGCGCGCCATGGATGCCGAGGCCCGCGCGCTGGCCGACTGGCGCGCCGCGGCGCGCGAGGGCGCGAGCGACTACCTGCTGCGCAAGGGCATCGAGCGCGCCGAAAGCGTGCGCTACGCCGACGGCGGGATCGTGGTGCCGATGCTGCGCTACGACCTGCCGCGCGAGCAGTCGCTCAAGGGCGTGCAGCGCATCGGCGCCGATGGTGCCAAGCGTTTCACGCCGGGCATGGCCAAGACGGGCACGGCGTGCCGGCTCGGTCTGCCGGCGGTGGGCGAGCCGTTGTTCGTGTGCGAGGGCTACGCCACCGGCATGAGCCTGCGCATGGCGATCGAGCTGCTGACGGGTGCGCGGCGCTGGCCGGTGTTCGTGGCGTTCGACGCCTACAACCTGCCGCTGGTGTGCGAGTCGGTGCACCAGCTGCTGCCGACGTGCCCGATCGTGATCTGCGGCGACGACGACTGGCGCACGCAGGTGCGCGGCCAGGCGCACAACACCGGCGCGGTGCAGGCGCAGATCGCGCAGGAAAGCGTGCTGGATGCCGGCGCGCGGCTGGTGGTGCGCTCCCGCCCCCTGTTCAATCACGCCACCGCGCGCGGCGACAAGGACACGGATTTCAACGACCTGCACCGTCTGGAGGGCCTGCCAGCGGTGGCAGAGCAGATCCGGCTGGCGCTGGAATGCATCGAGGAGTTGCGGCGGTATGGCTGAACCCGCGCCGAACGTGGTGCCGATGAACAAAGAACCCCCCAATGTCGACGATGGCGGCGCGTCCGCTGCACCGCCCGGGGGCGGGGGCGGCGCGCCCAGGCGCGAAAAGCGCAAGAAGCAGGTCGACAGCACGCGCCTGCTGCGGCTGTTCCGGGACTTTCGCTACGAGTACGGCACCAACCACGCCTGGGACACGGTGCACCGCATCCCGATCATCATCAGCAACCTGCGCCACACGTTCGGCAATGACGAGGTGCGCATGTGGATGAATTCGGACAAGCGCGCCGTGGTGATGCCGGGCAACGTGGTGTTCGACCCCGGCGGCAAGGTGGGGCCCGAGTGCGTGAACCTGTTCGGCGGGCTGCCGATCGCGCCCAAGGCGGGCGACTGCGAACCGCTGCTGGAGCTGCTGCGCCACCTGTGCGAACAGGACGAGACGGTGCACGAATGGATTTTCGACTGGATCGCCTGGCAACTGCAACACCCCGGCGCCAAGCTGCCGACCGCCATCATCATGCACGGCGACGAGGGCAGCGGCAAGAACCTGTTCTGGGAAGGCGCGGTGATGCCGCTGTTCGGCGAGTACGGGGCCATCGTCGGCCAGGCCGAGCTGGAGAACAAGTACAACGGCTGGATCAGCAAGCGCATGTTCATCGTCGGCGACGAGGTGCTGAGCCGGCAGGAAATGCGGCACCTGAAGGGCAAGCTCAAGTCGATGATCAGCGGCAAGCTGATCCAGATCGAGGACAAGTTCATGCCGGTGCGCATGGAGGCGAACCACGTCAACATCGTGTTCCTGTCCAACGAGCTGCAGCCCAACGCGCTCGATGCCAGCGACCGGCGCTATCTGGTGGTGTGGACGCCGGACAAGCGCGAGCAGGCCTTCTACCACCGAGTCAAGGACTGCATCGCCAACGGCGGGCTGCCGGCGCTGCTGGCGTTTCTGCTGGCGCGCGACCTGAGCGGGTTCGATCCCTACGCCCCGCCCCCCATGACCAAGGCAAAGGTGGACCTGATCGACCTCGGTAGGCCCAACGCCGAGCGCTTCTGGCTGGCCTGGAAGGGCGGCGAGCTGGCCGTGCCGCTGCACGCCTGCAGCTCGGACCAGGCCTACCGCGTGTACCGACGATGGTGCACCTGCGAGGGCGAGCGCTACCCGATGACCAAACCGGTGTTCGCGCGCATGGTGGCTCGCGTGGCCAAGGGTGACCTGCTGGTGCGCGTGGCCAAGCTGCGCGCATGCGACACCGTGCGCATGTGGCTGCCGGCCCCGCCCCCCGATGACGTGGAGTTCGGCGTGTGGGCGCGCAGCTCGGTGGACGCTTTCGAGCAATACCTCAAGGAGTACCAGGGTGAGCTGTGATGTGCGTCCGGCCGGTTACGGCAACACCCCTTGCCGTAACCGAGCCGTAACCTTGAAACCCGCATGGAATAAGGCCGGTTACGGCAAACGCCCGGTTACGGCTACCCCCTTTAAACATGCGCGCGTACATGCGCAGGCGCGCGGGCGCGCGCACGCATCCGAATTCAAAACTATCCGTAACCACGCATTTGCCGTAACCAGCCAATGCTGGTGCGGGTTTCAAGGTTACGGATGGGTTACGGATGAAGGGTTATCCGTAACCGGAAAGGTGATTCGCAAGGACAAGCCATGAAGGTCAATGCCACGATCAACTTCCCAGAGGTGTCGCGCCAGCTGAGCAGGCTTGGCTCGCAGGTCTACCAGCAGGCGGCGGTGCGGGCGATGAACAACACCGTGGCGAAGGCCAAGACGGCCATGAGCCGCGAGATAAGGTCGGAGTTCAACCTGCCGGCGTCGAAGGTCAGAGATGCGCTGCGCATCAAGCGCGCGTCGTACAGCCAGGGCGTGGCGCGCATCGAGGCATCGCTGGAATCGCCGGCGCGCTACGGGCGGGCGATGAACGTCATTCACTTCGCGGCGACGCAGACGGCCGAGGGCGTGACGGTGAAGATCAAGCGGGTTGGCGGTCGCAAGCTGATCCGCAGCGCGTTCATCGCGAACAAGGGCCGCACGGTGTTCCAGCGCGAGGGCAGGGCGCGCCTGCCCATCAAGCCCGTGCAGACCATCGACGTGCCACAGATGTTCAACACCAGGCGGATCAAGGAAGTCGTGCTGCAGATGGTCCGCGACGAGTTCCCGCGCCAGTTCGAGCGCGAGGCGCGCTACTACGCGAGCAAGGCATGACAGGCCGCCAGCACCTCATCGTCGCAGCTCGCGGGTCCTCCCCAGCGCCTCGCCATACGGGGGCGAATCGAGCGCGAAATCGCGCTAGTGTGCGGGCGCGGCATTGGTTAAATATTCTATGGCTGGGTTAAATGAGTATTGAGCTACGTGACCGCATCGAGCGTCGTCCAATCGACTCGCTGGTTCCCTACGCGCGCAACAGCCGCACGCACTCTGACGAGCAGATCCAGCAGCTGGTCGAGTCGATGCGCAGCTGGGGATGGACCAACCCTGTGCTGGTTGACGAGCGCGGCGGAATCATTGCCGGCCACGGTCGCGTCATGGCTGCGCAGCGCCTGGGCTTGGACGAGGTTCCCGTCATCGTGGCCTGTGGGTGGACAAACGACCAGAAGCGCGCCTATGTCATCGCCGACAACAAGCTGGCGTTGAACGCCGGATGGGACGATGCGGTACTGTCCACCGAGCTGACTGCATTGCGTGATCACGGATTCGACCTGGACCTGATCGGATTCTCAGCCGACGAGCTCGCGGACCTGCTAGGCGATGGAGACGACGACAACGGTTCAGACCCAGACGCACAACCAGATCCTCCCGACATGCCGGTGTCCCGCATCGGCGACCTGTGGCAGCTCGGCGAGCACCGCGTGCTGTGCGGAGACAGCACCAGCGCCGCCGACGGTGAAACGCTGCTGGCTGGCGGCTCATGGGACGTTTGCGTGTTCGACCCACCCTATGAGGTCGAGTCGCTGTACGCCGACGCCATGCCGTCGGCCTCGCCTGACAAGAAACTGCTCGTGTTCTGGGACTTCAAGCGGTTCGCCATTGCCGGCCATGCGGCCATTGAACGCGGATGGGTGCCGCAGTACGAGCTGATCTGGGACAACGTCACCAGCTGGTACACCCCCAATCGGCCGCTCGCGCGTCACAAGGCCTGCGGCGTGTTCGGCGACGATCCGCGCTGGCGTTTTGACGACGCCATCATCCGCGATGGCAAGACCAGGGAGGCAAAACGCGTGAGCAACACCCGCGGCGAGTACGAATACACGCCGCTGGAGGGCGCGGTGCACCTGAGAACTGTAGAGGCATTTCCCACCACCGCAGAATCTGGCGGCCACGCCCACAGCAAGCCGATCGCATGGATAGAGGCCATATTCAACGGCCTCGGCGGCGATGTCTACTTCGACGCGTTCGCGGGCAGTGGAAGCACGCTCATTGCCTGTGAAAAAACCGGGCGCATCGCCCGCCTGATGGAGCTCGACCCGCGCTACGTCGACGTGATCGTGCGCCGCTGGCAGGAATTCGCGGGCGGCATCGCCATCCTGGCCGACACCGGCCAGACATTCGGCCAGGTGGCCGCCCAGCGCGGCGTGCCAGAGATCTGACCGCCATGCGCACCGGCACCCTCAGCGAGTATGCGACCCACATCGGCTCGTCGAATGCCTACGTGACCAAGCTCAAGTCGCAGGGCCGCCTGGTGCTGGTCGATGATGGCGGCAAGCAGCGCGTCAACTTCGAGGCGTCCGACCGGCTGATCCGCAACACCGCCGACCTCGGCCGTGCCGCGAACGGCCGCAACTCGGGCGGTGGTTCGGCGCCGATGGCCAGGCTGGGCGAGCGCGAGCCGGCGTCAGGCGCGGGCGCATCGGGCGGCAACTTCGACGTACTGTTTCGCAAGGCGCAGACGCAAGAGCGCGTGTTCACCGCCAAGCTGCGCGAACTCGAATACCAGGAACAGGCCGGCTCGCTGCTGCGCGTCAACGTCATGGAAGAGCGCGTCGGCCACCGCTACGCCACCGCGCGCGAGGCGCTGCTCAACATCCCGGCAAGGATCGCGCCGCGCCTCGCGTCGGAGTCCGACCCCGCCGCCATCCAGAACATGCTGGAAGCCGAGATACACGCCGCATTGACCGAACTGGCGGCTGTCAACCTGGCGGCGGCGCCGGCCGCCCCGCAGCCCACCGAGCCGGCATGAACGCGCGCGACCTGCCCACCGACGAGATCCGTGCGCTCGAGCTCGAGCAGGCCTGGGCCGTGCGCTACCTCGCGCCGCCCCCGCGCGTCTCCGTCGCCGAATGGGCCGCGCGCTACCGCCACATCGCCAAGGGCCCGGAGCGTGGCCTCTGGCGCAACGAACGCACGCCGTACCTGGTCGAGCCGATGGAAGCCGCCAGCGCGCACAGCCCATACGAGCGCGTCGCCCTCTGGTTCGCCACCCAGCTGGGCAAGTCCGAGGTGCTCTACAACGCCGTCCTGCAGCGCATCCACACCGACCCGCAGGACATGATGATGGTCCAGCCCACGCTGCAGGATGCCCATGACCACAGCCAGCAGCGCTTCCTGCCCACCATCACGCAGACCCCGGCGCTCGACGGCCTGATCGCCATCCGCCGCAGCCGCGACGAATCAACCTCCTGGCGCAGCCGCAGCATCCAGGGTGGCTTCACCCTGTTCTTCGGCGGCGCCAACAGCGCGTCATCGCTGGCATCCAAGCCGCTCGGATTCGCCGTCGCCGACGAGGTCGACAAGTGGCCCGCCGACGTCGACAACGAAGGCCCGCCGCTCGGCCTGCTAGAAGAGAGGATGTCCAACTTCGCGCGCCGCAAACTGCTCATCGCCAGCACCTGCACCGTCAAAGGCCGGTCCATCATCGAGGCCGAATACCTCGCCAGCGACCAGCGCAAGTACCACGTGCCGTGCCCGCACTGCGGCGAGCGCCAGATCCTGCTGTGGGGCGCGAAAACGGAATGGGGCCTCAAGTGGCTCAAGTCCGAAACCGGCAAGGCCCGGCCCGAGACCGCCGTCTACATCTGCCGCCACTGCGGCGGCACCATCGAAGAGTGGCGCAAGGACGCCATGCTGCGCGACGGCGTCTGGATCGCCGACGCGCCCGGCGCCGGCCTCGGCAAGCGTGCCGGCTTCTGGCTCAACAAGCTCTACAGCCCGCTCGGCTGGAAGTCCTGGGCCGCCCTCGTCGAGGAATGGGACCAGGCCATCGAAGCCAACCGCATCGGCAACAGCGCGCCGCTGAAGAAGTTCAAGAACTCCAGCCTTGCCGAGACCTGGGAAGAGGAGGGCACCGGCGCCGACAGCAAGAGCCTGGGCGCCCGCGCCGAAACCTACGACCTCGGCATCGTCCCGCGCGGCGGCCTCATGCTCACCATGGGCGTCGACACCCAGCCCGACCGGCTGGAAGCCCGCGTATGGGCCTTCGGCCGAGGCGAGGAATCCTGGCTCATCGCCCGCCACATCATCTACGGCGATCCCAACCTCGACGAAGGCACCGAAGGCAGCCCGTGGACCCGCCTCACCGAGATCCGCCGCACCCCCGTGCTCAACGCCGTCGGCGCCCAGATGCTCATCGAAGCCACCTGCGTCGACTCAGGCGGCCACAACACCCACGCCGTCTACAGCTACTGCCGCGCCCACAGCCACGCCAACGTCCTGGCCGTCAAGGGCGCCAGCCAGTACGGCCGCCCCGTCATCGGCCGGCCCAGCGCCATCGACATCAACTGGCGCGGCAAGACCATCGCCCGCGGCGTCAAGGTCTGGCAGATCGGCACCGACACCGCCAAGCACCTGCTGCATGGCCGCATGCGCATCGGCCAGGTCGGACCCGGCTATGTGCACGTGCCCAAGGCGCTGGCCAGCACCGACGAATTCGAGCAGATGACCGCCGCGCGCCTCATGCCCGCCACCGTCAACGGCAAGGCCGTCATGCGCTGGATCACCCCCGCCGGCCAGCGCGAGGAAGGTGGCGATTGCATGGTCTACGCCTACGCCGCCGCCTGCTGGCTCGGGATCCAGACCTACCGCGAGCCCGGCTGGGCCCGGCGCGAGGCCAAGTACTGCCCGCGCGAGCCCGGGCTGTTCGATGCGGCCGCGCCGCCGCCACCAGCGGCGTCCGATGCCGTCCAGCCGGCCATCGATCGACCCGCGCGCCGCACGGCTCAGCGCCCCCGCTTCAGCGCCACCACCTGGTAAGCCATGCAGAACGACATCGTCCTCGACATTCTCGAACGCATCCGCGCCCACCTGCAGGGCGGCGGTGCGTTCGACGATGGCGCGCGCCAGCAGCTCGACGCCGAGATCCGCGCCGACTGGGGCGGCGAGCGCTGCTACATCGCCAAGCAAGGCGGATCCAACGCCATCGCCATCATCCGGCGCGACGTCGAAATGCGCCGCGCCTTTCGCGCCGGCGCCAGCGTCAGCGTGGTGGCCAGACGCTTCCAGGTCAGTCGCAAGACCGTGTACCGCGTCGTCATGGGCGGCGCCGGCCAGGTGCTGACCGACGGCTGACCCTGTGCCCGCTTTGCCTTAACCGCGCACACATGCCCCGCTAAGAATCCGCCCAAGTCATGACCACAGCCACCCCCACCCAGGCCACGGCCGGCGACACCATTGCCTGGACCGTGCAGGATGCCCGCTACCCCGCCGGCCCCTGGCAGCTCGCCTACGTGTTCCATGTCGCCGGCGCGGCCGTCACCATCAACGGCGTGCCTGACGGCGACGCCTGGGCCGTGCGCATCCCGCCCGCTACCAGTGCGTCCTGGCCGGCCGGGGCCGTGCGCTGGCAGGCCACCGTCAGCGACGGCACCGACCGCTACACCCTGGCCACCGGCCAGATCCAGATCGCCGCCAGCATCGCCGCGCTCATCGCCGGCACCGACCTACGCAGCCACGCCGAGCGCACGCTCGCCGCCATCGAGGCCAAGCTCGAAGGCCGCGCCGGCTCTGGCATCGACGAATACCAGATCGCCGGCCGGCAGCTCAAGTACATCCCCATCCCCGACCTGCTGCGCTTGCGCGACCGCTACCGCGCCGAGGTCAACGCCGAACGCGCCGGCCAGCAGACCGGGGCTGGCCGGCGCATCCTCACGAGGCTCTGACCGATGGGCGCACTGCAAACCGTCCTGACCGCCATCAAGGGCGGTTTCTCGTGGAACATCGACAAGGGCGCCGACCGTGGCGAGCTGCCCGGCGCCGGCAAGCACCGCCGCGCCTACGCCGCCGCCGCCGTCGACCGCCTCACTGCCAGCTGGACCGCGGCCAACAACAGCATCGACCGCGAGCTGCGCGGCGATCTCGACCGCCTGCGCGCCCGCAGCCGCCAGCAGTCCAAGGACAACGAGCACGTCGCGCAGTTCCTGCGTCTGTGTGCGCGCAACATCGCCGGCCCGTCGGGCCCGCGCCTGATCGCCGCCGTCGAAGACGCGCCCGGCAAGCCAGACTCCGCGGCCAACTGGGCCATCGAGGTGTGGTGGGCCGACTTCTGCAAGGCCGGCAGCTTCGACATCACCGGCCGCCTCAGCGGACAGGATGCCTTCCGCCTCTTGGCCCGCACCGTCGCGCGTGACGGCGAAGTCCTGCTGCGCCACGTCGTGGGGCAGGGACGGCACGGCTACCAGGTGCAGCTGCTCGACATCAACCGGCTCGATACCGGCTACAACATCGATCCCGGCGGCGCGCGCAACGCCGTCGTCATGGGCGTCGAGGTCGACAGCTTTCAGCGCCCGAGGGCCTACTGGCTGCGCTCGACCGGCGGCAGCCCGCGCGAGCGCGTGCCCGCCAGCGAGATCCTGCACGCCTTCCTGCCAACCGAACTGGAACAGACGCGCGGCGTGCCCTGGATGCATGCCGCCCTGCGCCGCCTGAACGACCTTTCCGCCTACCGCGAGGCCGCCATCATCAACGCCAGGGTCGGCGCCAGCAAGGTCGGCTTCTACACCCGATCGCCCGACACCGTGCAGCAGCCCATTGGCGACGAGCAGACCGACGGCGTCAACCTCGTCACCAGCGCCGAGCCGGGCGAATTCCACGAGCTGCCCGCGGGCTACAACCTCGAGTCCTTCAACCCCGCCTACCCGACCGAGCAGTACGAGGTCTTCCACAAGGCCATCCTGCGCAGCATCGCGGCCGGCATGGGCACCAGCTACGCCAGTCTGTCCGGCGACCTCGAAAGCGTCAACTTCAGCAGCATCCGCGCCGGCCTGATCGACGAACGCGACGAATGGCGCGCCCTGCAGGAGTGGTTCGTCGCCGCCGTGGTCGAACCCGTCTACCTGCGCGCGCTGCGCATCGCGCTGCTCAAGGGCACGGTGCGCATGGCCAATGGCTCGGCGCTGCCGGCCGAGAAAACCGAGAAGTTCCTCGACCACCGCTTCCAGGGCCGTCGCTGGCCCTGGGTCGATCCGGTCAAGGACATGCAGGCCAACCTGCTCGCGCGCCAGGCGCGCCTGGCCAGCGCCAGCATGCAGGCCGCCGAGATGGGCCTCGACATCGAGGATGTGTTCGCCGACCTGCAGCGCGAGCGCCGCCTGGCCGAGCACTACGGCGTCAGCCTTGAAGACTCCGGCGCCGCGCGCCCGCCGGCGCCTGGCGTCAGCACGCCAGACGACGACACCGAACAGCAGGGCGCCAACGCCTGACGCGCCACCTGTGCGCGCTTTGCCTTAACCGCGCACACCCATCGGCCCGACCATCCGGGCCATGCCCATCGAAGCCCTGCAACCAGGTACCAAGGCCGAGCGCTTTTTCACATTCGCCCGCGAAGCCGTTGATGCCGAGTCCCGCACCGCCACGCTGGCGTTTTCCAGCGAGACGCCAGTCGAGCGTTACTGGGGCATCGAAGTTCTGGACCACAAGAACGGCAGCATGCGCACCGAACGCCTCAAGCGCGGCGCGCCCCTGCTGATGGACCACGATGCCCGCGATCAGGTGGGCGTCATCGAATCGGTGCAGATCGGCGCGGACAGGGTTGCCCGCGCCGTGGTGCGTTTCGGGAGAAGCGCGCGCGCCAGCGAGGTGTTCCAGGACGTGGTCGATGGCATCCGCCAGAACGTCTCCACCGGCTACGTGATCCACGCCGCCACGCTCGAGTCCGAGTCGGACGGTGTCGGCACCTACCGCGTCACCGACTGGGAGCCGTTCGAGGTTTCCATCGTTTCCGTACCCGCCGACACCCGCGTCGGCATCGGCCGCAGCGCCGAGCCCGTCACATCGCCCCAACCTTCGGAGAAATCCACCATGTCCGACAAAGACACCGCTGCCCCGCAGCCCGAGCCGCAACCCGCCGCCGAAGTGCGCGCCGCCACCGTGCCGGCCCAGCCCGCCGCGGCGCCGCAACCCAGCGCCCAGGACGAGCGCAAGCGCGCCGCCGCCATCATCGCCATCGGCGAGGCCCACGGCCTGCAGCAGCTCGCCGCCGAGTCCGTGCGCGACGGCACCAGCGTGCAGGACTTCCAGGCCCGCGCGCTCGAAGCCCTGGGCACCAAGCCCACGCCCACCAGCGATGTCGGCCTGAGCCAGCGCGAAGTGCAGCGCTACAGCATGCTGCGCGCCATCAACGCCCTGGCCAACCCGCGCGACAAGCGCGCGCAGGAAGCCGCCGCGTTCGAGATCGAGGTCAGCCAGTCCGCCTGCGACAAGCTCGGCCGCCAGAGCCGCGGCATCTACGTGCCCGGCGAAGTGCTGCGCCGCGACCTCACCGTCGGCACCGCCACTGCGGGCGGCCACACCGTCGCCACCGATCTCAAGGCCGACAGCTTCATCGACCTGCTGCGCCACCGCCTGCTGCTGCCCGGCATGGGTGCCACGCTGCTGACCGACCTGGTCGGCAACGTCGCCATTCCGCGCCAGACCGGCGGCGCCACCGCCTACTGGGTGGCCGAAAGCGGCAGCCCGACCGAAAGCCAGCAGGCCTTCGACCAGGTCACCCTGTCGCCCAAGACCGTCGGCGCATTCACCGACATCAGCCGCAAGCTGCTCCTGCAGTCCAGCATCGATGTCGAGAACTTTGTCCAGGGCGACCTGGCCAAGGTGCTCGCGCTGGCCATCCAGCAGGCCGCCATCAGCGGCAGCGGCACGGCGCCCGAGCCGCGCGGCATCCTCAACACCACCGGCATCGGCACGCTGGGCGGCACCAACGGTGACACGCTCAACCACGCCAGCATCGTCGGTCTGGAAACCGAGGTCGCCGTCGACAACGCCGACATCGGCACGCTGGCCTACCTGACCAACGCCCGCGCCCGCGGCAAGGCCAAGGTGACCTACATCGACGGCAGCGGCACCGGCATCCCGGTCTGGGGCGGCGGCAGCACGCCGCTGAACGGCTACCGCGCCGAGGTCACCAACGCCGTGCCGTCCAACCTGACGCAGGGCAGCGGCACCGACCTGTCGGCCATCATCTTCGGCAACTGGGCCGACCTGCTGATCGGCCTGTGGGGCGGTCTCGACCTGATGGTGGACCCGTACACCGGGAGCACCAGCGGCACCGTGCGCATCGTGGCGCTGCAGGACGTGGACGTGGCCGTGCGTCACCCCGAGTCCTTCGCGGCTGGCAAGTTCATCACCACCTGATGAGCAGCGCCGTGAAAGCCGCCTCGACCATCCGGCTGCTGTTCACCCGCCACAGCAATGTGGCGGGCGAGCTGCACGCGGCCGGATCGGTGGCCGACGTGCCCGAGCGCGACGCCGAGTACCTCGTGCGCCGCGGCAGCGCCGTGCTGCATGAGGACAAGGCCCCGCGCGGCACCGGAAAGGCCGCCAGGCCCAAGGACGCCAAGGACTGACCGCCGTGTTTCACGTCGAAGACATCCCAGCGCTCATGAACACCGACGAGTTCGCCGTCACCGGCACGCTCGCCGGCGTCACCGTGCGCGGCATCTTCGACGCCGACCATGTGGTGGCCGAGGTCGGCGCCGCCGGCATGGCCGCCTGCGCACCAGCCTTCACGCTGCCCACCGCCAGCGTGCCCGCCGCGCCGGTCGGTAAGGCCCTGGCGCTGCCCGCCGGCAACTTCCGTATCGCGGAGCACCGGCCTGATGGCACCGGCGTCTCCGCCCTCCTGCTGGAGCGCACCGCGTGAGCGCCACCGCCTTCCTGCAGCTGCGCGACGCGCTGGCCGCCCACCTGATGGCGGCGCCGGCGCTGGCCGGTGTGCCCGTGTACGCCGGCCGCGTGCGGCCGATCGCGCAGGAAGAGGCCAGCGCCATCAACCTGCGGCTGTCCGACAGCCAGGCCATGACCTCGGTCATCGAGGCGCACGACTGGCATACCACCGTCCTGATCGACTGCGCCGCGCGCAGCGTACCCGGCGGTGACGACGCCGACACCGTGGTCGATGGGCTGCTGGGCCAGGTGTTCTCCAGCCTGCGCGACTTCGGCCCGGCCGGCCTCGGCCTGCTCGACCCCGCCGACGAAGCCGCCGTCGAGTGGGACCGCGACGCCGACGACGTGCCCTACACCTGCGCCAGCCTGCGCATCACCGTCGTGCACCGCACGCCCGCCGCCACCCTGCAACCCTGGACATGAGCGCCGCCATGAAAGCCAAGACCACCGCGCCCGCACCGGCGCCCGCCGTGCCGCAAGACCCGCAGGTCGGCGGCCGCTTCGAGCGCCTGCCAGACGGCAGCCTGCGTCCGCTGCCAGACCACGCCGACGCACCCGCCGCCACCGAACCCACCACCGAAAGAGAGTAACCCGCCATGGCCCGCAAGTTCAAAAAGACCCTGATCCTCGCCAAGATCGAGACCACCGCGGGCACCGACGCCACGCCCGCCGCCGCCGACGCGCTGCTCATCAGCGACGCTAGCTTCGAGGTCGAATACCGCAACGTCGAGCGCAACCTCATCCGACCCATGATGGGTCACAGCGGCACGCTGGTCGGCACCCGCAACCTCAAGATCGACTTCACCGTCGAGCTATCCACCAGCGGCGCCGCCGGCACCGCGCCGCCCTGGGGTAAGCTGCTGCTCGCCTGCGCATTCGCCGAAGTCGTCACCGCCTCCACCAGCGTCGAATACACACCCATCAGCGACGCCTTCAAGACCCTCACCATCAAGTACGCGGCCGATGGCGTGGTGCACACCGCGCTCGGCTGCATGGGCACCGTCACCCTGAACCAGCCCGAGGGCGACCGCCCAACGCTGCAATTCAGCTTCATCGGCACCGACGGCGGCAGCGTCGCCGCCACGCCCACCGGCACCTACACAGACTGGAAGGTGCCCGAGGTCGTCAACAGCGCCAACACCGGCAAGCTCACCCTGGGCGCCACCTACGCCAGCGCCGCCATCACCGGCGGCACCGAATACTGCTCGCGCGGCCTCACGCTGAACATGAACAACGACGTCAAGTACCTGGCCATGCTGGGCTGCTCCGGCGTCGACATCACCGACCGCAAGCCATCCGGCAGCTTTGCCATCGAAGTCACCGCCGCGCAGGAAATATCCATGCGCGCCGAGATCAACGCCAACACCGCCACCGCCGTCAGCCTGCTGCACGGCAGCGCCGCCGGCAAGCAGGTGCTGGTGCACGTACCCAAGGCCATGCGCCTGAACCCGCGCTACGAGGACTACGAAGGCGTGCTGCTGCTGTCCAACGACTTCAACGCCGAGCCCGACCTCGGCAATGACGAACTGCGCATCGTCTGCGTGTAAGCGCCCGGAGCCACCCCCGCCCATGACCAAGTACCAGCTCGTCATCGACAACACCGTCGATGTGCCCGTCAACCTCGACATCGGCTCCGGCCGCGTGCGCAAGAACTTTTTTTTCCACCTCACGGGCAAGCGCCTGTCAGTCGAAGAGTGGCAGGCCCACTTCGGCCCGCGCGCCGAGAACCCCCACATGCCGGTCGCCGACTTCCTGCGCGAGCACATCAGCGGCTGGCGCGGCCAGCAGCTGGTCGTTGATGAAGCCGGCAAGCCGGCCGAATTCAACGCCGAGTCATTCGATGCCATGTTGTCCGTGGTCGGCGTCGAGATGCTGATCTTCATCGCCTACCAGAAGGCCATTTTCGCCAGCGACGGAGACGCCGGACGCCGAAAAAACTCCGCGAGCTGACCCGGCTTTGGGCGCGCGGTCAGCTCACCACCGCCACGCACACCACTGACCCAGACGATGCCCAAGACGCCAGTCAGCCCGAACCCGACGCAGACCACGACCTGGGCGACGCCGCATCGGCGTTCGGCCTTCGCATCGTCGGCGACGCCGCGGCCGCCATCGCGACGCCAGCGCGCGCCGTCCTGTGGCCCGACAACCTGCCCGCCTGGCTCGCCTGGCACGCCGTGCAGACCCAATGGCGCCACGCTTGCGGCGGCATGGGCCCGGCCCTGCGCAGCGGGCTCGACTACGCCGGCGTCTGCGCCTGGCTCGGCGCGCAGGGCTACCGCACCCATCCGCGCAATGGCCAAGCCAGCCTGGGCCGGATCCTCGATGACCTGCGCGAGTGCGAAGCCGTCGCCCTGCGCGAATGGCACGCCCAGGCCGTGCGTGAAGCCCGCAAGGGCAGGGGCTGAGCATGGCTGAGAGCGTCGCCAAGATCCGCCTCGCACTCGAAGGCCAGCCCGCCGTCGTCGCCGGCATCAAGGAGGTCGAGCGCCAGTTCGGCAGCCTCAAGTCCGGCATGGCGGGCCTGGTGTCGGGCCTGACCATCGGCGCGCTCGCGGCCGTGGTCAAGAACGCCATCGACGCCGCCGACGAGATGAGCAAGCTCAGCCAGAAAACCGGCGTCGCGGTGAAGGACCTGGCCGGCCTGCAGCTCGCGTTCCAGCAGTCCGGCCTGGGCGGCGACGTGCTAGAGAAAAGCATGGCGCGGCTTGGCAGGTCCATGGCCGACGGCAACAAGGCGTTCGCCGCCATGGGCGTCAACGTCAAGACCGCCGAAGG
>Ga0116142_10003126_pt1 | contig 16918 bp, 11 predicted proteins | sample AD_UKC033_MetaG_FD_89785 | JGI IMG/M metagenome (GOLD analysis project Ga0116142, IMG submission 89785) | Active sludge microbial communities of municipal wastewater-treating anaerobic digesters from USA - AD_UKC033_MetaG | ecosystem: Engineered > Bioreactor > Anaerobic > Digestate | place: USA... | reverse complement strand
TGCAGATCGTATCATGCGTTTTTGCAGGGCAGGAACGGCGGCATCACCTACTTCGACTGCCAGATCTCCACGTGCCACCATGATGGCATCAGATGCTTCCAGAATATCATCCAGTGCCAGAATGGCTTCTGAGCGCTCGATTTTTGCCATGAGCAAACTATGCCCCTGAGCTTCCTGCATCAGCGCGCGTGCGCGCCTGATATCGTCACCGGAGCGAGGGAAGGATACTGCGAGATAATCTGCTCGAATGACTGCGGAAGTCTTGATATCCAGTAAATCTTTCGCAGTGAGTGCAGGTGCGCTCAACCCCCCGCCTTTCCGGTTAATACCTTTATTGTTGGAAAGAATCCCGCCCTGCAACACTTCACAGAAGATCTCACTTTCTCTGACTTTGGCCACCGTCAGAACGATACGCCCATCATCCAGTAAGAGTGTGGCGCCTGCTTCGACATCATTAGGAAGTTCCCGATAATCCAGTCCGACCCGTTCCTGGTTTCCCAGCTGGCATTCTGCATCGAGTATGAATTCATCCCCGGTTTTGAGTCGAATTTTTCCCTGTTCAAACTTACCGATACGAATTTTTGGCCCCTGTAAATCAGCCAGTACACCGACTGTACGGCCAAGCGAGCGGGCGAGCGAACGAACCAGTTCTACGGAAGCGATGTGCTCATCTTTTGTTCCGTGTGAGAAATTGATACGGATAACATCGACACCGGCTTCGAGCATTCGCCCCAGAACTTCAGCGTTACTGGAAGCCGGTCCTAACGTTGCTACAATTTTTGTTCTTCGCATCATTTCTGGAATTTCCGGAAGAAAATCTTCTCAGACCTCACTTCGCACGTAATTCCAGAATCTCGACAGCAGGTAATTTCTTCCCTTCCAGGAACTCCAGGAATGCTCCTCCGGCAGTGGATATATAGGAAACTTTATCGTAGATGTCGTACTTTTGGATGGCAGCGATTGTGTCACCGCCCCCCGCCAGGGTGAAGGCATCCGTTTCAGCAATTGCCTTGGCTATGGCGCGTGTTCCTTCTCCAAATTGATCGAATTCGAATACACCGACCGGGCCATTCCAGACTACCGTACCGGCTTTCATGATGATGTCGACCAATTCTTGAGCACTCTCAGGCCCGATATCAAAGATCATGTCGTCATCAGAAACAGCGTTGGCTGCTTTTAGAACAGCAGCTTCATCTTCAGCGAATTTCTTTCCGACGACGACATCTACTGCGATGGGAATCGTTGCATTACGCTTGTTCATTTTATCCATCAGGGATTTTGCAACGGGTACCAGTTCATCCTCGCACAGGGATTTTCCAATGTTGTTCCCTGCGGCCTTGAGAAAAGTGTTGGCAATTCCCCCGCCGACTACGAGCTGATCAACTTTTTCAGCAAGCGATTCCAGCACGGTCAGTTTGGTGGAAACTTTTGATCCGCCTACGATTGCCACCAGCGGATGTGCTGGCTGATGCAGGGCTTTTGTCAGCGCATCGAGTTCTTCGGTAAGCAAAATACCTGCACAGGCAATCGGTGCATATTTGGCGATACCATGTGTCGAAGCTTCTGCACGGTGTGCTGTACCAAAAGCATCCATGACGAATACATCACACAAACTGGCATATTTCTTGGCGGTCTCTTCGAGGTTCTTTTTTTCACCTTTATTGATTCGGCAATTTTCCAGGATTACCAGCTCTCCAGGCGCAACTTCAAATCCACCATCCACCCAGTCTTTGATCAACCGGACAGGCTTTCCCAGTCTCCGGGCAATATCATCGGCAACCGGCTGGAGAGAATTTTCTTCTGTCCATACCCCTTCTTCCGGCCGTCCGAGATGAGAGGTCACCATGACTTTTGCGCCTTGTTTCAGGCAGTGGTTGATCGTTGCCATCGAGGCAGTAATGCGCGCATCTGATGTCACTTTCCCGTCTTTTACAGGAACATTCAAATCAGCGCGGATAAAGACGCGTTTGTTCTTCAGATCAAGATCGACAAGTTTAATAACGGACACGTTGACTCCAAGTTAGCCGGGTTACGGGTTTCAAAAATGTGAGAGAAAGAAATTCTTCTGATCGCTTGGTTAAAAATTGCGGGCATGGTCTCCACACCAGAACGAGCGACCATCACAAATGTTTTTATAGATATGTTTTTACGGATTAGTGAACATTCATATCCTTCCAGGCTTTCTGAACAGTACAAAGATATTTCCGATATAGAAGCAATAATGCTGTAACTGGCACAAGGACAATTACAGCATGGCCATCGAACAACCATGAAAACAGGGTTGTTCGGTTTATGAGAAGAAAAATTTCTTCGGTTATTTACTGGCGATTACTCGTACCATTTCCAGCAACTTGCAGGAATATCCCCACTCGTTGTCATACCAGGAAACCACTTTTACAAAATTCTTGTCGAGCTGAATTCCCGCTTCTGCATCGAATACCGATGTACAGGTTTCTCCGCGAAAATCTGTGGAAACCACTTTCTGATCGGTATATCCCAGTATGCCTTTCATTGAACCAGCTGAGGCTTCTTTCATCGCATTACAAATGTCTTCATAAGATGCGTCTTTCTCAAGCTCGACTGTCAAATCCACTACTGAAACGTCAGAGGTAGGAACGCGGAATGCCATACCTGTTAGCTTTTTATTCAGTTCAGGGATGACTACGCCAACTGCTTTGGCTGCACCCGTAGAGGAAGGGATGATATTTTCAAGAATTCCGCGTCCACCGCGCCAGTCTTTATTGGAAGGACCGTCAACAGTTTTCTGTGTAGCGGTGGCAGCATGAACTGTCGTCATCAGGCCACGCTTGATACCCCAGGTATCATTCAGTACTTTGGCAATCGGAGCCAGGCAATTAGTGGTACATGATGCGTTGGAAATAATGGCTTCTCCGCCGTATGCTTTATCATTTACACCATAAACGTACATCGGCGTATCGTCTTTGGACGGAGCACTCAAAACAACTTTCTTGGCACCGGCCTGGATATGTTTTTGAGCGAGCTCCTTGGTCAGGAACAGTCCGGTAGACTCCACCACGATATCCGCACCAACTTCATCCCACTTTAATTCGGTCGGGTCCTTGATGGCGGTCAGACGAATCTGTTTGCCGTTTACAATCAGATTGTTTCCGCTGACGGATACATCTCCTCTGAAGCGCCCGTGGACGGAATCATGTGTCAGCATATAAGCCAGATAATCCGGTTCCAGCAGATCATTGATTGCGACAACTTCAATGTCATCAAACTCCTCTATGGAACACCGGAAAACCATCCGGCCAATACGACCAAAACCATTGATGCCAATTCTGATTGTCATTCCTCTATCTCCACATTTTTAATAAAAAATCTGTTTTACGAGTAAAAACGAATTTTGTTTACCTTATATAACCCTTTTCACGGCATTTACGACATTCTCAACGGTAAATCCGAAATATTCGAATAATTTTTCTGCAGGAGCCGATTCACCGAATCTGTCGATTCCGATTACATCTCCTTCAAGGCCGACGTATTTACGCCAGTAATCGGTAACCCCTGCTTCGACAGCTACACGTGCAATTCCCTTGGGCAGAACACTGTCCCGGTACGCCTGATCCTGTCTGTCAAAAATATTTGTACAAGGCATGGATACGACGCGAACTGCAATACCGCTTTCTGCCAGTGTTTTCTGTGCAGCCATTGCCAACCCGATTTCCGAGCCGGTTGCAATGATAATGGCCTGTGGCTTTCTGTTTGCTGCTTCAGAGAGGATATATCCCCCTTTTCTGATCAGGCTGATCGTTACTGCATCCCGTTTCTGGAAGGGTAGGTTCTGACGGCTGAATATAAGGGATGACGGACCTTCTCTGCGCTCAATGGCGGATACCCATGAAACGATCGATTCAACGGTATCGCACGGACGCCATACATCCATATTGGGAATCATGCGCAGTGTGGCAGTTTGTTCAACCGGCTGATGGGTCGGACCATCTTCCCCTAGCCCGATCGAATCATGAGTGAACACGAAAATGTTACGAATTTTCATCAATGCCGCCATGCGCAGAGCATTGCGGGCGTATTCGGAAAACATCAGGAAAGTACCGCCGTAGGGGATGATTCCGCCATGCAACGACAGGCCATTCATGATGGCGCTCATGCCAAATTCCCGGACACCGTAAAAAACATAGTTACCGGTAGATTCTGTGCCAATTCCCTTGGAACCAGACCACATGGTGAGGTTGGAGCCGGCCAGGTCTGCTGATCCGCCAATCAGTTCGGGTAATACGGGTGCCAGTGCCTCAATTGAATTTTGTGATGCTTTCCGGGTCGCGATGGTTTCTTCCCTGGCATTGATCTGGCTGATAGTGCCCTCAACGTGATCGGCCCACCCGACGGGTAACTCGTCAGCCATGCGGCGGGTAAATTCAGCGGCTTCTGCCGGATATTTTTTGCCGTATTCCGCAAACATGCTGTTCCATGCGGATTCCAGCGCCTGACCTTTGGCACGCGCATCCCATGCATCGTAAACTTCTTGCGGAATTTCGAATGGCAGGTAATTCCAGCCGATGTGAGGGCGGGCTGCAGCAATTTCGTCATTTCCGAGCGCAGCACCATGAACATGGCTGGTATTGGCTTTGTTGGGCGAACCCATTCCAATGACTGTTTTGCAACATATCAGTGTGGGTTTGTCCTGTACTTTCTTCGCGGCTTCGATGGCAGCCTGTATTGCTACGGGATCATGTCCGTTGACATCTGGAACGACGTGCCAGCCATAAGATTCGAAGCGTTTGGGGGTGTTGTCCGTAAACCATCCTTCGACATGTCCATCAATGGAAATTCCATTATCATCATAAAAGCAGACCAGTTTACCCAGCTTCAATGTTCCTGCCAGTGAACAGGCTTCATGGGAAATGCCTTCCATCATGCAACCATCGCCCAGAAATACGTAGGTGTAGTGGTCGACGATCGGGAAATAAGGCCGGTTGAATTCTTCTGCCAGAATTTTTTCTGCCAACGCCATCCCTACGGCATTGGTGATACCTTGTCCCAGCGGCCCTGTGGTGGTTTCCACACCGGGGGTGTAGCCGTATTCAGGGTGTCCTGGAGTTTTGGAATGAAGCTGACGGAAATTTTTTATGTCTTCGATGGACAGATCGTAGCCGGTCAGGTGGAGCAGAGCATAGATCAGCATGGAACCATGGCCGTTTGATAGTACAAACCGGTCACGATCCACCCAGTCAGGATTTGTCGGATTGTGGCGCATGTGGTGGTTCCACAATACTTCTGCAATTTCCGCCATACCCATTGGCATACCCGGATGGCCGGAATTTGCTTTCTGGACGGCATCCATGGCCAGTGCACGAATCGCACTGGTCAAATTCTTGAACACTGGTGCGCTGAAATCTTTAAATGCTTCCTTCATTTATTTTCATCCTTGATTGTTCAAAAACCATAGCTCAATGTTATGCACCACATGACAACAAAAGCCGAAAAAAGTGACCATTATCTCTTAAGTCCGGATAGTTCACAATACAGGTTGTAATTTCTTCATTTCTTCCGGTCATTGGCCGAATTTAAAGGAAATGGCTTGGTAAAATAGCCAATTGAAAGGTATCATTCCGCTTTTAGTTGACCGGATACAGGGAAGCGTGGCCGAGCGGTTTAAGGCACTGGTCTTGAAAACCAGCGATGGGCAACCATCCGTGAGTTCGAATCTCACCGCTTCCGCCATTCGCAGTAATTTCCTGTTTTTATTATCTGCTCTCAAGATCTGAAGAGATGAAGAGATGAAGAGAGATGGCTTTGCAGGTTTTGTATCAGGGAAAAGATCAGCACATTGGCTGGTATGAAAAAATGGAGAGAATTTAACGATGAGCGTCCCTTTTTTGCAGCAATACCGGGTGGGCAGTTACATCCTGAAACAAAAACTTGCAGGCAACAAACGTTATCCGCTGGTGCTGATGCTTGAGCCACTGTTCCAGTGCAATCTGGCCTGTGCGGGTTGTGGCAAGATAGATTACCCGGAAGAAACGTTACGCCGTCGCCTGAGTGTGGATGAATGTTTGCATGCCGTGGATGAATGCGGGGCTCCGGTCGTTTCCATTGCGGGAGGGGAGCCGCTCATCCATAAGGAAATGCCGCAGATCGTGCAGGGCATCATTCAGCGCAAAAAGTTTGTATATCTGTGCACCAATGCACTGCTGCTGGATACTCGCATGGACGACTATCAGCCTTCGCCCTATCTTACATTTTCCATTCACCTCGATGGCAATCGCGAGCGCCACGATGCATCGGTATGCAGAGAGGGTGTGTATGACAAGGTTATTCCGGTGATCGAACAGGCGCTTCAGCGTGGTTTCCGGGTGACGGTCAATTGCACTTTGTTCCAGAGTGAAACAGCAGAAGAAGTGGCGGAGTTTTTTGATACAGCCACCAAGCTCGGCGTTGAAGGTATCAATGTTTCCCCGGGATTCAGTTATGAGCATGCGCCGCGGCAGGATGTATTCCTGCAGCGGTCGGTAAGCAAACGGTTGTTCCGTTCGATTTTTGAAATCGGCAAAAAACGCAAGCTTCCCTGGAAATTCAATCATTCCAGCCTGTATCTGGATTTTCTCGCAGGTAATCAGAGTTATAAATGTACGCCGTGGGGAAACCCCACGCGTAATCTGTTTGGCTGGCAGCGGCCCTGCTACTTGCTGGTGGATGAAGGTTATGCAACAAGCTTCCGTGAGCTGATGGAAGAAACCGACTGGGATCGCTATGGTGTCGGCAACAATCCCAAATGTGCAAACTGTATGGCACACTGCGGGTTTGAGCCCACTGCCATCAACGATACCTTTGCTCATCCGCTTAAAGCATTACGGGTCAGCATGCGTGGTCCGCGCGTAGAAGGGCCTATGGCACTTGATCCGCTACAAACGAGCAGTGAGTCGCAGCACAATACCGATAAACGGAAACCTTTTCCCATACCGGTGACTGTTGAACACAAAACGGTTGCGCCGTCATCGGATCATTCATCTGGTCCGGATAACTGATACTTCTTTGTTTGCCTGAAGATATTCATATTCCCGCGTATCGAAGGTCATGGCTGTATTGGTAATGTATCTGTCTTTGGCGGGTATGTTATGCTGGTGGGCTATTCTGCTGGCGCCATGGCGAGCATGGAGTACCCGGGAGCAGCTTGAACCATCATCAAGTCCGGAAGCGAAACAATCTTTTGATGACGTTACTGTTCTGATTCCTGCCCGTAATGAGGCGCAGTTCATCGATCAGACCTTGAACAGGCTTCAGGCGCAAGGCGAGGGTTTACGAATCATCGTAATCGATGATCAGTCGGAAGATCATACTGCATCCCTGGCAGGCAGACGAGGTGTTGAAGTCATTTCCGGGACGACTCCACCAAAAAACTGGAGTGGAAAGCTGTGGGCGCTGAATCAGGGATTGCAACAGGTACGCACCCGGTACACTTTGCTGCTGGATGCAGATATCAGTCTATCGTCCGGTATCTTGGGGGCGTTACTGAATAAGGCTCGTCAGGAAAATTTGTCGCTGGTATCGCTCATGGCAGAATTGCCCGTCCAGCGTTTCTCCGAACGTCTGCTGGTACCTGCTTTTATATTTTTTTTCAAGCTGTTATATCCGTTTAAATTGTCCAATGAGTCGAAATCCCGCATGGCTGCTGCTGCGGGTGGGTGCATTCTGGTTGAAACTGGTGTACTGCGATCCATCGATGCTTTTACCAGTATCCACCACGCATTGATCGATGATTGTGCATTGGCTGGACAGGTCAAACAGGCTGGTTTCAAAACCTGGATCGGACTCAGTCATGCTGTACAAAGCCATCGGGGTTATGACAGCCTGGCGGCTATCTGGAATACCGTTGCTCGTACTGCATTCACGCAACTGCACTATTCATCGTTATTACTGTTGCTGTGTACATTGATCATGTCCAGCATGTTCTGGTGTGCGCCATTGTCCGCGATCATTTATACGGATACGATTTTTGTGGTCAGCAGCATTCTTGCCTGGCTGGCTATGCTCATTGTTTATACACCCGTGCTCAGATTTTATCGGAGTTCACCCTTTTGGGTGATTGTATTGCCCCTGATCGGCACACTCTATCTCATGATGACCTGGACTTCCGCCTTCAGATACTGGCGAGGAGTGCGGGCGCACTGGAAAAATCGACGTTATGAAACTTCTGAACACAATTAGCAGAATAGTGACGCTATGGGTAATCGCCATGCTGGTGATGATTTCCGGATTGCGAGCAGAATCACTCGAAAATGAGGGTGCTGAACGGGTGGTGATCACTCTGCAGAATACGCTGATCCAGGCCATGCAACAGGGTCAGGAAATTGGTTACAGCGGCCGTCTGAAGCTTCTGACTCCTGTTATTGAGCAGACGCATGATCTTGCGGCAATCATCCACTCTGTACTGGGTGCACACTGGGCCAAGCTCGATTCCGATCAGCAACAGGCGATCACCCGGGTATTCCAGGCCAACAGTATTGCAACTTATGCAGACCGGTTTAACCAGTACGATGGAGAGCAATTCAAGATCATCGAACAGACACAGCTTCCGCGAGGGCGGATGTTGGTTCGCAGCCAGCTCATCCGGTCTGATGGCAGCCCGGTGAATTTTGATTATGTGATGCATGAGGCCGGTGGAAGCTGGCGCATCATCAATATCGTAGTCGACGGGGTCAGTGATCTGGCCCTGAAGCGGGCTGAATACAGTGCTGTATTGCAGAAAGATGGCGTTACCGCGCTGATCGACATGCTGGAGCAGAAAACTTCCCGTATAGAGCAGAATCAACAGTAATTCCAACAGGACAGTTGCTGCCTCTATCCTGAGATAACCATTTCACCACACCACTAAAGCGATTCATACATGGAACAATTCGCCAAGGAAACCTTGCCCGTCAGTCTCGAAGACGAAATGCGGCGTTCTTACCTCGATTATGCGATGAGCGTCATCGTAGGCCGGGCCTTGCCTGATGTGCGCGATGGGCTGAAGCCGGTACACCGTCGTGTACTTTATGCCATGCATGAACTGTCCAATGACTGGAATCGCCCGTATAAAAAATCCGCACGTATCGTCGGGGATGTCATCGGTAAATATCATCCGCATGGTGATACTGCCGTCTATGACACGATCGTGCGCATGGCACAGCCTTTTTCTCTGCGTTACATGCTGGTCGACGGGCAGGGTAATTTTGGTTCGATCGATGGTGATAATGCCGCGGCAATGCGTTATACCGAAATCAGAATGTCGCGTATCGCCCATGAATTACTGGCTGATCTCGACAAGAACACAGTCGATTTCGGGCCCAATTACGATGGTTCCGAGCAGGAGCCACTGATCCTGCCGGCCAAAATACCCAATCTGCTGATCAATGGATCATCCGGCATCGCGGTGGGCATGGCGACCAATATCCCGCCCCACAATCTTGGTGAGGTCATTGACGCCTGCCTGTTGCTGCTGCGTGATCCTGACGTGGATATCGCCGAATTGATGGCTTGTATCCCGGCACCGGATTTTCCAACTGCAGGCGTCATTTACGGTATATCCGGCATCAAAGACGGGTACCAGACCGGAAGAGGGCGTGTCATCATGCGCGCCAGAACGCATTTTGAAGAGCTCGATAAAGGTAATCGCCACAGTATCATCATCGATGAACTGCCTTATCAGGTGAATAAAGCCAATTTACTGGTGCGTATCGGTGAGCTGGTAAGAGATAAAAGGATAGAAGGTATTTCCGATCTGCGCGATGAATCGGATAAATCCGGTATGCGCGTGGTCATCGAACTCAAGCGTGGAGAAGTACCCGAAGTCGTCCTGAACAATCTGTATAAAGAGACACAGATGCAGGATACATTCGGCATCAACATGGTTGCGCTGGTCGATGGACAGCCCCGTTTGCTCAATCTGAAGCAGATGCTGGATCATTTCCTGCGCCATCGTCGTGAAGTCGTGACGCGGCGTACTTTATTCGAACTCAGAAAGGCGCGGGAACGCGGCCATTTGCTGGAAGGACTGGCGGTTGCTTTATCCAATGTCGATGAAATCATTGCGCTGATCAAAGCTGCTCCGACCCCGGCAGAGGCTAAAAAAGGCCTGATGGCCAGAACATGGCGATCCTCGCTGGTTGAAGAAATGCTTCGCCGTGCAATGATCGATGCAGCAGTATTTCGCCCTGAAACGCTGGCAGCCGGGTTCGGGATGTCAGACCAGGGTTATCGTTTATCCGATGCACAGGCCCAAGCGATTCTCGATCTCAGATTGCAGCGACTCACCGGACTGGAACAGGAAAAAATCGTTTCGGAATACAGAGAAATACTCGACAAGATCCGGGATCTCCTCGACATACTGGCAAATCCGGAACGGATTACCACCATCATTGTGGAAGAGCTGACGGCCATCAAAGGGCAGTTTGGGGATCCCCGGCGCAGTGAAGTAGTGATAGATGCGCAAAATTTGAATACTGAAGATCTGATTACGCCTGCCGATATGGTGGTGACCCTGTCACATGCGGGCTACATCAAATCCCAGTTGCTGGACGATTATCGTGCGCAGAAACGCGGAGGGCGCGGCAAGCAGGCAATTACCACCCGAGAGGACGATTTCATCGACAATCTGTTTATCGCTAATACGCATGATTTCATTCTGTGTTTCTCCAGCCTTGGGCGCGTCTACTGGATCAAGGTTTACAATGTGCCGCAAGGCAGCCGTACTTCGCGGGGCAGGCCGGTGAATAATCTCGTGCCACTGGAACAGAATGAAAAGATCAATGCTGTACTGCCAGTCAAATCATTTGACGATACCCGTTACGTATTTATGTCAACTGCCGGTGGTACGGTCAAGAAAACACCGTTGTCAGAGTTCTCACGGCCGCGTACCAACGGGATCATTGCAATCGATCTCGATGAGGGAGATTATCTGATCGGCGTTGCGCTGACCGAAGGCAAGCATGATGTCATGCTCTTTTCTGATGCTGGCAAAGCGATGCGTTTCGATGAGAACGATGTGCGTCCCACCGGGCGTAATGCACGCGGGGTAAGGGGTATGAAGCTTGGAGCAGGGCAGCAGGTCATTTCACTGCTGGTTGCAGATAATGAAAATATGGCGGTATTGACCGCGACTGAGAATGGCTACGGCAAACGTACACCTATTACCGAATATACCCGGCATAACCGAGGTACTCAGGGTATGATCGCGATTAACACCAATGTTCGTAACGGTAAAGTCGTCGCTGCACAACTGGTTGAGTCCAGTGATGAAATCATGCTGATTACCACGGGTGGCGTCATGATTCGCACTCGCGTCAGTGAGATTCGTGAAATGGGCCGGGCAACTCAGGGAGTGACACTGATCAATCTGGATGCAGGTGAGAAACTGGCCGGACTGGAGAGAATCGTCGAAACGGATGAGGATTAGCTCAACTTGGTGAACCAATGAGAAAAATCTACAATTTCAGTGCAGGTCCGGCAGTACTGCCGGAGGAAGTGTTGGAGCAGGCTCGCGAAGAAATGCTGGACTGGCACGGCAGTGGCATGTCAGTCATGGAAATGAGCCATCGCGGGAAAGAATTCATGTCCATCGCGGACGAAACCGAATCTGCTTTGCGCGAGCTGGCGGGCATTCCGGATCACTATAAAGTACTCTTTCTTCAGGGGGGAGCATCCAGCCAGTTTGCCATGGTGCCGATGAATCTGCTCGGCAAGAAGGGCAAAGCGGATTATGTCAATACCGGTCAATGGTCGGCAAAGGCCATCAGTGAGGCCAAAAATTACGGTTCTGTCCAGATCGCAGCTTCGTCGGAAAGTGATGGTTTCAACTCGGTTCCACCGCTGGCGCAATGGCATATCTCGCCTGATGCGGCTTATGTACATTACGCGTCCAACGAGACGATCGGCGGAGTCGAATTTCAGTGGACGCCTGATTTATCCGCAGTAGCCGGTGACAACAAAAACATTCCGCTGGTTGCCGATATGTCCTCCAATTTCCTGTCGCGTCCTTTCGATGTCAGCAAATTCGGGCTGATTTACGCCGGAGCACAGAAAAATGTCGGTCCTGCCGGGTTGGTGGTGGTGATCGTTCGTGAGGATTTACTGGATATTCCACCGCTTGCCGGAACGCCCGCTATGTTCCGCTATAAAACGCATGCAGATAATGCTTCAATGTACAATACGCCTCCCACTTATGCCATTTACATCATGGGGCTCGTCATGGAATGGCTGAAAAAACAGGGCGGACTGACTGCGATTGAACAGCGTAACATTGCCAAAGCCAAACTGATCTACGATCTGATCGATGTCAGCAGTTTTTACCATTGCCCGGTCAACCAGGCAGATCGATCCAGGATGAATGTTCCGTTTACACTGAGTGATCCCGGTCTTGATGACGCATTCCTGAAACAGGCTCAGGCGCATGGCCTGATTCAGTTGAAAGGGCACCGGTCGGTCGGCGGTATGCGAGCCTCGATCTATAATGCCATGCCGTTGGAAGGTGTACAGACATTGGTGACCTTCATGCGGGAATTCGAGAAAAACCATGCCTGATGATGCCCAAAGAATCACCCGAATTCTTACACTGAACTCGATTGCCCAGGTCGGGCTCAAGCGTTTTCCTCCGCATCTTTTTCAGATCGGCAGCGACATTACCGGTCCTGACGTGATACTGGTACGTTCTCATAACCTGCACGATATGGAAATACCCGAAAGCGTCATTGCAATCGGGCGCGCCGGTGCCGGAACCAATAACATCCCCGTCAACCAGATGAGCGCACGCGGCATCCCGGTTTTCAATACGCCGGGCGCCAATGCCAATGCAGTCAGGGAACTGGTGCTGGCAGGCATGTTGATGGCATCGCGTAATCTGATACCGGCTTTACGCTTCGTCGAAACACTGGAAGGCGATGATCAGTCTTTCAACCTTCAGGTTGAAGCAGGCAAAAAACAGTTTTCCGGCCTGGAATTGCCGGGGCGGACACTGGGTGTCATCGGTCTGGGCAAGATCGGACGGCAGGTGGCCGATATCGCAATAAAACTTGGAATGAAGGTGCTCGGGTATGATCCGAAAATTACCATCGATTCTGCATGGAGTTTGCCTGCCGAAGTACAGAAAGCAAACCAGATCGAGGATCTGATACGCCGCAGTCAATTTATTTCGCTGCATGTGCCACTCAACGACTCCACTCATCATCTGATCAACGATTCACTGATCTCCTGCATGCAGAAGAACACCATTCTGCTCAATTTTTCGCGTGACGCGATCGTTGATGAAGACGCCGTGCTGACTGGTATCAAAAGCGGGGTCATCCGGTACTATGTTTGTGATTTTCCCGGCCGGAAACTGCAGCAACAGCAGGCAGTCGTTACTTTGCCCCATCTCGGCGCTTCCACGCGTGAGGCTGAAGAAAATTGTGCCATGATGATTGCTGATCAGATCATGGATTATGTTACGAACGGTAACATTTCCTATACCGTCAATTTTCCGGATGTCGTCATGGAACGCGGAACACCGTACCGGGTTGCCGTTGCCAATGCCAACGTTCCCAATCTGCTGGGACAGATATCGACCTGCATGGCAGATGTCGGTCTGAACATCCACAACATGGTGAATAAATCCCGCGGGGAAATGGCCTATACACTGGTCGATACCGATAAAGCAGTTCCACAGGAAACCATTGATGCGATCGTCCGGATTACGGGTGTACTGATGGTGCGCTATCTGCCGATATCAGAATCTTCTGAACGGGCATGAAACCAAAAAAATCCAGGCAAATACATTACCCACATTGATGACAGAACAGCTTAAACAACTGCGCAATGAAATCGATGCAGTCGATGATGAGTTGCTCCGATTGATCAGCACTCGCGCGCGGCTTGCACAGCAAGTCGGCCGACAGAAATCCGGCACTGCTTATCGTCCTGAGCGTGAATCACAGATTTTTTCCCGTCTGCAGCAATCCAATCCGGGGCCGTTGCGAGATGAGCACATTGTGCACCTGTTTACTGAAATCATATCGGTTTGCCGTGCGCTGGAAGAGCCCTTGACTGTTGCTTATCTGGGGCCGCAGGGCACATTTTCGGAAGAAGCGGTTACCAAACGTTTTGGCAGTGCTGTTACTTCACTGCCTTGCAGTTCGATCGACGATATTTTTCGCAAGGTCGAATCCGGCGCTGCCAGCTATGGTGTCGTTCCGGTTGAAAATTCTACCGAGGGAGCAGTCGGTAGAACCATGGATCTGCTGTTGCAGACACCGTTGAAGATATGTGGCGAGCTCGAGCTGCCTGTACACCAGTGCCTGATGGCACAACAGACTGATCTGACCGCTATTCGAAAAATTTATTCTCACCCGCAGTCATTTGCACAATGTCAGGTATGGATCAACGAGAATTTGCAAAGTCTGACGGCTGTCGACCGGATCGATGCCGCCAGTAATGCAGATGCTGCCCGTCAGGCTGCCGCCGACAGCAGTGCCGCAGCCATTGCCGGAAAGAAGGCTGCCGAAGTATTCGGGCTGAAAGTTTGTGCCGCTAACATTGAGGATAATCCGAATAACACAACTCGATTTCTGGTCATTGGCAGTCAGGATGTTGCGCGTTCCGGGAGGGATAAAACTTCACTCGCCATGGCTACGCATAACCGGCCCGGTGCGGTGCACGAGCTTCTTGCACCCTTTGCACACCATCAGGTCAGTATGACCCGTCTGGAATCACGTCCTTCGCGTGCCAGTCTGTGGGAGTATGTTTTTTTTACCGATATTGCAGGACATCAGGAAGATGAAAATGTAGCCAGGGCACTGCAGGCACTGCGTGATAATACAACCTTTCTGAAGATTTTCGGTTCTTATCCTGCTGCATGAATCGATAAATTCCTGAACAAGATACTATTTACTTTTAAATATGATGAATCTCAGTGAACTGGCTCCGGACTATATCCGGGCAATTCAGCCCTATCAGCCCGGTAAACCAATCTCAGAATTGGTTAGAGACCTGGGGCTGAATAAAGATGAAGTAGTCAAACTGGCTTCCAATGAAAACCCGTTGGGTACCAGTCCCCTGGCAAAGGAAGCCATGATCCAGGCGCTCAACGAATCGGCCCGGTATCCGGATGGCAGTGGTTTCGAGCTCAAGGCAGCGTTGTCCGAACGGCTGGGCATGCCGGCCGACCAGATCGTGCTGGGCAATGGCTCCAACGATGTACTTGAACTTGCCACTCGCATTTTTCTGCACCCGGATTCAACCGCCATCTATTCCCAGTATGCCTTCGCCATCTATCCGCTGCTGGCCCAGGCTGTTGGTGCCAGAGGTATTGCCGTCCCCGCCCGTAATTATGGCCACGATCTCGAAGCCATGCTGGCTGCTGTTACGCCGGAAACCCGTATCATATTCATCGCCAATCCTAACAACCCTACCGGGACATTGTGTGACGCCAGGGATCTGCTGCGTTTTATGGAACGTGTTCCGCAGGATGTACTCGTGATACTGGATGAAGCCTATGACGAATATCTGCCGGAAGCAAACAAGGCAAACAGTATTGCGTGGTTGAAGAATTTCCAGAATCTGGTCATCACCCGTACTTTTTCCAAAGCTTATGGTCTTGCCAGTGTACGCGTTGGCTTTGCGCTGGCACATGCTGATATCGCCAATCTGATGAATCGTATTCGCCAGCCGTTCAATGTAAACAGTATCGGTCTGGCGGCTGCACAGGCAGCGCTCAAGGATGTTGAATTTGTCAAACTTGCCTATATGACGAATCGTACGGGCATGCAGCAGATGACTCATGGCCTGGACCAGCTCGGTATCGAATATATTCCTTCCTTCGGTAATTTTGTCTGTTGCCATATCGACGGGCATCCGGCTAATACGCTGAAAATCTACAGAAATCTGCTGCAGCAGGGGGTCATCGTGCGCCCGCTGGGTAATTACGACATGCTCAACCATTTGCGGGTAACCATTGGAATCGAAGAAGAAAACAAGCGGTTCCTGCAAGCGCTGGAACAGGCATTGAAAGAACTGGATTGAGCAGCAACACAAATACCTGATCATGGCTTTTCCCGCCATTTCAAAACTAGTCGTTGTCGGTGTAGGGTTGATCGGTGGTTCATTTGCGCTGGCACTGCGCCGGGCTGGCCTGGTGGATCGTGTCGTCGGCATGGGTCGCAGTCCTGAAAACATGCAGCGTGCCCTTGAGCTGGGCATCATCGATGAACAAACGAGCGACTTTGCCGCAGCATTGTCCGGTGCAGATTTCGTATTGCTCGCGATTCCCGTAAAACAGACGGCCGGTGTCATGCAGCAGATGGCGCCTCATCTGAAAGCCCATACCATCATTTCTGATGTTGGCAGCACCAAACAGAACGTAGTCCATGCTGCCCGTGCCAATCTGGGTAAGCGGATTGAACGTTTCATCCCTGCACATCCCATTGCGGGTACTGAATTCAACGGTGCAGAAGCCGCCTTTCCTGACCTGTTTCAGGATAAACCCGTGATTCTGACGCCGTTGCAGGAGAATGATCAGCAGATCGTCGATCGTGTTGCTGACCTTTGGCAACACTGCGGTGCCAGTGTTTCATCCATGCTGCCGGAGCAGCATGATCAGCTACTCGCTGCAATCAGTCACCTGCCGCACATGCTGGCATTCTCACTGATGCAGCATATTCGTACCCTGAGCCATACCTTAAGCGAGGGAGATCCGCTGGCGCTTCTTCGCTTCGCCGGCAGTAGCCTGAATGATATGACCCGCATTACCGCCAGTTCCCCGGAAATGTGGCGTGATATCTGTCTTGAAAATCGTGCTGCATTGCTGGCACAGATTGAAGCCTATCAGCAGGAACTCTCCGGATTGCAGCAAATGCTGGCCGATCATGATGGTGAATCGCTGGAAAAATTGTTTGCAGAAGCACGTGCCATCCGGCAGGCCTGGTCAGCC
>Ga0116142_10003118_pt1 | contig 16933 bp, 31 predicted proteins | sample AD_UKC033_MetaG_FD_89785 | JGI IMG/M metagenome (GOLD analysis project Ga0116142, IMG submission 89785) | Active sludge microbial communities of municipal wastewater-treating anaerobic digesters from USA - AD_UKC033_MetaG | ecosystem: Engineered > Bioreactor > Anaerobic > Digestate | place: USA... | reverse complement strand
TCTAAAATCGTACTCGATCTCGCTTATCCAATTCATGAGGTCTCCGGTAAAGTTATAGTCAGGCTATGCGTATCTAAAGTAACCAACGTATCCTTTTTCTGGTCCGTCGATAACCTCAAACTTAGTACTATCCTGAAACCCTGACCAGTACTGATCAAACTTCTTTAATCGTGCCGAGTCAAGGAAGAATATCGGTACTCTCAAAGTATGAGGGGACGTCTCCGTCCCGTCGCACACTTTGATCTTATCCATCATACCGTTAAGGCAGTATGCCTCGCCGATGTCCTCTAAAAAAGCTTCATAAAAGAAAACATGCGGCATTCTCTCATCCCTGGTTAGGGACTTACTTGAAATGTTTATAATCTCCATGCTGCTAGACCTTGTATCCACTAAATGTTGTGTCAATTGTTTTTGGTAAGACCTCACCGAGTTCTCTGACCAGAGCCTCATTTTCTAAGAGCCAAATGCTATTTGAAAACGTTGAGCTAAAGCCCATGAACCTCTTTGGGTCGACACCGTGCTTTTCAAAGATGCTGTACATTTTCTCTCGGTACCCCGGATCTGGCCCGCGCTTTGGTACCTTGTTGACTTTGTCCCAGTCTACCTTGGGCTCGCTTGCCCTAAACTCGTAGACCTTCCCGTGGATTGCTACCTTAGACTCATAGGTCTTACAGTAATCCTTTAGGTTAGCCTTGGCAGTCTTTAAAACGTCTTCAAGGATGTTCACAAGGCCTGCCACACGCACGGCTTTATTGTGGTCCCCAAGAATCATAAGACCTTCAGACTTCACGTGGACGCTGTCTCCCTCCACCTCGACAAATTCCTTCATAGCGGGGCACTTGTGGAGAAGAGGGCAATATTGGCACTTATTGTTCGGGGTTGCTACCCAGTCAGATCTAGTCTCGATGGACTGTACCCTGGCTAGGATCTCATCTTGGATTTTAAAGAGGTCTTCTCTTCTCCAGACGTATGGGGCAGAGTAAAAGCCATACCTTGCAAAGTGAAGGGTGGTCTTGATGGTGTTTAAAAACGGATGCGTTTTGAAAATAACCCAAGCGTAAAACCCCATCTGAAACGTGTCAGCCTCCTCCACGTTTGGCTGAGTTTTGTGATCGAATATCGTAGCCTCAGTGGTATCATCAGACACCATGAAGATATCGGCACGGCCCCTGGCAAATGCCTTGGGGTCGTCGTAGTCGCACTCGACAAAGGTAAACCCAAGATCTGGCATTAGCTCATCCGTACCCTGCTCAAGCTTTACAGCAAGCCTTAACTCAACTCCTGCATCAGAGACAAGACTCCGGGGCGGGCGGTCGATGTAAAGCCTCGCCATGTTAAGAATAGCCTCAAGCTCCTCGTAAGCAGCCGGATGCCGGTTTACCGCACTAACAACAAGCTCTCTGACCCAGCTGGGGGAAAAAGACTGCTCGCCTACCTTAAGTCGCTCTGTTATCTGTTCAAAAACTTCATGAACAGCAGATCCCCTTGCTTGAGCAAGACCTTCTTTTCTTTTAGTCTCTTCTGTTGGGGCAACATATTGGTGATAAAAGGAGTAACCACAAATTCCAGTATCAAGGCGAGATGGGCTATAGGGCCCGTACTTCAAATCGTGCATGACTGTATTTCCTTTAAATGTTTTTCCGCGAGGTTACTCTGCGCACCTCAAAAATCTTATACCAAATTAAACGTATTCTTCGTTTTGAAGCTTAATAAACCACCCTGAGGACTCTTCCACGGGAACTTCTTTTGACCGTGGGCTATTCATCACAAGAACAACCTGGTGTTTTTGAAGAAGCTCGAAAAGCCGCTCGTTAGGGATGAACGCCACATCGCCCACCTTCTCGCTCTCTACCGCTACGCCTACAAACTGGTCCGTAATCGTGTCAAAGACCTGATTTGCCTCGACAGAGTACTTTCGATACATCTTGTTTGTAACCGCCACTCCTGCGATATCAGATTTTCTGATGAATTGGTTGTGAAGGTAAGCCGCCATCACGCCGTTTACAAAACCCTGGACATCCTCCCGGTCCTCCAAGGCAGCGACGATCGAGGGGTCAAGCTCAATCTTCACAGGCTATCCCTTTCCAAACCAAAACTGTAAGAACTCAGGATTGTCTTTAACAAAAAGGTGAGGGTGCTTTCTTAAGGCCCCCGACAGTGCGGGCACAGCTTCTTGGGCAGAACTGTCGTTTATGGTGAGATAAAGAACCGCCGAAGAACCGCCGCGGTATGAGTCGAGCTCAGGCTTTCCTGGATAATCACCAAGACGGCTGTAGGCCTCGTATAGGTCGTCGTCCTTCACCACGAGAGACATTATCTCTATGACATTAAAACCAAGACCTTCAGCCCTTGAGATCGCAGCACCGAGTTCTTTGTTTCTTAGGACGTGCGGTTTTAAGATCAAAACCGCCTTCATCAACGCCCCTCCGCAAGCTTCTTAAGGAAGTCTGTGGACTGGGATTCAAGCGACCGCAGGATGTCCCTGATCTCACCGATCTCGTTAAGTACCCGGTCTCCTTCTGCGATGGCCCCGTCGAAGACGTCAAGGGCTGCATGAAAGTGTTCCTTTTTAAGAAGGATACCGACCACCTTCATGGGGCCGGAGTTAACCAAGTTGTAGGTGTCCTCAAGCCGCTTCACGCGTGCTTCCATATCAAAGAGTTTTGTAAAAAAGTCTTTTGTGATGGACTGCAAATCTGCTGGCGCTCTCTCTTCTTCTGGGGCTTTGTTTTCTTCAGTCATTTAGTCCTCGTCTTCGTCATAGAGAATGTCGTCCAGGTCGAAGTCGCCATCCCCGTCAACATCGTCGTTATCGATCTCGTCATCTCCAAGAAGGATCTCGTTGGGGTCCTCTTTGGACTTGTTGGCTTTCTCGATAACTTCTGAAGACGGTGCGTCAGGATCGAACTCCAGTTGATCCGAATCCTCCGGCTCCTCTTGCTGTCGTTGAGAGACCATCCACTCCCCTCCATTCTTGCACTTTGTATTCTACCAATAGGGCCTGGGCGATTCTATCCCCTTTTTTAATATGAAAGCGAAGCTTTTCATCAAAGAACACACGCGCGGACATCGGGTAGTGGGCATCTCCTCGAAACTCATAGGGCTTGGACTGGGAGATTTCAAACTGCAGAGTTTCTGCCGGGTTTGGCGTCCAGCAGGCTGTGATCGAGATCTCACCTCGGTAGTCCTCGTCGATCACCCCCACACTGTTCGGCATAACTATCTGATTTTTAAAGGAGAAACCAGACCTAGGCAAAACAAGAAGGACGTGCCCCTGAGGGATCTCGCAGTAAAGCCCCGTCTTTATTCGGTGGTACACGTAAGGGGCCAGCTCGACGTCCTCGGCCGAGTGGATATCCCATGCAGCCGCCCCAGGACTTCCTCTGTGGGGTACGGTGCCACCCTCCTCGATCAACCGATCTTCGTGGTAGTTAATCCGGCTCCCAGCGTCTACTCGTAAAAAACGCGGGCCATCAACAATAGGAGGCGTAGGCCCAAACACGCCAGGAGGAGATATCTCATCCAATAAAATTTCGATAGCGGCAGACTTCTTTGCAGCTTCCTCAAGAATTTTGGTCATCTCCTCAGATCTTTCTTTTGCCATCACTCCCTCCTATAAACTCTTCCGCCATCTCTTTTAATACAGAGGTAACAAGCGCCTTTCTGTCAATATGAAATGCAATCTCTGTTGGGCTTAGATTAACATACTGGTCCGTGATAAACTCACGAAAAGAAAGACGAAGCCGCTCGTGCTCCGTCCTAATATACTCTTCTCTAAACTTCTTAAATTTTTCCTCCATCACTGCCCTTTCTCTCGAATCGGTAAAATAATGTCCCGGTGGTTGTCCCCGGTAACAACAATTGGCTCATCAATAGTTCTGTACTCAATACGAATAAGCTCAGTGCTTCGATTCTTGAAGGACTCAAGAAGGAACTTGCCGTTGAGGTTAAACTCGATAAGATCCGGAACATTAAAGTCTTTGCAGATTACCTGCTCGTTAGCAGACCCGTGCTCACTGTCAGAAGATATGAGAACGTTTCCTGTTGGTAGTAGGCTTACTTTCACAGCCTTAAACGAAGAGCTGAAAATGAGAGATCTGTCTAAAGCAGAAAGAACCTCAGCCCTGTCCAACACAACGAACCCCAGGCTCTCCTTCGGGAGGATGCTCTGGTAGTTCGGGTACTTACTATTCGAACGACGGACGATAGTTAAGATACCCTGCCCGAGGATCATCACGTCTGACTTATTATAGAGCACCTTGCCCGGTGACTTATCTCTATCGTAAATTTTTAAAAGACGATCCACCTTATCGGCGGACAGAAGAAGCCCGTCATCCCCATCCTGAAAGCTCACCACGTCATTTAGGGTATACGATAAGCGATACCCGTCTGTAGCAACAAAGTGATCCTTGTTCACACAGATCAAACCTCGGTAGGACGTAACATCATCTTTCGTGGACACGTCTCGGCAGTAGGAGACCTTCTTGAGGCTGTCAATCAAATCTCCCAGGGGGATCTCAGAGAATGCGGATGTATCGATCTCTCTCTTTGGTGGGAATATATCATCTTGGTACGTCCTAATTGAAAACTTGCTTCCACCAGATCTTACAAGTAGTTTATCTGCTTCATTTGTAAAATCAAACATCACATCAGGAGCTGACTTCGGTAGCGCCTGGATCAGCTCAAAAAACTGTTCCGCTCTTGTTCCAAAAACGAACGATCCCGAATCACCCTTCTTTTTCATCGCAGCTTCCGCTTCAATGTTATGGCCGTACACTTTGAGAAGTAACCAGTCTCCTTCTCCTGTTATCTTAATACCGGCGAAGTAAGGTATCTGGCCGGACGATGATTTAGATGTAACGACAGAGCTTAACTTCTTTGCATACTTTGCGATCTCTTCCCTACTAACAGTAAACATAGTACCTCCCGTGATCTAAAAAAAAGAACCTGGAAGGCTGCTAAGCCCTCCAGTCCTGGTTTATCATGTACCCGTCTTTTTAACTTTTTTCTCTTCAACCATCTGAGTTGGTTCTGTGCTTTCTGGCGCTACGCTTACTGGCTCAGGTGTTTGGTCCAGCAGAGCCCGCAGAAGTGTGTTCTCTCGCTGAAGCCTTTCTACCTCTTTTCTCTCAGAGAAGTGGGCTAACTTACGGAAACCAAACCTTGCCAATTCCCAGCCTACGATTACAGCTGCCCCCATGGCCGTATTTCTTTTACTTACAACATCTTTTCCACTGAACTTCATAACTCAGAACCTCTCAACGCAAAAGTTAATAAAACCAGCAAAAGTCAGCAATGCCTTCGCCTTCCTTTGCAGAACACACTAGTTTTTTGGTTTAGGCGGGATCCTAACGTTTTCTCTGTCCATAGCCCTTGAGATCGCAGTTCCCTCTGCGAGTAGTATTAAAAGAACGACCGCTATTTCTAACATACTACCCCCTTGTTAAATTAAAAAAGAATGGGGGAGATAACCTCCCCCTGCTCGATCACTTCTTACCACCGGCAGCTGCCTGTTGCTCTGGCTGCGCGGGGGCGGCTGGTTGCTCACTCTTGAACACCTTGCGGTACCCGAACTTAAGAAGCTCCCATCCAAGGATAACCGCGCCAGCGAATACAGTGTTTTCTACAGAAAGGATTTTGTTGTCGTTGCTCATAACGTTTCACTCCTACAAAAATGTTTTGGAATTAAAAAGCCCAACCACAATGGTTAGGCTTCCTTTACATCAATCTTATACCAAGAAATCCCTCTAATTTTTAAACTTTGCGCCCCATTTCTTCGATAAAAGGGCTACTGACGGCAGGGGTTCTTCTGGAGGGGTATACCCATCGTCGACCCAGTACTGGTAAGCATAGATATCTGTACCGTCCAGCGGATCGACATGCCCGGTCTCCACAAGATTACAAAGCCACATCTCTGGTCTTTTAGAAATCATAAGCTGCAGTAGTGTCCCGACGCCTTGGTAGCAAAGCCTTCCATCGCCCACAGATGACGTAACGGTAGACCAAAGATGCTCAATATCTTTATGGGGTAGGCTTGATTTGTGACCAAACAAAGCACCAGTTTTTGTCCACACGACCCGGCCTCCATTATTTAAAACGCATGCCAGACCTTCCTCATAAGTCTTAAAAAGGCGATCTAGGCTTGAGCGATGCGTTGCCCTTAGTATCTTATCCACAACAGGCTTTTTCTCTACTTTCTTTGGATCGATTAATCGATCTCCCGGTACTAAATAAAGTGGCATTACGTACTCCTTGAAAAAGAAAGCCCCCGCAGTCGCGCAGGGGCTCTGGTATTACTTAGCTTTAACGTACTCCCTCAGATGAAATCCAGAGAGGTAGGTCTTCTGCTCTTCTCCGGTTGGCTCCCATGTAACAGAGTAGGGGGCTGTGACGAGAACGTCCGCAGGATGCTTCCACAAAAGTATCATGGTGCCTGTGTCTATCCAGTTCTTCAGATTAGTCTCGTCTTTTTCTGGCCACTTAATGATGATAGACACCTCATCCTGCCTTCCAGCAATAGCGCTTGTGTTCCAGTGCTCACATCGCGGGAAAGAAAGAATCTTTGGATGGAACGCAGCACCTTTTTCAATGCTGCTCTGGATATCTTCATAATCCAGAACATCTTGCCACTTCAAACCGAAATGACTAACTAACAAAACTTTGCCAACGGACATAAAGTCTCCTTGTCGCAGAACTAGCGACTCATAATGTGACCCCGTACCCCAAAGGTCAGTGATACACCGAAAAAATAGAAGAGAAGACAACCCAAGCGGAGGTACACGCAGGGTTGCCTTCCCTATATTGATCAGAGACAGTGTAGGAGAACTGCCTCTTTGATCATTTTAGCTACGCTACGTCTGAAAATGTCTTAATAGGTAAAGTCTGGAACACCTAAAAGATGTGAGAAAACGCAACATCTTATGATGTCGCGCTCATAAATCTTATACCAAAATTTCAAAGGGGATTTTAAAGTTTGCCTTCGCGGTACTTAGACATGGCGTCTCGGACTGCCGTGTCGCTCGGGGCTTCTTTCCGGTAAACAGGGAGGTCAATCTCGCTCACGCGAAGCTGCTTCCCACCTGACGGGTCGTACCCCCAGACGAAGTTTGCGGTACACCCAGTGGCCTCGTGCCACTCCTTAAGATACTCATTGAACTGGCTCACTGCTTCCTGCAGGGACCTGCTCGCTATGCGCTGGAAGTCTGGCATTGACTTCTTTAGGTGTCTCATCCGCTCTCCCCAAACTAGGCCCATCCATTCGAGACCGTCTGATGTACCCTCCCCACTTGGGGTCTGCTCGGACGGCGTCCCACTCGTTTGCTCGATCTGTTCCGTAGCTTGGGTTGAAGTACTTTCTGACATAAGCTCTCCCTTGTTTTGTAAAATGGATGCAGGCACGTGCCCCGACAGACTTTTTCGTCTTGACGTTGTTCAGTGCAACAATCCGCACCTGCACTAGGCCGAGTTTCTCAAGTTTTCCAATCTCTTTTTTAGAGACACCCCTGGTAATGGCTTCGTCTCTTAGAAGAGGCACGGCGCGGTTTCCCGTCTTTTTGATGTCCTCTACCAGCGCGTAAAGCCGTCCCATGGCTGTCTTTAAGTACACGTCTACCAGTTCGTCGGTCCTTGGGTAAAGATCTTCAATCTCAAGCGGGAGCGAGAACTCTTTGCCGTCTTTTTTGCAGACGTAGACCTCCCCATCAATTGTGTAGCTTACTCCAGTGACGACAGCTTCTAGAAACTTCACAAGGGCAAACACCTCTGGGCTGACCACAGACCCCGGGTCGAGGTAACGAGCACCTTTTTTCTTCAAAGTATTAAATCTATCTAGATCCATGTCATCTCCATGAGAATGTTATCGTGCCCGAAGTAAACTTTTTTGCTGCTTCCCTGATTAACTTTTCTTCCTCATCTTCCTTTTCAACCTCTTCCCAGTCAATTTTAAATCCCCAGTTTTCTTTCTTAAGGTCATCCCTACTCGGATAGATCGCATCAACCTGGGCAATGTGGCTGCCCATACGCATAACGCCGCACCCACGAATTGTAAGCTTTGTACCCGGTTTAGTGGCTGGAGGAACTCGGAGAGTCTTCATGCCGTACATTGTGAGAACTTCTATCTTTCCACCTTTAAGAAGGATATCAAGCGGAACTTTCTCTACGGAGGAAATGTTCTGCCCTTCCGCCGTAAAAGTGGGGTGCTTCATTGCCATCACGTGAACGTGCAAGTCTCCAAAGACGTCGTTAACTCGGTGCCCGAACCCAGAGAGTACTGTGCTGAACCCAGTCATGGACCCAGGAGGGATTGATAGAGGCACAGCCACTACGTCAAGTTCGCTCTTTACAATTGGCTTAAACGTGGGGTCCATCTCAATCCTGTTAAAGCTAACCACAAAGTCTTTCCCAAAGAATGAGTCCTCAAAGGAGATAGGGACCTGAATTCTAACGTTGAGATCCCCGGCGGCGTTGTGCTGAGACCGGCGCATCTCTTCAGTGAAATGCTTATCGCGATAAGACGGATCCGTGATCATATCATAGGCGTGGGTTACCTTCAGGAAGTCTTCTTCCTTGCCGCCGACGTCTGGGTGATGCTTACGGCACAGATCTTTCCATCTTTTTTTAAGCTCATCTCTCGACGGGCTTTCCCCGTCAGAAAAGCCCAAGATGATTAAAAACTTTGTAAGAGACTTATCCACCCGTCATGCCCTCAAACTTCTCCTCTACAATCTTGCTTATGGCCGAAGCGACATCGCCCAGAGGTTCTAGATCGGTCCTAAACACCCTATCGAACTTACCATCAATGACATGCTGGTCCAGATCTGTCTCAGACTGGTGGTTAACGTTTTCTCTCCACTGATCCGTCCGCGGCTTGCGCACTTCTTCTGGCGCTTCAAGTCTAACTCGCACGGCGTCGGGGAATGCGTCAAATTCATTAACGTAACGACAGTCCTCGCATACGATCGCAACCTTCATATGGGGATTTCCTGTAAACCGTTCCGTAAGCATCTCTACACGGCGCTTCATGCCCTTTACCCAGATGTCCACATCAATCTTCCTGGCCCAGTCATTACCGAGTACCTGGAGGAGGAGGCCGTCTTTTTTAACATCCGGATCCGGAAGGATCCCCTGGGGGCGGAGGACGGCGAGGACGGCGTCGTGCGCATCATAAAGTGGTTTCGCATACCGATCGTAAACCACACCGATACCCTTACTTCCAAGAAAATCACGCAGTACCTGTGCGGTGGATGACTTCCCCGAACCTTGTTTTCCAGAGAGCATAACAACAACAACTTTTGCCATACGGTCCTCAATAGTTAAAAATAAGCGGGCCGGTTAAGGCCCACTTACCTATGGTTACAAAATACCTTCAGAATCCACCACAGGGGAGGATGGTTCTGCTGGTACGTCCATAACAGTGTTTTGGGTAGCCTCGGGGGCCTTTTTCTTCACAGCAGACTTGATCGCCGTGCGGACAGCTTCCAACACAGCAGCCTTCATGTCTGGTTCCTTTTCTTTCTTACGAATGAGGAGGAGGCGATCCTTGGGGGACAGCTTTCTACCAAGCTCTTGTTCCATAATGTCAAAGGCATCTTGGATTTCTGGATCCTGTGCCAGTGCTTCCGCAGCGGAAACCTTTACAGCTGCCTGCTCGTGAACCTGAGCTACTGCCACGTCAATCATCTCATAGCCATCTTCTCGTGGGGCCGCGAGGAGAGCTTCCATGCGCTCACCTGACGGTAGAAGGTTTGACGGGGCATTTTGAAGGGTTGCCATAATGGCCTTTGCCTTCTCTCCGTGTAGCTCCAAGAAGTGCTGGTTGGGCCGAAGCTTCATCACGTACTGAAGACTTTGCTTCTCCTTACCCTCAGCCTTGTCGAGGTATTTAATATCTTCTTCTTCGCGCACAATCTTAAATGGGAGAAGAGAAATATTGCCCTTGAGAGTCTTAATCCAAGAAAGCTGCTCGTGGAAACTTTTGATGGAGTTCCAGGAGTTGGTGTTGATCTCATAAACCCCATATGGAGAGACCAAAGGAAGGACGCAGAGGACCTTCATAGCGGGCTTACACTGGCGTGCTCCGTTTTTGTCCAACCAGTCTGGGCATTGCTCACCAAGGCAAGGTCTTTCCGGGGTAGCGCCAGTCTTCGGGTCTCGTTTAGAGTAAAACTGAGCTACACCAGGCCGGCCTTCTACGTCGGGTCCGTTGCCTTTACAGAAAAGCTTGCCGCCCTTCATATTGCCGTCTTTGTCCTTAATCCCAGCCCCAAACCACATAAGCCACGTCGGGATATTCATCTCGATATCTTCTGAGATAAAAATAATATCAATTTCTTTCGGGTCGTCGCCGTAAACCCTCGCCACCTCGGGGGCATCTGTTAGCACAAAATGCGGTACTGTCTTTGGGTATTTACTCCCGCTTTTTGCTTCCTGCCGTATACCGAGCCGGATCGTCCCGAGCACAGGAGAGCTCTTCCTCTGCTCAATTGTCTGAATAGCCATAACGTCCTCCAAAAAGTAAAGATCTTTACATTATTCTTCTTCCAAGTTTTCGCCTGTTTTTTTATCTGACATCATCATTTCGTAGATCTTGTTTCTAACCTGGACAAGGCGACTGTCGATGGAGGACATTTCTTTTTCTTCCTCTGCGGTCTTTTCCATCTGAGACATCAGACCGCCAAGCTTCCGCATCAAGACATGCTCTTCGTCCTGAAGCTGGCGCAAAAGAAGATCATTACCCTGGCTATATTTTTCCATTTTTTTCCTCATGCGCCGTATGGATCGCCCCAAGAAGGAGACCCTGTTTTAATCCGTCAAACCACATATTGGTACCATACTCAAGAATCTGCGCCTGAAGAAGGACTTTTGCCGCAGGCGGAAGGGTTACGTCTTTAAGACCTTCATTTAGGGTACGGTGCCCTAAAGTAGCCCCACGAAAGTAGTCCCTAAGCTCTGCTATGTTATCCACGTAGGCAGTGCCATCTTCCTTGAACGCGAACCCACACGCGAGGCAGCCATATATAGCGAAGGATCTTTTTTCAAACTGAGATGGAACGAGAGACCTTGCGGCACCCTTGCACTTCGGGCAGTCTTTGACGGACGCGTCTTTTTTCATGAGAAGCTGCTCTCTTCGCTACCGGTAAACGCGATCACGCGGCCTTTTGAGTTGACCTTCTTTTTTCTCTTTTGAATGCGTTCCTCCGAAACGTACGGCATGCCGGCGACTTCGGCGAACACCTCTTCGGCCACTGTCTTTTTAACGGACCTTGGAGGCGGGGCGCTTACCTTAACTTCGTGCTCTGGGTCGTCGACCTCCATCTCATGAAGAAGATCTTCCTCCGTTAGGCCGCCATGGGCTGGCACAAACGCAGCTTCATCAAGCTCGGGGTCTTCCGTGTCTTCTTCGTCGTCGCCAAGCTCAGCGGATATCCCCATAGGCTCTTCTTCGTAGCTTCGTCCAACCGGCGCTGCGGCTGATGGGGACATCGCGCCTGAGAGCATGTTTAAAGTCTTTCCTCGGCGAGGCTCTTCGAAGGTCTCGCTCTTCTTGGGCCGGTACACTGAGTCTATGATGGCGTTTGATACGGCCTCGTCGACTAGGTCGATCAGCACCGTCTCAAGATCTGCCGTCTGGCCCTTGCATAAGATTCCAAACGCGCGAACCTTCTTTAATGTGGTCTCGGGAAGATTGATTGTAATTTCCATAAAAAGACCTTTCAAAATATATTGATATAGTTTAGTGGTACCCCACCGTAAGAGATAAAAAAAGTGGAGAAAGCACACAAGCGCAGTCGATGTGACTAGAGACTAGATTGTAAGTGGGGGAAATAAGACGTGAGAAATGAAGCGAAAGCGCGGGACTCATGTAACTGTTCTCCAGAAATGTTTTTCCGAAGGTTATGTTACAGTGAGTTCCCCTAGGATGCAATAGTTTCAAGTGACCTGAGGCTGGTCCTCTACATCAGGTAGGTTTTTAGGGCTGTGCGCCTGGATATGGGCAATGAAGTTCTTAAGCGCCTCTTCTTCGGTATCCCCAGGAGGTGGGGGAGGGGCCGAAAAGCTCATCCACGCCACGACCTTCTTGCCGGTCGTTAAGGCTTCAACCTCAAGGGGCCGACCTGCCAAGGCTTCTGCCTCCGCTTTAAGACTAGAGATAGTCATTTGCTCTCCGGATACGGCTCAAACCCAAAGAGCCCGTCGCTCAACACTACGAGTGAGACTTCATCGTCGCAGGGGTACGTAGTCCCTTCAGTGGCAGAGGACTGCCTAAGGGCGAACTCCTCTAACGCAGCGATCTGCTCGGGAGTCTCCACAACAGAGTCACCAAGCTCGTGACCATTGGCGTTAAGCACAGCTCGCCCGATAAAGGTGTACGCGGGGTTACCGTCAGCAGGGAGGACGCGGACCATGTGGTTAAACGCGCAGACTCTGATCATAATATAAGGGGTTAGGTGCGCTTGCACGTCACCGGCGCGTGTCAGTCGTAAAAACATTAAGGGCTACTCCTGAGTTTTTTTATGTCAGAGACAAGATCTGCGACATAAGCCTTATCATAGATTCCAGTGAACAAATCTACATTTTTTACCCCAGGTGTCCAGCTAGAAATAAGGAAGAGGGGCACCTGCTTATCCACGAACCTAACGTTCTTTGCAAACTCCTCGCCATCCATAATGGGCATCTGAAGATCAGTCACGATAACATCAAAGTTGTAGTCGTACTTCTCAAGGATCTCAAGCCCTTGGGAGCCATCATCTGCCTCCACAATGTCCACACCGGGGACTCGAAGTTTGAGCATCTCAGAGACTACAAACCGAAAACTATCGCTATCATCAACCACAAGTACCTTGGTCATAGGCGGCCCCTTAAGGTTAAAAGGTCTCAACCTCCATTATCGCCTGACCGCGCGCAAACCCACTAATAAAACGGACCACCTTTTTACATGACGAGTACAAATATTAGTAAAAACAACCACTAACCAAAGAAGTCTTTCGCCCACGAGAAACTGACCCCGGCGTTCTCGGCGGCTTTCTGATCACTCTCCATGTCACCCACCATCACGGAGTCCTTCAGACTGATGCCGTGTTTCTCGGCCGCTTCAAGAATCATCCCAGGATTTGGTTTCCGGCGCGGGTGCGCGGGGTCCTTTGATTTTTCATAAAGCATATCGTCAAATGGAAACCCAAGAGACTCGTCGAGGTCGTACAGACATAGTAAAACGTCCCCTTCTGTCAGATGTCCGTGCTCAACCCCAGCCTGATTTGTCACAGCGATAATCTTGTAACCCTTTTGTTTAAGCTCCGCGATCTTCTCTTTTCTCCCAGGAAGAACAACCTGGTCCCACGGGTAAGCTGGAGCAACATCCCCCGACTTTGTGGTGCGGATTGTTCCGTCTAAGTCAAAAAACACGGCTTTGCTCATTTTCGCCCTTTCTTCTTTTTGATCACTTTCTTCTTAGCTACTTTTTTAGTCACCTTCTTCGCGGCTTTCTTCTTTTTGCCAGCGATGCTTACCGTATAGGTCACCTTTGTTCCCGTGCTCGCTTTCTTTATCTTCTTAGGGTCCTGTGTAAACACATTTTCCATGTGGTCTTTGTGCCATTGCTCTTTTTGCCTATCGGCGATCTCGGTCATCATCTCCATGACAGACGCGATGGGGACAGGGGCATCGCCGTATGGGTTACCGCCGCGCCATAAAGTCGGGGTGTCTGACGACCAGAGGGCTTCTCCGCTGCTTTCATAGGTTATCTCAAGAGTAACCCCAAAGAGCTCGGCGACGTGGTGAAGTCTTTCAGCTGCTTCTGGAATTACGATATCACTCTTTAGAAGATACCCTCCCCCGCAAAAAACCCTCGCGTTACAGACCGTGAACGGTGGGGCAAGCCTTTTTGAAAAGAACACCCTTGGGGTAACGGCAATCCGAACCGCCTCTGCCAGGGTAAGTTCCTTCTTGGGGCCCTCAGTATACGTTTCAAAAAAAGAGCGGTACTTGTGGTCTTTATACTCTTTCTCCTTTGGTAGATCTTCGTCAGTGCCTTCCGCTATCTCTTTCGGCGGAGTATCTTCTTTCTCGACGTCGTCAACAGCCTCAGAGATTGTCTTAGCGAACAAATCTCCGAAATACTGCTCTTCTTCTTTTTCTTGCATACCAACCCCTATGGTAAAAAAAGTAAGGCCCGGTTAAGAGCCTTTTGTTGTTAGTCGTTGCCAGAGATCTCTTTATTCACTGCCGATATGAGTGACATGTACTTATCACGCACCTTAGCCACCTCTCCTCGGTAGTACGCTACGGAGTCCTTGATACCCTCCCGATCGCCTTTACCTTCGAGCAGAGCGTCCTCAAACTTCTCAAGTCGTGTTTGAAGGATCTGAACTTCCTTACTGAGCGTTTTTACATCCATCTGAGTTGCCTTATTCTAATGAAAGTTTAGGGATCGCGTGTGCCATCGCTATGGTTGAGTTAAGCATCCGAAGCTCCTTTGCGCAATCATAAAGTGCGGTATGCTCCCACTCGGACGCGCCTGTAACTTCAATCTCAATCGGGGTAGTCTTTTCTAGAAATGAGGTGACCTTCTCACGCTCCTTCGAGATATTAGAATCGATCTCATTCACGTGACACAACATCTCTATAACTGGGGTCAGGCACCAGGAGCGGTAGTTAAACGTTCCCTTGGTGAGAAGGCCGTTCTTCGTATATCGTACATAGGTTGTCTTCACCAAGAAACGCGCATTTTGATTTTCCAGAGAAGTAGTTTTTCTGGTAATCAGACATCGAGTAAGACGATTGCTCCAGAAGCCTCTCTCTATCAAGTGAAATTCCCTTTCTCTTGATGACTCCGTAGACGTAATCCGCTTCTTCATCATGTACCTCCACCAAGATCGAGCAGCAAGCGCTACAACCAGTGCTACACGATACCTCCTTCTCCGTAGGCAAGAGTCCTTTGTCATCGTCTTTAATGTACTCGTCAACCCACTTGTGAAGCTCCACAACCCTGTCATTCCCTGCAGGGTATTTATTGATTACTTCACTTAGTTCGTTAACGCCATTCAGTATTTTCTCTATAACAGCATGGTCTCCGTCTTTTATGATATTATTGATTAGAGCGGCAAGAGGCTGAGACACCCCTACGATTTCAAAATCTCCTGACATGAAAGTCTCCTATGCGTAAATGTTGTACAAACCTTCCAAACCTTGGAAGAAGCGCCTCTGACCTGGCAAAGACAATGGCTAACGCGCTCACTCATGCCGTAAAGACAAGAGAGATAGCCGCTGATCCTGTTCTCATAGAAAAAAGGATCGCCGCTTGCTCAAAGTGTGAGAAGTTTACCGGCCAGAGGTGTCTTGAGTGTGGGTGCTTTGTCCACCTGAAGGCTGCCTTACAGGTGAGTCAGTGCCCCTTAAAGAAGTGGTGATTAGAGCAGGTAATCGTCCAAGTCGATATCAAACTTATGAACTATTTTTTCAACCGCTTTTCTCTGCCCCTCTGTCAGATTGTCATTATCTTCAAGCCAGTCTTGAAGTGACTCTAAAAAGGAGCGGTCAAAGTTTTCTTGTTCGTCTGCCCACTCTAAGACAGCGTCAACAAGAACATCGTCTTCGACTCCTTCTAGCTCCTCGCGAACTTCCTCTTCATCTCGCATCATCTTCTCCTTTACTCTTCCCATTATGTCCGACCTCCGATGTCTCGGATCTCGACGTCTTTGTGCTCTTTAGATACATACGCCATGAGTACTTGTAAACCGCTTTCTGGAATCCTAATGTCGTCACAAAGCTCTGCGTTATCGATAAACATCATATTGATCGGTGGCTTCATCATGGAATTAAGTTTTAGGGAAAAGGTGAGGTTTGCTTTGATGAGGGCTCCCGTAGAAAGAAGCTGATGGGGCATGCCGTCGGCTCTCTTTAAACTAACTCCCGAGTCATCGGCTTCCAGGACGTAACCCTCCATACGGAGATCTTCCGCCTGCTGCCTTCTTTTCGCAGACGGCAGCTCTTTTAGGGCTTCTTCCAGCTTTGCAAGGTGATCCCGCTGTACCGTCAGGGTTTTCTGCTCGCTTAAAAGGGAAGAAATCTTCTGATCAGCTGCCAGAGCTTCTTTTTGGGCGTATTCAAATTCCACCAGTTTTCGGCTAAAATGCTCGACCACACTACGAATTCTTTGTTCTTCTTTAGGGTCAGGCTCATTTTCTGATGGTGGCTCCGGGTGGGTAGGAACAGGGGGAACGGGTAGATCTTTAAGAGCCGTAAGCTCTCCTTCCAACTCCGCCGTCCGCCGATGTATTGAATTGGCGTAAGACACAATTTTTGCTCTTTCATCCTCACACTCCTTTCTTTGTTCTTCGAGGCAGGAAATCTCTTCTGCTCTTTTTGCATTTCGCTCCTCTACAAGTTTTCTCTCACGTTCAAACTCTAGAAGGCGGTTGTTATTTTCCTCCTTTACCCGCTCCCTGTGCTTTAACCCTACCACCTGGCCGCAAGTAGGGCATACATCTGAGTTAACTTCTTTGATGAGTGTAACATTAGTGTCTATACCTTCCATACTACGTCGGGTTACCTGCAGCGCTGAAGTAATGCTTAGGAGTTTTCCCTCAACCTCTGAAAGTCTATGAGCGAGACTGCCGTCAGGTTTGAGTTTTTGGAGTTCCTCCTCTACTGCTTTACGCCTTTCTCTTTTTTCATTGTTTCGCTGTACGACGGACTCGACCGCCGTGAGCGAGGATTTAAAAAGTGCGTAGTTTCTCCTAAAATCGTCCCAAGACTTTTTTATGCTTTCTAGAGCAGGGAGGAGGGACACTTCCGGAGGCGGTGTAGGTTTTTCTACGTGCACGTTCCTAGAAGACAGCTCTCTAATCTGCCCGTCGATTATGTTGAGTTGTCTTGCAAGCGCATTCCGCGAGCCTGCGACTGCGGTCGCTGCGGTATCTGGCCTTCTTGTCAGTAG
>Ga0116142_10003114_pt1 | contig 16951 bp, 11 predicted proteins | sample AD_UKC033_MetaG_FD_89785 | JGI IMG/M metagenome (GOLD analysis project Ga0116142, IMG submission 89785) | Active sludge microbial communities of municipal wastewater-treating anaerobic digesters from USA - AD_UKC033_MetaG | ecosystem: Engineered > Bioreactor > Anaerobic > Digestate | place: USA... | reverse complement strand
TTCGGATAAAGAGGAAAAAAAGCCTGCTCATAAAGGCCGTAACCATTTCTGGCAATCTCCAAATAATGAACGCCATCGAAATTCGCCCTCGGCCACAGTAATTTTGGATTAGACATCCTTGGGCCGTCGTTATACATAAAGCGCAACCGAGGAGCTATCATCCTGCCGGAAATCAAAGCAACCACCAAAACAATTACCTGCCAAAAAAGAAACAACCGAATAATAGCCACTAGACTATTTTTATCGTTATCGGTTATGTTTTTCCAAAACTTTTTCATAGACTTTTATTGTTTCCCGAGCTGTTTTCTGCCAGGAAAACTTTTTAACTTGTGTAAAGCCGGCCTTTATAATTTTATCTCTAAATTCTTGGTCTTCAATTGTTTTCTTTATTCCTTCGGCTATATTCTCAATCGAATCGGGGTTAACCAAAGTTGCCGCTTTACCGGCAACTTCCGGAAACGATGAAGTCTCGGAAGCAACGACTGGACAACCGCATCCCATCGCTTCTAAAACCTGCATTCCAAAGCCTTCATAAAACGAAGGCTGACAATAACATGCCGCCAAAGAATAAAGACCGGCTAATTCTTCTTCTTTAACAAAACCCAATCGGAAAACATCCTTGCTCTCATCAACCAACTTAAGAAAGTCAATCAAGGGTTTATTCTCAATGTTCCCTCGGTCAAAATTTTCGCTGACTGCCTGTTTGCCGACTACCGCTAAAGAGATCCCGATTTTACGGCAAGCCTTAACCAAACCGGGCAAGTTTTTATTATAATTGACATCTCCTACATACAAAACGAATTTTCCCGGCAAAAGATATTTTCTTTTGATCGCCTCCAAGGTTTTAAAATCCGTTATCTTTTTCAATTCGTTCCCGGCGGCCAAAGGAACGACATCAATTCTATCTTCCGGATAATTCAAAAAATGAACAATATCCTTTTTTGAATTTTGGGAATCGGTAATTACTCTTTTAACTCCTTTTAAAGAAAATTTTTGTATTTGATATTTGAGACTGCCCTTCAATCCCGGCGGATAATTCTCGGGAAAAACCAACGGCGTGCAATCATGAATTGTTACTATTGTCGGCTTAGCTTTTAATAACGGTAGGCTTAAAAAAAAGAAATCAAAGAAAGGATGATGAACCAAATCGCTTTCTGATGGGATATTGTTCCCTTCAAACTCAACTAGCGAAAAACCGGCAAAACTATTTTTCTTTAACGCTTCCGTCAGCCTCCGTGTATATATCCCGACTCCTCGGAATTGGTGGCCGGTCTTTAACCCGGAAACGTCAACGGCAACCCTCATTTCCATTCCTCCTCAATATTGTCCGTGCCGTAAATTTTCATTTTGAGATATTTTAAAAACGCCCACTGGAAATGGAAGCCTGAAAAAAAAGCAAAAACAAATCCCTGCCAGGAATCAACAAACCCTTTATGAAAAATATAAATATTTAAAAAGGTAAAAAGCGGTTTAATCAATAAATATTTAAGCCAATTGAGAGGATTAAATAAGTTTAAATTATCTTTAAATAATTTTTCCGCTTCCAAGGAAGAATAACGGTTTTCCCTCAGCCAATAACGGGAAAATTTTGGGGTAGCCCAGTGCAATAAATCATTCTCAAGCCAACCGATCTTTCCCTCAACTTTCATTTGCTCATGAACGCTTTTCTCCGGTAATCGGGCCTTGCCCTTTTTGAATAATCTGATTACCGGATCCGGATATTGTCCCCCTTTTGTCAGATAGCGCCCTAAAAAATAATTTTTTCTTTTAAGCCAATAGGCATTGGGCAAGTGATTGAAATTGCTAACGATTTGCTTAATTTCCCTGGCCAATTCAGGAGAAACGATTTCGTCTGCATCCAACTGAAGAATCCATTTACCATGGCAATTATCGATTGCCAAATTTTTATTGGTATGAAACATTGGTTTATTGGAAGTGGCGATAACTATTGCTCCCAGCTTTTCGGCAATATCTTTAGTTTTGTCTGTTGAACTGCCATCAACAACAACCACTTCGTCCGCCAGCCGGCGGACCGAATCCAAACATCTCTTGATATTTTCTTCCTCGTTAAAGGTGGCTACGGCTACAGATAAATTTAGTTTGTCTTTAATCATTGCTCAACAATTCTAAAGGCGTCTCCGAGATTTCCGGGATTAGAAATTCTCGCTATTATTCTACCCGACTCCGGAATTTCCTCCGGACTGCCGATGATTAAAACATGGCTTTTCCTCTGTATCTTTTCTAAATCAATCGGCCCAAAAAAATATTTATCAAAATTGGCAACGGTAGAAAAACCATACCTATCTTTTGGGGTTAATTTCGCTTCTGTCTGAAATTTTTCCGGCGGGTACTTCAAATAAAAAGCAAGTAGAATATACGGCTGATCATACTTGTCGGTTATAAAAATTTTATCGTATTTGGATTCGTTTTCTCTAACATAATCGGCTAAATCTTTAAAACCATATTCCCAGGCAGCCGGATAAATTTTTGGGTAATGAACATAGTATTGGTGCAAATAAAAAGCCATGTTCCATAAATAAAGAATAAAGAATAAAAAACAAAGAATAAAAAGAATTTTTAAAGAAAAGGTCTTCTTAATCCAACTGATTAAGTTAACCAATCCGTACGCGACAATAATAATTAACGGGATTACCATATTTAAAGACCTAATGGCGTGGGGAGATTGGAAAGTCAACGCTGAAGCCAAAGGAGCTATCGCTAACCACCAAAGCAAAAAAAGCCAATTCTTCGGTTTGTTCTTTATTAAAGAATATAAACCTAAAAGCAATAAGGGAATCTCCATCAAATACATCTGCCCCATTTCAGGAACTCTATTCCTTTGAATTTCATCTCCGGAAATAAAAAGAAAGTCTCCGGATAAGTGAGAAAAATAATTATCAAAAAAATTAATTCCGTAATTGATAATTTTGTTGTGAAGAATTTTTGGAATTAAAGAAAAAGGGTCGGAATGTTGTCCGCGTAACTCATTCACCCGCCAAATTGGGCCGGTATCGGCAAATATTCCCACTCCGGAAAAGCGGGAGGCTCCGGCGGGACCAAAAAAGGAAACGATCAAAGGAGCAGCAAGAATTAGTCCAATAATAAAAGAACCGATTAGCCAACTTGAGTTTGCTCTTTTAAAAATTTCTTTCCTGTAATAAAATCCCAAACCAAAAATTAGCAAAGGAGTAATAATCCGGGCGCTGTGGTAAGTATATAAAGATAAAATAAAAATTAAAAATGAAAAAATAAAATAGATTGGTCTTTTTAGTGCCCTAAGGAACAGGTAAACAGCAAGGGTGATAAAGAAGGTCGCCGCATTGGTTTCCCAACCGCCTCGGGAAAAATGAAGATGCCAGGGAGAAACGGCAAGTAAGAGCGAAGAACTTAAAGCTAACAGCCTTGAGCCGAACAACTCAATCACCAATAAATACAAGATTAATACGGTTAATGACCCAAGGATTACCGAAGGCAATCTGACGGCAAGCTCGCTTAGCCCAAAAATTTTAACAAACGGCAATACCAAATAAAAATATAGTCCCGGTTTGTAATCGTTAAAGGATTGGAAACTAATTGGCCAAGGATGGCCAAACTCGTCTTTTCCGGTTTTTAAAAGCGAATAGGCGTTATAGCCGATAGCCGCCTCGTCGGCATTTAACCCGACAGGAAACTCACCTATTTTCCATGCTCGCAAAAATAAAGCCAGCAATAATATCAAAAATATCAAATACTTTTTAATCGTTTTTCTCATCTTTCGGTTTTTTTACCTTAAAACTTCTACCTTTATAAACTTTCAAATTATTGACTCATCTAGTTTCAACAATTCTAAAGGCTAAACCTCCATCGGGAAATTTAACTTCTTTTAATATTTGAAATTTTTCCTGATCAACAAGATCATGGAGTGGTAATTCGAATTCGTTCCCCACAAATAAACTCTTCGAGATTCCCCGATCGGCGGGCCAATAAATATTTCTGAACTCAACTTTATCAATCTTCTCTATTTCTCCGACATCGCCGTAAGGATTTTCCTTTAAATAAGCTTGTTTTTGATACATTTCAGGGGGATAGCGATTGTAAAAAAGATAATATATATATGGTTGGCCATATTTTTGGGTAATGACTACCTTTTGATAATTTTCTTGAACCTTGGCTACATAACCAACCATATCCTTATAACCATAAAGCCAATCCTTAGCTGAATTGATCGGGAAATGAATATAATATAAATCTAAGTACATAATTATGTTAAATAAATAACCACTAATTAAAAATAGATACAGAAGCGTCCTAATTTTTTTAAATTTTATACTTGCTTCTAAAACCACAGTTAGGCCAACCGCCTCAAAATAAACTAAAGGAACCGCCATCGGTAAAGATCTCACCCCTTGAATCGAATCACGGGTAATTGCCGCCGGAACAGGCGCCATTAATAACCAAAAGAGAAATAAATAATCATGTTTTTTTGGTTTTCTGCCTAAAGTTATAATTAAACCAAGAATTAAAAAGGGTAAACTAGCCAAATACATCATTCCGAAGTAGGTCGTGTTGTGTCGCCGACTACTCCAATCTCCTTCAAAAAATAAAAATTTGGCAGAAAGATGATTAAAGTATCTCCCTAAAATTCCCCGCAAAAAAGAAAGGCCTTCGCTGTGAAAAAGCGGGAAGAAAAGACTTTCAGAAACGCCCCCTTCTTTTTTGATTTGCTGTATAACCTCTATTGGTCGAGAATATGAAAAAACACTCATCACTTTTAACCTTCCCGCTGTTTCTCCGGCCACTAAGCCCCAACTCACAACAAGGAAAGAAGCAACTAACGGCAAGGCAAGCAAAAATATCTTTCTAGTCGATAATTTTGGCATTTCTCTTCGCCAAATAGCCACCAAACCAAAAACAACCAACCAGGTAAAAACTTTGGCACCTTGATAAGTAATAAAGGTCAACCCGAATAAGACGGAAGAAAAAAAGAGCAAAAGATTATTCTTATTTTTTATCCCGTTAATAAATAGGTAAAAGGCCAAAAAAATCTCAAAAACTGTGACATTAGCTTCCCAAGCCCCTCTTGAAAAATGGATAAGCCAAGGGTTAATCGCCAGTAAAATGGAAAAAATTATCCCAAATCTTTCTGAAGAAGTTAATCTTTTGGCTAAACAATAACCGACAATGGCTAACAGGCTTCCCAATAAAGCGCTCGGGAATCTCACTGCCAACTCGTTAAGACCTATCAGCCAAACAAAAGGAACCGCTAAATAAACATATAGCCCCGGCTTGTAATCACCAAATGATTTAAAAATTAAGGGTAACACATTACCATATTCGTCTTTTCCAGTCTTTAAAATTGAATAAGCATTATAACCCAAAGCAGCTTCATCCCACGTCAAGCTAACCGGATAAGAACCAAGCTTATAAGTTCTAAGAAATAGGGCGAGCAAAAATATTAATATCACCAAGAACTTTCTTTTCATTTTTATCCTTTATGAACTTTTAAATTTACAGGCTTTCCAAAATCTCAAATGCCGCTTTCCCGTCCAAAAAGTTGATTGTTTTAATTTTATTCCATCCCTCTGGATAATTATTTGGGCTGGTTACCAGTAAGCACTTCTTGTCCAGACCACCGCACTTTGCACTTTGCATTTTTAACTTTAAACTCTCGCCAATCTCCCAATCGTTTACAAAGACAATCTTATCTAAAGCATTAACCCAATACCAATTGGCATGATAATCCCCTTCTTTTTGACTTTGAAAGTCGGCCGGTTCCCAAGGAAAATAAAAAGCGATGAATTCATGCGGCTCACCGTATTTTTTTGTAAAAAATATTTTTTCGTATTTTTCGTAATTTTCTTTGACAAAAGAAACGGCGTCTTTATATCCATACTGCCAAGCCCAGGAATAAGTTTTGGGATAAACCGCAAAATAGTCTCGCCACCAACGAGAAAAACTGACCGTAACCGCTAAGATAAAAACTCCGGTAACTAATTTGCCGCGGAAAAGTGACCTGCCGGCTAAAAAATCATCAATTTCTTTTAGTCCCAATGTAATCAATATCATCGGCAAGGGCAATATTAAAATGGTTCTTAAAACATGAGGAGAATCCCGAGTAATTGCCGCCGGTAAAAATGCCAATAACAACCAAGGTAAAATAATCCTTGAATATTCTTTTCTTTTCAAGACAAATCCGACCCCCAATAACAAAAACGGGGCCGATACCAAGTACAAAAGCTCGTGATCCGGCAAAGAAAACTGGTAATGACTGCCACCGCGGAAGAATAGGTAACGGGGTGAAAAATTAGCCAGATAATTTCGAACGACAAAGTAACCCAAAAAAGTAACTTTATTAAAAAGGATTTTCGGTAAAAGTACCGGCAATTTTGAATTGACCCTTTTTTCTACAATCCGATTAATTGCACCCTGATCAAGCAAAGTCACCCAATCAAACCTCGCTTTGGCAGATTGGTCAAACCACTGAAAAATAATCGGCAAAAAAAAGATCAATAAAACTAAACCGGGAACAATCAGTTGACTCGCTTTTTTTCTTTTTAATCCAAAAATTAAAATCAAAACCGCAAAAATCGGAACCAAAATTCGCGCCGAATTATAGCTGTGAAGAGAAAGCCCCCAAAATAAAGCCGTCAAAACTAAATTTTTGGTCTTCGGCTTATCTTGCTGCCAGCAAAAAAGGAAATACAGACCGAAGGCGAAGAAAAAGGCGCCTAAATTGGCCTCCACCGCTATTCTGGAAAGAAACAACGACCAAGGGCTAACCGCCGTCAGCAAAGCAGCCAAAATTCCCCACCCACGGCTCTTGGCAATCTTCGCCGTAATCAGGTAAGCTAAAAAAACCAATCCCAATCCCGAAAACACCGAAACAAGCCTGACCGAATAGGTGTTCAAGCCAAAAAGGCCAACAAAAGGAACCGTCAGATAAATATACAAAGGTAACTTAAAATCTCCATAAGCCCTAAAAATCAACGGAAACCTTATTCCCCATTCGTCCCTCCCGGTCTTTAAAATTGAATAAGCGTTGTAACCATGGGAAACTTCATCCCAGTTTGGCGATGGAGGATTTGTATTTAATCTAAAAAATCTCAAAAAACAAGCCAAAAGTAATATTAAAATTAATGAAAAAAAATTTAATCGTAAGGTTTTAGTGTTTTTCATTCCTCTTTAAATTTTACGATTTTAAAAGCAATTTTCTGTTGGGGTCCTGGATAGCGAATTATAGCAAGAATTTCTCCGTCTAGAACGCCGGCAAAATCTTCCTCTTTTCCGACAAAAAGTGCTCCTTTAATTTTTTTATCTTCCGGAAAATGAAAATTCCTAAATTCAAATTGGCCCAAACGATATTCTGGCAACTGATCAACAAACAATAAACCTTTTTTTTCATACTCCAGCCAATTATTAGCTTCTTTTTGAACAAATAGAGGATCTGTTTTAAGATAAAAGGAAACTGCTATTTGCGGTTCAGAAAAATTTTTACTGATAATTATTTTACCCGGGTAATTAACAAGGAATTTGCTTGCTTGACTCCATCCATAAGCCATATTAATAGCATTAACTACCGGCGCATGGAACAAATAATCTTCAAGAAAAATGCCCAAAAAGAAAAAAACCGTAAGTAAGTAAAACACCAGGAAATATCTACTAAACTGACCAAGTTTATTCTTAGTTATTTCGATTAACTCAATTCCACCGTAAGCGGAAATAATTTGCCAAAAAGGCAACATTGTCGCCGCTCGATTGCCGGCGGCTTCCCCTTTGGCTAAAGCAGCCGCCAAAGGAGAAAATAATAACAAAACTATAATTAAAGTTAATGATTTTTCTCTCTTCTTAAAAATCTGGGTAATAGCCAGAAGGACTAGGGGGAGCTCAAAAAAATAAAGAACGCCCCTGCCGGGGATCATTCCGTAAGTTGCCTCGCTGACTCCTTTAGTAAAAAGAAACTCCAAAGAAAAGTAACCAAGATAATTTTTAGCAAAACGATTAACTATAAATGAAAGCTTATTGTTAAAAATTCTTTCTCTTTCGTAGGGTAACCCCAGAGTGACCGCTTCATATTGGCGCTCCGACAAACTTTGCCAATTTTTAGTTTGATTTAAAATGGAAGTATCTGCCACCCTTGTTTTTCCTCCCCACAAGAGAGTCAAAAAAGCCAAGAATAAAAAAACAGCAAAAACCGATAAGAACGAAAAATATCTCTTCGCTTTTAAAAAATCTTTTCTGAAGAAAAAAACCAAAATAAAAACCACTAAAGGAATGTAAAAACGCGGAGAATAATAAGTAAATAAATCTAACCCAAAAACAATTGCCGCCCAAAAAAAATACGGCCAATTTTTAAGACCTTTTAGAAATAACCATATCCCCAAAGAAAGGAAAAAAGTGTTTAAAGAAGCTTCAAATGCCCCGCGAGAAAGACTAATATGCCAAGGGCTAATCGCCAAAAAAAAGGCTGTGATATAAGCAAAATTATTATTTTCAACCTTCTCTTTTCCATAAAACTCTAACTCTTTAACTAATAAATAAACAGCCAATACGGCTAAACTGCCAAAAATAGCGCTGGGCAACCTCACCGCCAGTTCATTCAAACCAAAAATCGCAATAAAAGGAATCACTAAATAGGTATAAAGTGGTGAGCGAAAATCGCCAAAAGCCCGAGGAGTTATGGGCAATTTCTCTCCCCATTCATCTCTGCTAGTTTTCAATATTGAATAAGCAGTATAACCTTGAGAAATTTCATCCAAACTAAAACCGGCCGGAAACGAAGTTATCCGATAAACTCTGAGAAAAAATGAAAAAAGAAAAATAAGAGTCAAAATGACTCCGGTTGAGAAACGATTATTTCGTTGCCACCACATAAAAAGCCTCCTTCCCGTCTGGAAAATAAATTGTTGTTAAAAGTTCTGATTGTTTTGGATCAATGTCTTTTTTTGATATTCGTTCTGGAGGACCGGCAAATAGTGTTTTAGGTAGACTTCTATCCCTTGGCCAGTATATATCCCTGAATTGGTAATTATCATAACCCCTACCCTCCCCTAATGACCATTCATCCTTTTTAACTAAAAAAGCCTGGGGCTGATACTTTGCCGGATCATACTTTTCATAAAATAAGAAAAAAAGATAGGGACCCTGGTATGTTGTATCAATCACTACCTGATTATATTTATCTTTTAACGGAGAAACAAATTCAACCAATTGTTTATAACCATATTGCCATCCCGATGGGCCCTGGTAAGTTCTTAGAGGGGTGAGAAGATAATAACTTAACAGGTAATACCCAAAGGACCAAAAGAAAATGGTTAAAAATACGGCAATCGGGATAATTCTAAATTTAGACTTGCATCGACTATACCATTTGTTAATTCCTAAAATTCCTAAGGCGAGAATTACCATCAGGGGATAAACCATTTCAAAAGCTCTTCTGGCATGAACCGGATCGCGAGTAATCACTGCCGGCAAGGGGGCCACCGCTAACCAGGAAAAGAGTAAGGCGGTTTCTTTCTTTTTTGATTTGATTAGCCAAATATTTGCCATCCCAACAACCAAAAGAATAACATCGGACCAAAACATCATCCCCATTCCGTAAATTTTCTGTCTGTCATCCGGCGGGCCTTTTACAAATAAAAACGAAGGTGAAAATTGATTAAAATAATGATCAATTACCATAAGGCCGTATTCGACCAGTTGATTATGATAAAGATTAAAGATGCCGGAAAAGATATCTTCTCTTTTCATCTTCTGTAAATATTCATCCGGTCTTTGATAGCCAAAGATGGTTGTCATTAGAATCTTCCCTTTCTGGCCCGAAGAAAGCATCGAAAAAACAAGTGGTAAACAGAGTAAAAAACCCAGTAAAAACGCTTTAATGGTTGGCTTTAATCTTTTTTTAATTTCTTTTTGATAAATAGCGGCGATTGCCAAAAGCAAAACCGGGACAAATAGCCTTTCCGAAAAGTAACTGTACAATGCCAGGCTGAAAGAAAATGACGATAGATAGATCTGCCACCTGCCTCCTTTTAACCATTTGTTAAAAGACCATAAACCAAGAATTACAAAAAATGATCCGAGAGCGACATCCCCTTGAGCACGAGTAAATTGTAAATGCCAGGGAGAAATCGCCAAAAGCATTCCGGACAGAATACTTAAAGAAATATTCCCGAACAAATCATTAACTAGAAGAGAAAAAAGAACTACTGACATTGCTCCGAAAAGTGAGGGTAACAATCTGATGCTGAATTCATTCAGTCCAAAAATCTTAATTACCGGAACCAGGAAATAAACGAATAGGGGGCATTTATAATCTCCCACCGACTTAAATTCCAAAGGAAGCTTCGTACCATACTCATCCTTTCCCGTTTGAATAACGGAATAGGCATTATAACCAAAAGCAGTTTCGTCCCAATTTAAGGATAAAGGGACTTGAGTAATTTTGTAAAATCTAAAAAAGAGGGCAACAACAAAAATTAATAAAAATATTATTTTTTTCATCCCCTAGTATCTACCAACTAAATATGGGTAGTGCAATAGCAAATAATGGAGAAAACGGGAATATTCAAAAACTAGCAAAATCAAGACTAACGCTTTCGTCCAATAATATTTTTTTTTATTGAAAAACTCAGTCACGCCCAAACCAACGATATAATACATCCCGATGATAAAGGGTAAGCGGGAAAATGTCTCATATTCTTCCCGAATTAAAATTCCTAATATTGGAAGCAATAAAACGAAAACCAAGATCTTGGAGCGATTTTTATAGCATAGATAAAAACCATAACCCAAAAAAGGCAACCATATCCAATAAATCGGTCCTGAATTCCTAGTTGATTTCTCGATGCTTAAATCTCCTTGGGTGAACAAAAAATGTGAGTCAAAAGATTCTAAATATCGTTGTCCAGCATCTTTCATAAAATAGGTAAACTTATTGATAAATATTTTTCCATAAATAGCTATTCCTGCCTCTTTGATCTGACCCCTAGTGAAATTTATCTCTGAAATAAAAACCGGAGAGTTAAACTTATAAAAATTTATTTCTGCTTTACTTAATCTTGAAAAATTAAAAAGTAAAGTCCATGGGGTCGGCGACATCAAAAACAGAAGAATAAAAATAATAATAGATAAATTCATCCGTCTAGCTTTCACCGTAAACCTCCAAGTAAATAAATATAGGGGTCCTTGTTACCTGGGGCTTTAACTAATCCCAATACTTTGATTCCTCTAATGGGTTCTTTTTCAATATTCCAATCTCCCGGAATCTCGTCTTTTTGAAAAGCTAAATAACAATTCCCCGGTTCAGCCAAGATTCTTTTTACCCCTTCAAGCCTATTCTCTTCTATAAGATGGCCAAAAAAGACATTCCCTAAACTAAAATTGCTAAAACCATTAGTAGTTTGGTTTTCTTTATCATCCTTAAAATTATTCAAAAACCAATTCGGGTCGGTTCCTGTCCAAAACAAATATCTTATTAGAATTGGCTCGTGAGAATTATTCAAAAAATAATTTCGACATATGGATTCGTTTTCATTGACTAAATTAATAGCTTCCTTATATCCAAAGTGCCAATAGCGAAACTGCTCTTGCGGATAGTGTTTAGTCAGCTCATGAAAATAACCGACCAGAGAATAAGTTAGAATCATAATGACTATAACCAAAAATATTCCTTTGATTTTCGCTGAAATCTTCTCAATTCCTATCGCGATTAAAACAACCAAAGGTGGAACCATTAAAAATAACCTGGTTGCTTGTTCACCTCCTCCAACTGTCAAAGCAGAGGCAATAGGAGCAATTAGTAACCAATTCAACCATATATTTGGTTTCTTCGACTCCTTTTCCAAGGAAACCAAAATCCCTGACAGTAAAAAAAATAATAAAATGATATAAATTTCTCCAAACCCTGGAACGGTATGCCTTGGATTGGGATCTCCGTTAAAAAATAAAAATTGAGGAGAGAAAGCAGTCAAATAATTTTTTAAGACAACTTTTGACCAGACAAAAAGTTTGTTATGAAAGAACCTTTCGGTTAAATTTTGAGGGTCAGCGCTTCTTTTAAGGATTATTTGCTCAATTAATTTTTGATCAGAAAAAATACTGATAAGTTTAAATCGAGAAACAGCTGGGCCTCGAAAAATTGAAAACGAAAAGGGAATTAAAATTAATATAAAAATTGCCAATGCGGGGACCAGCCGAACAAGTTGCGTCTTTAACTCAAATCTAAAAACAAAAAGTAAAATAATAATCCAGATTGAAGTAAAAACATTGGCCGTATTATAAGTATAAAAACTTAAGGCAAAACAAATGGCCGCACCCGAAAACCATATTGTTTTTTTCATCAATCCCTTAATAAAAGCGTATGTTCCAGCTAATATTAAAAAAAGCAGTAAGGTTACTTCAAACCCGGCTCTGGAATAATGCAAATGCCAGGGAATTATTGTCATAATTAGGGCTGCCCACATAGCTACTTTCTTATCTTTTTCAATTAATCTTACCAGGAGATATAAAAAAACAATATCCAATATTCCCCAAAAAGCGCTGGTTAGCCTAATCCCCCATTCATTCAAACCAAAAATAGCCACGAAAGGAATAGCGCTGTATATAAAAAAAGGGGCCCGTGATTCGGAAAAAGATTCAAGATAGACCGGCAAAAAATTGCCCCGGTAATCCTTTCTTGTTTTGAGCAAGGAATAAGCCTGATAACCAACGTCTAGTTCGTCTCCAAAAAGCTCAAGCTGATTAAGCCGATAGATCCGGAGACAGATGGCCAAAACTAAAACTACCAAAAAAAATAAGGTTTCTGGGGAAAAAACCTTCCTTAGGCTGAATTTATTGCTCATCTTTATAATTATACCTTTTGCGTCAGTTTTTGGCTTGAGTCGTTTCTCAAGAAATTCAAAAAAAATATTAAAAATAATAAAAGTAACAATGCCGAAAATATTCTTGTGAAAATAAGATCATTAGACTCAATAACCGACCTTAGCAAGGGCCAATCGGGATAATACCAAAGATGATATAAATTAAGCCAATGTAAAAGACTTACCAAATTATAAAATAAGAAAGGAAGTCCGGAAAGAGCAACTAAAACCGCCATATACGGAAAAGCAGGGTATAAATAGCGCTCATGCATATTGGTCATGAATAAGAATGAGGCAAAAGAAATAAGAACAAAACTTGCCATAATACTATTAATCGAAAATTTTGTTTTAATTAACTTGATTAAAATTGTTAGATAGAAAAAAGCAAAAAAAAGATACCCCCAATTTCGATAGCTTAAACCAATAAACCATCCCTCGTCTGTCCGAGAGAAATCAATTCCAAAAATTAATCCCCAAAAATTAAAAGCATTAGCAGTTAACATGTTTCCTTGTCCTCCTAAAATTCTAGTCCTGTACAGATCAATCAACCATTTAATTGGACTTTTATAGCTAAACGGTAAGCTTAAGATAACAAAAAGTAAAAAAACAGAAATAAGGCTTAGGATAGCTTTTGGTTGAGTTCTAAATTTCTTCCAAAGAACAACTAACATCAAAGGAATAAAGATTAGTAAAGAAACCTTAAAATAAAAAGAAAATAATATCCAAAAAACTCCCCAAAAAACATTTTTTTTAATCAATAATAAATAAACCCCTAATAAAAAAAGAAAGTTGATTAGGCTATCGGTTTGCCCCCAAATGCTGGAATTATAAATTACAACCGGATTAAAAAGAAATAGGCTGGCAGCTAAAAGCGGCTTTCCCCATATTTTTTTCTTTTTAAACTTTAAGTTACCAATGAAAAGATAAATTAAATATCCAATTCCCAGATCTGTTAAAATTGACGGAAGCTTAACCAAAGCCGGAGGCAAATTCTTTTGTACAAAAGGGATTATGTTTGAGGGAAAAAACTGAACCGCCAAATTAATCTTCCAAAAAGTATCCTGCAACCAGAAGTTTATTTTACTCATAATTGCCCAAAGGTACATTGTTCCCGGTGGTTGATTTGGCCAAGATACGCCCCAAAAAGTAGCACCGTAAAACCTTTTTGGCCCGTATTCCCAAAATTTTTTTCCCCAATCAAGATGATTGCCTAAGTCTGGATGATAAGCTCCAAAAGAAAAATAAATTCTTATAATAAATGACAATATTAAGATCAATAATATTTTTTTATTCATCTGAAAATTTTTAAAAGATTTATTTTCTCCGGCAGTGGACAGGAGGTATTATTGCAAAGAATATTAAAACGATTTACGACTACCCAGATATTAAAAATAAAGGAAAATAATAGACAAACAACAATCATCGCTTTAGTCAATTTAATTAATCGTTCATCTTTAAAAATCATCAGCAAGATTGAAGGCAGAAGAAAGATAAATAAAACCGGCCGGAAAACTTTTGACTGAACTAAATAATTTAGTTTCCAAAAAGGGTTCTCTAAAAGATCAATATTAGCAAGGCTTAAAGGGACAAAGATAGCTATTTGAAAAAATGAAGGATTGTTAATAATTTCCTTTATCAAAAGGGCAAGAGAAATTGCCATAAAAGGATAAATCGGATAGCGATACCAAGTCAATTGATCATGCTTTCCTCCCGAAATTACTGCTATTAGTAAAGTAAAAATAAAAGAAAAAACAACTATTTCCTCCCCTTCGGATCTATTTTTTTTAAAAGCCAAGCTCCATAATGATAAAAACCCAAGAACAATCATTCCGTCTAAAAATATCTCGACGCTGAACCCGGGATTTGTCAGTATATAGGCCAGAGAACTCCAGCCAGCCGGTCTTGAAGACTGATATAAAAATACTTTTAAAAATAAAGACCAGTCCCATAAATGTCCATAGGCAAAGAAAGACGCCAAAAATATTAAACTACCACAAATTAGACTGATAATCCCCTCTTGCCATCTTTTCCGCCAAATCAGCAAAAAGAAAAGAAAGAAAACCAATAAATATCCGGTAGGCTTCGCTAATCCGGCAATAGAAGCTAAAAAAATTGATAGAATTAAATACCTTATTTTCCACCGTTCAAAATATTTAAGATATAGCCATAAGATAAGAAGAGAAAGCATGGCAATCAAATTTTCCGGAACCGCCAGGCGGGAACCGAAAACTACCGTCGGTATTGTTGCGTAAATTAAGAGTGATATAACTCCCAATCCATACCCAAAAAGTTTTTTAGCCACCAGGAAAGTGAGAATCATTGTCACTAAGGAAAAAAACAATGAAGGAAGTCTAATTACGAGAGGAGAAATTACCGTAAAGTTCGGCTGTTTGTAAAGTTTGGCTATCCCTCCGACAATCAAACTGAATAATGGCGGCTCATCTAGCCAAGGCTTGATTAACCTGACACCAATACCGCCGCCGCTTGGTCCCGGATTGGGGGCTACTCCACGCCAATAAACATTATTTTCGCCGTAGACCGGAATATCGTTCCAGGAAATCGGTACTCCTTCCTCAATCAAAGAAAGACCCGACCAAACAAAAAGATATTCCTCTGCGTGGCCGGTGAAAGGGTAATACTGATATTTCCACAATCTCAGAAAAAATCCGATCGAAAGAACAATAACAAAAACGCCTGTCTTTGCCCATCGATTTAATAGCAAACTACGCCAAGCACAAACAAAAGACAACTTTTTTTTAAAAAAAATATATTTGTTTTTCATTAACGGTACTTGTTTTGATTAATTAGAGTTCCTCATTACTTAAACTTCTCAAAAGATAAAAAACAGGTTCGTGTGAATTAAGATAAACCTTATCAATAACCTTTAACCCAAAAGGTTCACTCTTTTCCAAATCACCTCCGAAGTCGTTCCTTCCTGCAAGAACAAGAATCTTCTCGCTATTCCCCTTTGCTCTCGCCCCTAAAAGAATCGATTTTAAGTAAGAGTCGGTTAGACCGGTCCCGATTTGTCCAAAATAAAATTTATTTAACCTTTTCCCGTCAAACCATTCATTACTGATATCCTGAAGTTCTCTGGGATTAAACTTTTCCGGATTGTATTTCGTCCAGAATAAAAAGAAAATTAATGGCGGTTCGTAAGAGTTGCTAATGATCACCTTATCGTAACCGGATTCATTCTTGGCCACCAAATTAATTGCCTCCTTAAAACCAACTTGCCAAAATTTTTCTGCATCAATTGGAAAATGGTAAAAATAAATATGTAGGTAATAAACAAAATTCAGACAAACAAGAGTTAAAACAAAACCGGCCGAAATTACTTTTAATTTTATGCTTTTGAACCAATCCATCACTTCAAAAAAACCCAGACTGATGAAAAAAGTTAAGGGAATTATGCATAAAAAAAGACGGGTCGCGTGAGTTCCGCCGTCAAAAGTAATCGAGGAAGGCAAGGGGGCAATGATAAAGTAGGTCAGCAATAAAAGCGCCTCCTTAGGTTGAATTATTTTCTTTTCCTTATTTTTGATGATTAGGTAAGATTTAACAACGCCCAAAATCAGCAATGGAGCCGTAACTACTAAGAGATTGCCCATTCTCCCGACACCTTGTCTTAAATTCGGATCGCCTGAAATAAAAAGAAAGTTCGAAGAGTATCCGGAGAAATAATTAGCAATAATCTCCCAAAACCAAAAGAGAGGTTTGTTATGAAAAAGGTATGAGATAGCTGCCGGACTCATCCCGACTTTCTGAACCCGATCATGAGTACTGTCAATTAACCTTTGCCTGTCTATCTCATATTTTAAATTAGAATCATAAAAAATATTGATGTAGGAAAAACGAAACATACTTCTCCCGGCTAAAGAATCTCTGATAAAAGGAAAAACCATTAACAAAACAAAAACTCCGCTTAAGGCAAATTTTCTCCAACCAAAATTTAGTATCTCTTTTCGGTATATTAAAAAGGAAAAAAAACCAAGAAGGGGAACAAACATTCTGGCCGTAGCGTATGCATAAAACGTTAAAGAAAAACATAATAAAGACAATATATAATCTAGATATGACTTTTTTCTTGTAGAAAGCAAAAATAGCCAGAGACC
>Ga0116142_10003112_pt1 | contig 16962 bp, 11 predicted proteins | sample AD_UKC033_MetaG_FD_89785 | JGI IMG/M metagenome (GOLD analysis project Ga0116142, IMG submission 89785) | Active sludge microbial communities of municipal wastewater-treating anaerobic digesters from USA - AD_UKC033_MetaG | ecosystem: Engineered > Bioreactor > Anaerobic > Digestate | place: USA... | reverse complement strand
GATCTCTGATTCTCTGGTCTGAAGACAGATCCTGCCTGCTTCTCTGGTAAAAAAACTGGCCTCGAGACTACCATTCAGATATTTTTATGCTAAAATTAAAAAGTGAAAGTGCTTCTGGCTGAGATCTTAGAAAACCTTTATCAGCAAAAAATCACTCCGGAGCAAGCCCTGCAGAAACTAAGCGACTTTCCCTATGAAGATCTGGATTTTGCCAAAGTCGATCATGCCAGAGAGCTGCGCCGGGGCACACCCGAAGTCATTTTCGGCCAGGAGAAAACGACCCAGCAGATCCTCCAGATCAGCCGGGCGATCCTCAAAAAAGGTAGTAATCTTCTTATTACCAGACTGTCAGCTGAAGCTTATAATGATCTCAAGAGACAATTGCCTCAGGGCAGATATCACCAGCTCGCCCGCTCACTAACTGTAATTAAGAAGAAACCAGTAGCCGGCCGGGGGCCCATAGCCATCCTGACCGCTGGCACCTCCGATATTCCGGTGGCCGAAGAAGCAGCCGTCACCTGTGACTTTCTGGGTAATGAAGTCATCAAGATCTTCGATGTGGGGGTAGCCGGTTTGCATCGTCTTTTGAGTCACTATGATGAGCTGCGCCAGGCACGAATTATCATTGTGGTAGCCGGCCTGGAAGGAGCACTGCCCAGTGTGGTCGCTGGCTTGGTTAAGGTTCCAGTCATAGCCGTTCCCACCAGTGTTGGCTATGGAGCCAGCTTCCATGGCCTGGCCGCACTTCTGGCCATGCTTAACTCCTGTCCGGGCGGGGTGGCAGTAGTCAATATTGACAATGGTTTTGGCGCTGGTTATCTGGCTAGCTTGATTAATCACTTAGAATGAAACTACTGGAAAAAAATAGTTTATTTGAGGCTGGCTTCTTGACAACCAGCTGCCTCGAAACTATTTTATATAACATAGGCAGGCCAAATTTCAGCTGATGGAAATAACCGAAAAAATAAAGCAGGTCGCCTCTATAGTTGAAATAGCCTCGCAGTATACTACTCTCAAAAAAAGAGGGAAAAAATGGGTTGGCCTTTGCCCTTTTCATTCAGAGAAGACTCCTTCCTTTACAGTTGATGAAGAAAAACAGTTATTTCACTGTTTTGGCTGTGGAGTTGGCGGCGATCTTTTTTCTCTTGTCATGGAAAAAGAAAACCTGACCTTTCCTGAAGCGGTCAGATTTCTGGCTGACAGATATCATCTACCCTGGCCGGAAAGCCGTCAGACTTCTGGCCAGACTCGCCTGGAAGAAAAAATTTTCGAAATAAATGAGAAAGCCCTGACCTGGTTCAGACATAATCTGTGGGAAACGCCAGAAGGCCAGGAGGCTCTTAGCTATCTGAAGCTGCGCCAATTTTCGGAGGAGACTATCAAAAAACTCAGGCTCGGATATGCCCCCAATTCCTGGGATTCGCTGTACAATACTTTTAAAACCAGCTACAGTTCCCAGGATCTGGAAAAAGCAGGTTTGATTATACGCAGCCAGAAGGGAGGGGAATTCCGTGACCGCTTCCGGGGAAGGATTATTTTTCCTATTTTCACTTTGACCGGGCGGGTGGTAGCCTTTGGAGGTAGAACCATCTTTGAGGCTCAACCCAAATACTTGAACTCCCCCGAGACTCAAACTTTCGTTAAAGGTAGTCTGCTTTATGGTCTCAACTTCAGCAAAGAAGAGATCAGAAAGCTGGGAGAGCTCGTCCTTGTCGAAGGCTATGCCGATTTTGCTTCACTCTATCAGGCTGGTATCAGGAATATTGCTGCCTCGATGGGCACCAGCCTGACTCCGCAGCAAATAGCCCAGGCCAGGCGCTACGCGGCCGGTATCATTATTAATTATGATGGCGATGAAGCCGGAATTAAGGCAGCCTTGCGGGCTGTACCGCTATGCCTCGAACATGGCCTGAGAACGAGGGTCTTGCTTTTGCCCGAAAAACTCGACCCTGATGGGTATTTAAGAAAATATGGTCCAGACAGATACCGGCAGCTAATTAAGAAAAGTTATGATGGTTTTCATTTTTTGCTTCGTCATTACAGCAGAAATGTTGATCTCGGTATAGCTGAAGAAAAAAGCCGTGTAGCGAGAATAATTATAGACGAAATAAAGCGCCTGCCCGATCCCCTCGTTCAAAGCGAATATCTTCAGCAGGCAGCAGATTTCCTCCAGATTGAAGAGAATTTGCTCAGGAAAATGATCGAGGCCGAGTCGAGAATGACTCAGGCCACAGCCAGCCGGGAGGAGGAAGGATTATTCTGTCCGGCCGAAAAGCGCCTCTTGCAGCTGCTGTTCAACCAACAGGAATTGTTGCTGCCCATAGCCAATGAACTTGAGGCCGAATGCTTTGCTGGTCTTCCCAGCGAACCTGTTTTTCGTTACCTCTGCGAGTCTCTCAAAAGCGGCCGATCCCTGGATTTTAGCCAGCTGCAGGAGTCTATCAAGCCAGGCCTCCTCAGTCATCTGTCAAGAACTTTGCAGGAAGAGGTTCCGGCCGGCTCTCTGGGTGAAGCGCTGGATTGTCTTAATACTCTGAGAAAGGTCAGCTTGCAGAAAAAACTCAGGGAAATCCAGAGAGAAATAGCCTTAAGTGAGAAGAGAGGAGATAAGGAGAAGCTTACTGCCCTGCTTTATCAGAAGCATGAAATAACCAGGCAAATATTAACTCTCTAAATAACTTAGAGTTAACGATATAGAGATTAAATTTAAATTAAAATATTTGCCAGCCGGCACGACGAGGAGGTTTCAACGTGGCATCTGATGAAAAATATCAGAAAGAAGAAATCATCCAGTTAATCTCTAAGGGGAAAAGACAGGGATTTCTATCATGGGAGGAAATCGATCAGACTTTTGCTGACGAAGTCGGGCCTGAGGATGATTTTGATAATTTTCTATCGTCGATGGATAGCTACGGAATCAAGATCCTTGACTCTCAACAGAGAGAAATCCTGGCTTTTTCCCGCAAAAAAAACGCAGCCTGCCTTCATGGTCTGGAAAGAACAACAGACCCGGTAAAACTATACCTGCGAGAAATGGGCAATATCCCCTTGTTGACCAGAGAAGGTGAAATTTCCATCGCTCGTGAAATCGAACGGGGTGAAAAGGCCATTATTAAAGCCCTGTCCAAAACCAGGCTGGTTCTCAATTATCTTCTCGAAATAGAACACAGGATAACTGATTACCCCGAAACCATTCAGAAATACTTTGACTTTAATGATGAAGAACTGGCTGAAGACAGGCTATCTCAAAAGCAGAACGAACTGATTGAGAAAATAGAAGTCATCAGAGACTTAAGCCAGAAAGTGGACAGCCTGCCCAGGAGCAAAAAATATAATTTCGCCCGCGGACGGTTGATAATAAGGATAAGCCAGTTAATCAGAGATCTCAATCTCCAGCCCAGCTTGAGGGAGGTGGTAATTGAGCAACTCAAGGACAGATTAAGAGAAATGAACGAACTGGAATACAGACGGGAACAGCATAAAACTGCCCTCTCCCGAAAGAAGGGGCATTCCAATCAAGATAGAGGGAAAATCCTGGCCACCCGGAAAGCTGCCATCAGGCAGGGGCGCGAAAGAAAATCAACCGAAAATGAGATCAAGAAAATAAACCAGGAAATAAAAAAACTGGAGAAAGAAGTTGGACTCGATTCGGCTTCCCTCAAGAAAGCGGTCAGAACCATTACGATGGGCAAGAGCACCAGCGAACAGGCCAAAAAGCAGCTGGTCGAAGCCAACTTGAGGCTGGTTGTATCAATCGCTAAAAAATACAGCAACCGAGGGCTGCAATTTCTTGACTTAATCCAGGAAGGCAATATGGGCTTGATGAAGGCAGTAGATAAATTTGAGTACCGCCGCGGTTATAAATTTTCTACCTACGCCACCTGGTGGATCAGACAGGCCATTACCCGGGCCATCGCTGACCAGGCCAGGACAATCAGAATCCCCGTCCATATGATAGAGACCATTAATAAACTGGTCAGGGTCAGCCGGCAGCTGGTGCAGGAGCTGGGGCGGGAGCCGACCTGTGAAGAAATCGCCAAAAAAATGGATATGCCAGTCAGCAAGGTCAGGAAAATTATCAAGATCGCTCAGGAGCCGATTTCTCTCGAAACACCCATTGGTGAAGAAGAAGATAGCCATTTAGGCGATTTCATTGAAGACAAAATCCTGCCTTCCCCACCTGAGGCCGTCATCCACCAGAGCCTCCGCGAACATATTGAGGAAGCTCTGAAGACATTGACTGACCGGGAAGGGCGTGTTCTGAAGATGCGCTTCGGCCTGGGAGACGGCAATGAACATACTCTGGAAGAGGTTGGGCAGCAATTTAAAGTCACCAGAGAGCGTATCCGGCAGATCGAAGCCAAAGCCTTGAGAAAACTGAAACACCCCACCCGCAGCCGGAAGCTCAAATCTTTTACCAACAGCTTCTGACCCAGGCATTAATTGACTAACTGGAGATTATCTGATATAAAAAGGCACATGGGCCTATAGCTCAGCGGCAGAGCTACCGGCTCATAACCGGCAGGTCCCAGGTTCGAATCCTGGTAGGCCCATTTTAAAATTATCAGTTAGTTCGAGAGGCAAAGTGGACGGAGAAGATGTTGATTTTGAAAAATTGATCCAGCTGCAGGAGCTGGATATATCGCTGAAACAATTGACGTCTGAACTATCTGATATTCCTGGCTTGATCGCCGGGATTGAGAAAAAAATCCAGGCCAGTTCTGATTATGTCCTTCAATCGCAGGATCAACTCAGCAAAAATCAAAAAAAAAGACGTGACCTGGAGGCTCAGGTCAAAGACCTCCGGGCTCAGCTATCCAAACTCAAACACCAGTTAAATGAAGTTAAGACCAACAAGGAATACACTTCTTTCCTCAAAGAAATTCAAGAGCATCAAAATAAAATTGACGCCCTGGAAGAAGAAATTATCAAAGAGTTACTGGTCGCTGATGAAATTGAGGAAGAAATAAGAACAGCTTTACACCAGCAAAAAGAAGAATCTGAACACCTGAAACAGGAAATTGAAGCTTTAAATCAACGCAAAAAACTCCTCGAAGAACAAAAGGAAGCCTTAAGCAAAAAGAGGAGCGAATTACTCCCATCTATTCCCAAAACTCAATTGCAGCAATATTTGAGCATTGCCCGGAAAAGAGGCGGTATTGCTCTATCCAGAGTAGTTGATGAATTTTGCTCGATGTGTCAGGTAAGAATCAGACCTCAGATGCTTAACGAGATAAAAGACGGGTCAAAACTTTACCTGTGTGAAAGCTGTGGACGCATCCTGTATTTTGAACCGCCAGCTGAGCCAGCAGGCGAAGAAGAAGATTCTTCTCGATAAACTCTCTGGATTAACTCCCGGTAATGGTTTTTAACCGCTGCTCACTGATCTTTAGAGTTGAGATTATCTCTTTGCTGGCTTTTTTATCGCTTTCAAAACTATGTTCGGGTGTTCTCTTATTGAATGACAATGCTGGCTTTAGGCCAGTCAGAACAGGATAGCAACTCGATTCCCACAGGATATAAAGCTCAATCTTCTCGCACCTTGGCTACCGAGCAGACCCTGTCGCCTTCCTCCAGCTGGATGATTTTGACTCCTTGCGTGGCCCGGCTTAATGGCCTGAAGTCAGTCGTTTTTATTCTGATGACCTTGCCACTGATGGTAATAACCAGCAAATCATCTTCATTGACATTAACCATAGCCAGGGCTGGCCCAATTTTTTCAGTTATCCTTAGATTGATAACTCCCTGTCCACCGCGGCGGTGCACAGGATAATCTTCAACGGGAGTCTTTTTACCGTAGCCATTTTCGGAGGCAGTAAAAATGTATTTATCATCATCGCCGACTACAATCATGCTGATCACCCTGTCTTTTGGCTTCAAAGTGATGGCTTTAACTCCAGCTGCCTGACGACCCATCGGCCGGACATCGCTTTCTTTGAACCTGATAGCCTTGCCCATTCTTGTCCCGATAATAATGTCATTTTTGCCGCTGGTCAGAGCTGCAGTGAAAAGATTAGTCCCCGGCTTGAGATTCATGGCAATAATGCCACCTTTCCGTACATGCTGAAATTCGCTCAGCCTGGTCTTTTTGATCAGTCCATGATCAGACAGGAGAACCACAAACTGATCATCTCTAAACTCTTTGACAGCCAGAATTGACTGAACTTTTTCCTCTGGCTGAAATTCCAGCAGGTTGGCAATGGCCTTCCCCCGTCCTGATGGTCCGGCATCTGGCACCTCCAGCGCTCTCAGCCAGTAGAGACGGCCCTTATTGGTAAAAACCAGCAGATAGGAATGAGTCGAACCGACAAATAGATTATCAACCACATCTTCTGCCTTCATTTCGATGCCCTTGCGCCCTTTGCCACCCCGGCTCTGAAAGCGGTAGGCACTGAGAGAAGTTCTTTTGATGTATCCTGAATTGGTGTAAACGATAGCTACATCTTCCTCTTTGATTAAGTCTTCAGCCTTGATATCGGTTATGACTTCATCCCTGATTTCTGTTCTCCTCGGATCCTGATATTGTTCTTTTAGCTGTTTCAGCTCGTCTTTTATAATCTCCAGAACGAGATCATGATTCTTGAGGATCAATTTAAGCTTTTTAATCAGTTCTTTTAGTTCCTTATGCTCCTGGACTATTTTCTGCCTTTCCAGACCGGTCAGCCGCTGAAGTTGCATTTCCAGTATGGCCTGAGCCTGAATGGCGGTCAGTTTAAATTTGCTTATCAGGCCATTCTTGGCTTCTTCAACTGTCTTGGATGACCTGATGAGATCAATGACGGCATCCAGATAATCAAGAGCAATCAGCAGACCTTCCAGGATATGGGCCCGGTGCTCAGCTTTTTTCAGGTCATGGCGGGTTCTTCTGATAATCACTTCCTGGCGGTGAGCCAGAAAATAATTCATCATTTCCAGTAGATTAAGAAGCTTGGGCTGCTTGTCAACAATGGCCAGCATGATGATGCCGAACGAAGACTGCAGGGCGGTGTGCTTGTAAAGGTTATTGAGAATAATTTCTGGTATCTCTCCCCTTTTGATTTCAACCACCACCCTGATTCCCTGCCGGTCAGATTCATCACGGATATCGGCTATCCCTTCAATCTTTTTGGTATTGACCAGCTCGGCAATATTTTCGAGAAGCCTGGCTTTGTTAACTCCATAAGGAATCTCGGTAACAACTATTTTGTCCTTCTCGCCTTTTTCTCCACGTTCGATAGTGCTTTTGGCTCTCAGGTGAATAACCCCCTTACCTTCCATATAAGCCCGGCGGATATTCTGACGGTTAAAAACATAACCACCTGTGGGGAAATCCGGCCCTGGAACAAATTTCATAATATCATCCACTGTCGCCTGAGGATGATCGACCAGATAAATCAACCCATCACAGACCTCAACCAGATTGTGAGGCGGAATATTACTGGCCATGCCGACTGCGATTCCAGACGAACCGTTGACCAGAAGGTTCGGAAACTTGGCTGGCAGGACCTCAGGCATCAGCAAGCTCTCATCATAGTTAGGAACAAAATTGACGGTGTCTTTATCAATGTCAGCCAGGAGTTCTTCGGCCAGACGCGTCATTCTGACTTCGGTATAACGCATGGCCGCCGGTGGGTCACCATCGACCGAACCAAAATTACCCTGACCGTCAACCAGTGGATAGCGAAGGCTGAAGTCCTGAGCCATTCTGACCAGAGCATCATAAACCGCAGCATCTCCATGTGGGTGATATTTACCAATGACGTCACCGACAATACGGGCTGATTTTTTATAAGGTTTGTTGTGGAGTGTGCCGGTCTCCCACATAGCATAAAGAACACGGCGATGAACAGGTTTAAGGCCATCTCTAATATCGGGGATAGCCCGGCCAATGATGACACTCAGAGCATAGTCCAGATAGGACTTTTTCATTTCCTCTTCAAGGCTAACTACTGACAGGTTTTTGGCTATGGGAGGCGGGTTTCCACCGCTCTTCCCTCCACGCTGGCTGACCTCTTCTGTGTTCTGTCTTTGAGTACCTGTCACTTGAGGTTTTTCTTTGTCCTGAGTCGTATCCTTATCTTCTCTTTTCCGCGGCATGGTCTTAAACCTTTCTAACTTTCTCCTGCCTGGCTTAAGATGTCATTAGATATCGAGATTTTGAGCCAGGAGGGCATTCTCCTCTATAAACCGCTTCCTTCTTTCGACTTCCTCTCCCATCAAAATAGAAAAAACCTTATCAGCTTCGACCGCATCCTGAATCGAGACCTTTAGCAAAGACCTTCTCTCTGGATCCATGGTTGTCTCCCAGAGTTGCTGAGCGGTCATTTCTCCCAGACCCTTATAACGCTGGATGGAAACTCCTTTTTTGCCTTTTTCAAATAGATAGTCCAGTAGTTTACTTTCATTCTCAATGGTAAAAGACTCCGTGCTGTTGATGACCTCATAGGGAGGCTTAAATTCTTCCAGTTCCTTGACGATTCTGAACAGATTCTTGTATTCAATAGAATTGATCAGATCGAAATTAATTCTGGTCCGGCTGGCCATGCCATTAACCTGATAGCTGGCCATGATCTCATAGGTATCATATTCATCATCCTGAATGAGTTCGGTTTTAAAGCCAAGGGCATCAATCATCCCCTGAAGTCTCTTCATGTTCTTTTTGTCCCTGAGAGCTTCAAGTTCGCTGATGTTCTCGTTGATGAGCAGATCGATCAGGCTCGATGGAATGTTTTTCTTTTCCAGATAATTCAGGTAATTCTTCTTCTGCATGACTTTGAGAATAAATCTTCTGAATTTTTCACCTTCTAACAGCTCTGAGCTGTTTTTGACCCGGAGTTTATAATCTTCTGAAATCTTTTTGACCACCCACTTTTCATATTCTCGCTCTTCTTTGAGATACTGAACCTCCTTCCCCCTGGTGATCTTATAGAGTGGCGGCTGGGCAATATAGACGTGACCATTTTCAATGAGCGGTTTCATCTGACGATAAAAGAAAGTCATGAGTAGTGTTCTGATATGAGATCCGTCGACATCGGCATCAGTCATAATGATGATTTTATGATAGCGAAGTTTTTCCAGGCTGAAATTTTCTTCTCCGGCACTGGTGCCAAGGGCTGCAATGATGGTGCCAATTTCCTCATTATGAAAGATCTTATCAGGTTGAGCTTTCCAGACATTCAGGATCTTACCCCGCAAAGGCAGAATCGCCTGATAACGGCGATCACGGCCCTGCTTGGCTGATCCACCGGCGCTGTCTCCTTCGACAATAAATAATTCAGCAAAAGCCGGGTCTCGTTCCTGACAGTCAGCCAGTTTGCCCGGGAGTGAGGCTGATTCCAGAACACTTTTTCGCCTGGCCAATTCTCTCGCCTTGCGAGCTGCTTCCCTGGCCCGGGCCGCCTCAACTGCCTTCGCCACTATCCTTTTGGCATTAGTAGGATTTTCTTCCAGATAAGCAGTCAGTTTCTCGTTGACCAGCGATTCGACTATACCTTTTATCTCGGAGTTGCCCAGCCTGGTTTTAGTCTGACCTTCAAATTGCGGATTGCGCATCTTGATACTTAAAACTGCCGTTAACCCCTCACGTGCATCTTCACCTGAAATGCTGCTTGTGCCAACCTCTTTAAGCAGATTGTGGGTTTCGGCATAACTGTTGAGACATCTGGTCAGAGCTGATTTAAAACCAATCAGATGGGTCCCGCCTTCAATCGTATTAATATTATTGACAAAGGTAAAAATATTTTCGGTATAACCGGTGTTATACTGAAAAGCGACTTCGACAATGATGTCATCTTTCTGGGCTTCAAAGTAAACAGGGCGTGGATTTAAAACAGTCTTGTCCTGATTTAAATATTGAACAAATTCGAGGATTCCACCCTTGTATTGAAATTCATGGCTTTTATTTACCCTTTCATCCGTAATAGTAATTTTCAGACCGCGGTTGAGAAAGGACAGCTCTCTCATCCTCTGGGTCAAAGCTTCAAAGTTGAACTCAGTTGTCTCGAAAATCTCTTCATCTGGCCAGAAAGTAATTTTGGTTCCGGTTTTATTAGTCTTGCCTATTTTCTTAAGAGGGGTAACCGGATTACCCCGTTCAAAAGCCTGGGTGTAAATACCGCCGTCACGCTTGACCTCCATCTCCAGCCGCCGGGACAGCGCATTGACCACAGACACACCAACTCCATGTAATCCGCCCGAAACCTTGTAGCTTTTATCATCAAATTTCCCACCGGCATGCAGAACTGTCAGGACGATTTCGGAGGCTGGCCTTTTTTCCTTGGGATGTATTTCGACTGGAATGCCGCGACCATCATCAATAACCGTCACCGAATTATCAACATGGATAATAACGTCAATCCTGGTGCAGTAACCGGCCAGGGCTTCGTCCACTGAATTGTCCACAACTTCATAAACCAAATGATGAAGACCATCAAGACCGGTACTGCCAATATACATGGCCGGCCTCTTGCGTACCGCCTCCAGTCCCTTCAAAACTTTTATACTATCAGCTGTATATTTTTCGTCTTTCATTCTTGACACCTGCCAGGATAAAATTAGGGTTTAAATCGAGGGAAAATCCGGACAACCCTGAAACCATTTTCGATTTTAATTATAGCTTAAATCACTCTAAAAGTAAAGAAAAAAATGGGACAAAAGACGCCGAATATAGGCGTTTATTATATTTATTATCAATAATTTACCAGCACCAATAGCGGGCACCAGCCACAAGATGCAAAATATTGACGTTTTTGCTATTATTTTACCATAAGAAAAGACGAGGTCAGAGCATAAAGTTTCTCACCGACACCAAATTTTGTAGATCCGTGAGGCTTGAAATTTTTCCCGTTCAGCAGGGCGATGATACCCCTGCCGCCGGTCCTTTTTTGACCTGGTTCCTCAAGCTTTGGCCAGCAGACTAATCGGCTTTTTTTTGATCAGTGGATAGGACTGTCTTCTGATTTTAATTTTTCCGGCGAGATCGTGGCCAGTTCCATCACTCCCATAAAGAGCAGCCTGGCCAGATCTTCAAGAATTTCTGGATTGATAATGGACAGGTCGTCGCGCGTATTATGGTAAGTCGGGTAGGGCAACTTCAGTCCAGAAACAGAAAATGATAAAGAAGGAATATTTTTATCCAGGAAGCGGGCCGCATCCAGCCGGGGACGGGCCACATTACTCCAGTAATTTGTGCCCAGCTGGCGGTGAACATAGCTGGCATTGGCTCGATCCAGCGGAGCGTAGAGCCATGGGAAATTTTTCCCGGCCAGTGCAAAAATTCTGTCGCCTGAACCGACACCATCGAGATTGATCAAGCCGATTGTTTTGTTTAAGTCGAACACTGGATGCTCTAAGTAGAATTCTGAACCTTTAACGCCCTGTTCTTCGGCCCCAAAAAAGGCAAACAAGACTGTCCTTTTGGGTTTGACTTCACACTTCATCATAGCTTGAGCTACTCCCAGCATCACGGCCACCGCTGAGGCATTATCGTTGGCTCCGGGCATCAAGTCGGGACAGCTGCCCACATGATCCAGATGCCCGCCGATAATTATTACCTCATCTTTAAGAACTGGATCCTGGCCTTCCACTTTGGCCAGCAGGTTGTAGCCCAGCCCTTCTGGATGATATTCTGTCCTGTTTTTAATAGTAAAAATTTTGCTAGTCGCAAAAGACCGAGGCTTAAGACTTTTTCTTATGGCTGCCTCAGTTCCCTGGTAAGTCTGGCCGCTGCCAGCAAAGATATCATCGACAACAGTGCGGCCGACATGGCTATAGAGAAAACCTTCGAGGTAATCATTATTAGGATTAACTATTGGCCCATAGTAATATAGAAGCCCTTTCGCTCCGTGAGCAGCAGCATTTTGAAGTTTATATTGATGAAAGGAATAAGGGCGCCATTTCTTGAACGTTTCTGGATCTTTATCCGGGCTGACTGGCACTTCACTTTCCATTAAAACTATTTTCCCCCGGACATCAACTCCCTGGTAATCATCATAGCCCAGTTCAGGAGCCGTAATACCAAAGCCGACATAAACCACTTCGGCCGTCACTTCCCCAGAGGCTGAAGTCCCGCCGGGGAAATACTCATCCTCATAGCGATAGTACTTTTTTATTTCGCCAGATTTCTTTTTGCCGCCAGTTACAACGGGCAGGTGAAGTGAGACCTCTCCCCGATCAAGAACCAGGGTGTAAGGATCAGGAAAGGCCTGGAGAAAAGTACCCTGGTCGCCAGCTGGCTGGACACCCCAGGAAGACAGCAACGAGCTGACCCAGTTGGCCGCCCGATTAAAGCCCTCTGTTCCTGTCAAGCGGCCCTGGTATTTTTCAGAGCTCAACTCTTTCACCCAATCGTACAGGGATTGACTGGAGATCTGATGAAAAGCTTTAAGTAACTTAGTTTCGTCTCCGCTTCCCTGGTTCTGAGCTGACAGCTGGCCAGAGGCCAGTAGCAGAGAGATGCTAAGAATAAGGAATAGCAGAAAGCCCGCTTTCAGGTGATATCTTTTGCTTCGTTTATTGGTCATGAAATGCCTCCTTAAGCATGTTAGGGAGCCTGGTCTGGTTCTAAGTTCTTATGGACAGGCCTCCCCGAAATATGAAGCCATCAAAAAAGCCAGCTTCAAAGCACAAGCTGAGCGCCCTGGAAATTCTGGCCCTGAAGCCAATATCCAGCTGGACCAGAGGTAAAAAGTTAAGAGAAAAATCCTTACCAGCAGCCAGCCTTTCGTCCTTTATGTCACCGAGAGTTTTAGTTGCTGACTGGGTGTAGTCCCGAGTTGAATCATCAGGCAAGCTCAAGGTCCCCAAATAAGCATATTCATAGCTGGCATCAAAAAAACTCTGGCCGGTGGAAAGTCCAGCCCCCAGAGTGATAAAAGGAGAAATTACTTTGGCTGGCCAGAGTTCCCAGCGCAAGTTAAGATGAAAAGATAAAGGCTTGATGATGAATCTGGCCTGAGCCAGGGCTTTAAAATTAGCTGCCTGGTCGAGATTCTGGTCAATCAAATCAAGGTCTGCTTGAACCTCGGAGAAGTTGACTTCCATCGAACTCTTTTCGATACCAAGGCCGAGACTGAAAGCCCCCTGCCTCCCGCCGGGATAAAACCTCAATTCAAAGCCAAAATTATGTCCAGGGGCATCAAAAGCTATTTTCTGGCTATAACCATTTTCGACCAGGGCTGGATAATCAGCCTGGATCTGAGTTAAAAATCTATCCTTAAGATCACTCTCCAGAACATCACTGACCATATTATCTACCAGGCCCCTGGCGATATTCAAACTCCAACCGGAATAGTGGAAGCTAAATTCCAGCCGTCCATCGGCCAGGAGAGGCCCGGCCAGAAAAAGCAGCCAGCAGCTCAGGCCCAGCAATTTAAATTTTTTCATTACAGAGATTCTCACCTATATCTTGACCTGGCTATTTTATTTTTACCTGAATATAGATGTCAAGGCAAAGACTTAAACTCAGCTCTGGGAGGCGATTTCTTAACGCTCGATCTCCCTTCTGAATGAAGATGTTCAACCTGATTTATGATTACCAGGCATTAAAGCTCAACGTTGATTATTTTATTCTTATTTGTTATGTTAGACTGAAAAACTGGAGGTGTAATATGAATAAATGGATTTTAGCTGTTATTAGCCTTCTCACTTTATCTCTAGCCCTGCCAGCTTTAGCCGCCAACCCGAAGGTTTTGATGAAAACATCCAAAGGAGACATTGTTATCGAGCTTTATCCGGATAAAGCGCCGGTGACTGTCGAAAACTTCCTGGCTTATGTCGACAGCAAATTTTATGACGGGACAATTTTTCATCGGGTCATAAAAGGGTTCATGATTCAGGGCGGCGGACTAACACCTGAGATGAAGGAAAAGGGAACAAAGAGACCGCCGATTAAAAATGAAGCAGATAACGGCTTAAAAAATCTCCGCGGAACGATAGCCATGGCCAGAACAGCTGATATCAATAGTGCTACCTGCCAGTTTTTTATAAATCTCGTTGATAACACCTTTCTGGATCATGTGCCAGGTGATCCGGCCAAGTTCGGTTATGCTGTTTTTGGCAAGGTTATTAAGGGCATGGAAGTTGTTGACGCCATTGCCAATGTTGCCACCACCGCCAAGGGCATGCACCGGGATGTCCCGGTTGAACCGGTGGTCATCATATCAGTCAGCCGCCTGGATTAACATTTTTTGTGGTGGTCAGGCTGATCGATAAATAGAGAAGTCTGCCCGCCGAGCCTGGTTGATGTTTAATTGGATTTTTGCTCTGGTTCATTTTTTCCTTTATCTCGGGTTGCTCGCTTATTCTGTTCATTCTCTGTTTGAGGGGCGATGGGCAGCCGGCTTGATCCTGCTGGCTTTCCTTGCAGCCTATTATTTCCTTGTCCTTCACCAGGCAGTCCTTAAAGAAATAAAGAGGAAAAAAAAGAAATCGGCCGGTCGAAAAAATAATTAAGATGCCACCGGTACAACTTAACCGGAGGCGGATGTTATATAATTGCTATTACGATGAATCATAAAATCAAACATAAGAGGTCAAGAATGAAAAAGAAAGCAGCGGTTATTTTCAGCAGTCTAATTTTAATCTGGACAGCAGTCACCCCGCTGGTCGGCCAGACTCCGGCCAATCTAAAAAAAACGGTGGCAGCTATCGATCCTATTCTTCCCTACCAGCTGGCTCGAACAATGGCTTCAGCTGAGTTTTCAGGCAGATTAACTGGCGACGAGGGCTATACCAGAGCAGCCAGATGGGCAGCAGGCAAATTCAAAGAGTGGGGCCTCCAGCCGTTTGATAGAAAAGCTGGTTATCTGCAGCCCTACCCCTCTCCTTATACACTGATTGATGAGGCAGCCATGACTCTTTACCTGCCGGATAAGCCCGGTCAGGATGGAAGGCCGACCTTCCAGAAAGTTGAATTGAAACCTGAAAAAGACTTCTTACCACTTTTATTTTCTGATAGTGGAGATAAAACCGGTGAACTGGTTTTTGCTGGCTGGGGTATTTCGGCTCCCGGGCTGAACTATGATGACTATGCTGGACTGGACGTTAAAGGGAAATACGTTCTCTGCTTCCGGGGAACTCCCGAGCCCGGTCGAGCCGAGTTTCAGTATTATGACGAACATCGCACCCGGATGAAAACGGCCAGAGACAAAGGAGCACTCGGCTTGATTTATATCTACCCGGAAGTTCAGGCCAATCCAAATGGCGACTGGCTTCAGGGTTTTCTGCCGGGCATGATCAGCGACAAAACAGCTGACACCATTTTTAAGGAGATAAATTCCACCTCTTCCGAATTGAAAAAGGCTCTCCAAACTTACCACCGCCCAATTTCTTTCCCTCTGAAATCAAAACTGGCTTACTCGGTCAAATCCAGGCATTTTCCGGAAGGAATAGGTTATAACGTTGTCGGTTGGGTGGCAGGATCTGATCCTGAACTTAAAAAAGAGGTAATTGTTGTCGGTGGACATTTCGATCACTGCGGGCGGCATCTGGGACTGCTCTTCCCAGGGGCCGATGACAACGCCAGCGGCTCAGCTGTCGTTATGACTCTGGCCAGAGCTTTCAGCACGAGCCAGGTCAAACCAAAAAGGTCAATTATGTTTGTCCTTTTTGGTGGAGAAGAGATGGGCCTGCAGGGATCAAATTATTTTGTTCAACATCTTCCGGCCGGATTTACCAAAGTGGCTGCCATGTTTAATTTTGATATGGAAGGAGAAGGAGATGGAGCCTGGTGCGGACTGAGTGCTGAGCCTCCATCTCTTCGGGAGGCCGTGGACAGGGCCAATCAGGAAATAAACATAATAAGAGGCATTAACGTAATAAGAAGAGTCGGGGTCAGAGGATCGGATTTCGCTCCATTCTTCGAGAAGGGTATTCCGGTAGTTAGTCTCGGCTCAAATGGCCCTCATTTAGCCTATCATGGGACAGGTGATACAATTTATCGCCTTAATCCCGAGATTATGGGCGATATAGCCAGGGTTTCTTTCCTCTCCATCTTTTATCTGGCTGACAAATGACTTATATTAAAGAAGGTATGATTAAAAAAGGACAGAAAATATGAAGCTGGCGCCAGAAGGTCTGATTTTCTGTCTTCCACCATTAATTCTGTCTGCTGGGCTATTGATTCCAGGTTGGTGGGTGGGAAGCATTTTATTTTTTCTGCTGGCTGCAGCTTTCGCCTTTTTCTTCCGCGATCCGCTGCGCCGGCCGCCAGCCGGGCCCGGGCTTGTTCTGTCACCAGCAGATGGACAGGTCTTGAAAATCGAGCCTTTTAGTGGCCAGCCAGAAATGGCAGAACCTGGCCAGAAGATCAGTATTTTTCTTTCATTGCTGGATGTCCATTTCACGCGTTCACCACTGGCCGCCGAGATCGTTAAGGTTGATTATCAGCCAGGAAAATTTTTTCCTGCTTACCGGGAAGAGGCCAGTAACCAGAATGAATCAAATACTCTGTTGCTCAAGACCGAAGTCGGACAGCTGATTTTAAAACAAATGGTCGGAGTTGCCGCCAGGCGCATTAAGTGCTATGTTAAGCCCGGAGATAGAGTCGGAGCCGGCCAGAAAATCGGACTGATGTACTTTGGCTCCAGGGTTGATCTTTACCTACCGGCCAGCATTGAACTAAGAGTCGCCCCTGGCCAAAAGGTCAAAGGTGGTTTGACCATAATAGGAGAAATTAAAAATGAAGGTAAAGATTAAAAAGGCTGTTCCTAAAATATATTTTCTTCCAAGTTTATTTACGCTGACCAATGTGTTTTTTGGTTTCCTGAGTTTAACTGCCACTTTTTATGGTAAATACCGCTGGGCAGCTCTGTGGATCATTTTTGCTGCCTGTCTCGATGGGCTGGATGGTCTGGTAGCCAGAGCTACCAAAAGTTCTTCTGATTTCGGGCTCCAGCTGGATTCTCTGGCTGATGCTGTTTCTTTTGCCACCACCACCTCCCTGCTCATTTATTTCTGGGCTCTTAAGCCAGCTCACTATGCTGG